>JAESGR010000072.1_pt1 | contig 300012 bp, 289 predicted proteins | sample 9269771 | NCBI WGS metagenome assembly JAESGR01 (sample SAMN15739572, study PRJNA653492) | algae metagenome | isolation source: Chroococcus sp. CMT-3BRIN-NPC107 and co-occurring heterotrophs from well... | place: USA: Clark Mountains Wilderness, California | collected 2010-04-18
GTCTTAATCGTTCGACTTGCATGTCTGAGGCACGCCGCCAGCGTTGATTCTGAGCCAGGATCAAACTCTCGTTATAAAAAGTTCTTACTAGCTTTTAGACTTTATTTTTATTCGGTCCCCCGAATTCATGTTTTAATTTACACTTGGACTTCCTATACCTAGTTTTCAAATATCAAATATTACTGAAGCTACATTCTCTTTTGATTCAACAATCAATCAAGAACTATACTTTAACAAATCATTGTTCGCGTTTTCAAGCGAGCAAGTTAAGATGAATCATTATTTCAAAAAGTTGCTTCAAACAAAAAAATTATTTTCAGCTTTCTTAATCATCTAGCTCGTTTTTAATCGAGCCAATTAAGATGAACTGATTTGTAATTTGGTTGCTATAACTTAAAAACATTTTTTTCAAGAATCTTTATCTTATAATTTAAAGTCGCTTTATTTCAAGCGAGCCAAATAAGATGTGTCTAGATCCTTTATGGTTGCCGCTTTTTTTAGTGGTAAAAAAATAATTACTCAAATTCCATCGAAAAACTGAGATGGCTATTTTAATTTTACTGTTACCTACCTGTAAATGATTTTTGAGAAGAAAATTATTTCAATAAATATGAAAATTTCAAAATTCTTATAAGGATGCTTTAAGTTAGCATTCCGCTTCCATAAAAAAAGCTTGAACTAATATAATCAGATTTTAGACTTAATAAATCTATGCCTGATTGATTTTATATTGAGTATATTATAATTTTGTAAAGCATTTTCTACACCTACAGCCAAAAGGTTTTATAAAATCGTTAAAATACTGTTTGCCGTAATTCATCGTGATTTCTTCACCCACTTCAATCGCAATAATTGACCAAATCCAAATTCTTACGCCGGTTCTGTATGCTTTGGCATTAGGTTGGCATGAGTGATTGATGTAGCGTGCAATGTTGCTTCGCGGGCTGCCGTCGATAAAATAATCGTCATCAATAGTCATCAAATACTTACCGCCCTTTTCGTCTGCCTCTCTTTTAGTCAAAATCGGACCGATATATTCGATAATTCTTTTATCAGCTGGTATTCGTAAAAGAGTAAAAAAGCCCAATCCGCTATCTGTACGCTTAATGATATAGTTCTCATTTCTTTTGTTCATAACTATTTAATTTTGTCGATTTTCTCTTCGGCTAATTATTTATCTTTATATTGATACGGTATGGATTCTCACAAAAGTTATTATGGGGACTATTTATATAATCGAAATTACCAAAGAAGTTGAAAACGCATTTTAATCTAATAATGTAAAAGATTGCGACAATTTTTCCGATTCTTGTATAATGCTCACAACAATTTGAAATCTTTTCTATATGAGTCAAAACACTTCGCCCGAAATTACTCGAATGTTGATCGCCTTGACCGACGGAAATACTGAAGTCGTCAATAATCTTTTGCCTTTGATTTACGATGAATTGCGAAGCTTGGCGGGAAATTATCTGCGGCGCGAGCGCGTCAGCCACACGTTGCAGCCGACGGCTTTGGTTCACGAAGCCTATATCAAATTGATTGACCAAAAACAGGTCAAGTGGCAGAACCGCGCTCATTTTTTCGGTATCGCGGCGCAAATAATGCGCCGCATTTTAGTTGACCACGCGCGCAAACACACTGCTGATAAAAGAGGCGGAGACGCGGAAAAACTGCCGATTGAAGAAGAGATTTTGGTAGTTTCCAACGAAAAATCGCACGAACTTCTCGCCCTCGATGAAGCGCTAGAAAATTTGGAAAAAATGGACGAGCAAAAAGCGAAAATTGTCGAACTCAGATATTTCGGCGGGCTTTCTATCGAAGAAACAGCAGAAGTTTTAGGCGTCAGCGTGGCAACAGTCAACCGTCAATGGCGAATGGCAAAGGCTTGGCTTTACGGACAAATAGCAAAGAACTAATTTAAGATTTAAGATTCAAAACCAAAATCAGTGATTAATTTTAAATCTCAAATCTTAAATTAAGTTTTTTTCACAATTACCAAAGTAATATCATCATTCGCGGGCGCAGTTTGTGTAAACGTCGAGAGCGCTGATTCTACTTTATCGCGAATTCCGGCTGCCGACGCGCTGAGATTTTTTCTGATTACGTCGGTCAATCTTTCCATACCGAATTCTTCTTCGAGCGGATTATTCGCTTCTGAAACTCCGTCTGAATAAACGATTAGTGCATCACCTGAATTAAGCTGCAATTCGCCGATGTCGTATTCCGCCGCCGGCAAGATTCCGAGCGGAAAACCACCCGACGAAAGCTGTTCTATTTTGCCGCCGACGCGCCCGACGAGCGGTGGATTATGTCCGGCATTAATATAATGCAAAACGCCGGTTTTCGGTTCCAGTTCGGCGGCGAAAAGCGTGACGAAACGATTGTTCGGCGTATTTTCCGCCAGATATTGATTGACCGATTTAACGATTTCGCCGAGCGGACTTTTCGCCGAAACCTGCGCGTGAATCGCCGCGTGCAGCGATGACATCAAAAGCGCGGCTGCTGTTCCCTTGCCGGAAACGTCGCCGAGCGCGATCATCATTCGTCCGTCGTGCCGTTCGATAAAATCGTAATAATCGCCGCCGATTTCGTAACAGGAAAAAGAAATGCCCTGAAATTCGTAGCCGTCAATTTTCGGCGGCGCGGACGGTTGAAAACGCTGCTGAATTTCGGTCGCAAGTTCGAGTTCCCGCTCCATTCGCTCGCGCTCGAAACGAGCTTCCAAAAGACTCGCGTTTTCCACGCGAATTGCTGCAACCGAAGCAAGGGTTGTCAGAATGTTCAAATGTTCTTCTGTAAATGTCGCTTCGTAAGTCGGCGAATCGGCGTAAATAATACCGAAAACATCGCGCTCGTCAACGCTTAACGGAACGCCTAAAACCGAGCGGACTCCTAAAAGCGCCATCGTCTGCGAGGCATAGCGCGGGTCATGCTGCGCGTCGGCGGTCAAAACGGATTTGCCGTTTTTCATCACTTCGTCCATCACCGTGCGGCTGATGCGAACTTCTTCAATGCGCTCGTCTTTGCCGCGCACGCGCGCGACAGTTATTTTCATTCCGCCCTCAGCCGTTTCATCACGCAGCATAATCACGCAGCGTTCGGCGGGAACGGCTTCAAAAACCAAAGATGCGACTTGATTCAAAGTTTCGTCCAAACCACTCGAAGATAAAAGAGCAAGCCCGACTTTGCTGATCAATCCCAAAAGTTCGGTGCGCGACGAGAACTGCGAATCGAGAATTTCCGAGGTCGGATTTTTACGATTCGATAAGGCGATAGTTTTTGATGGATCGAGTGCCTGTGTGCCCTCGGAAATCAAAGTCGCGCCGCGGCTGCGTTTGAGACGTTCATCTTCAAAAACGATTGTGGTCTCGCCGATTTGAATTTCACCGCCGCTGATAAGTGGAATTGCCGACGTAACGATCGAACCGTTGTAACGCGTGCCGTTTGCTGAACCCAAATCGAGCAACCAGTAAGCGTCGCCTTCCTGCCTGACTTCCGCGTGAAGACGCGACGCAAATGCGTCGGGAATACAAACGTCGCTGCGTGCCGAACGCCCGATAGTTGTTCGCAGACGCGAAAGCGAAATTATATCTACCTGTTTATCCGGCGTTTTGACAATCAATTGGGGCATAATTCGATTTGGATTTTAAATATTGTTTCGAGATTGTCTGCGTCTTTATGCTTTCAAATTTAAACTGTATCTTTTTTAACTGTCCGGCGCTGTCGTCCGAAAACTAATGTCGTTCCTGAAATGTAATCGTGAAGCGCGCGCCCGTCACGGTTGAAAAAAGAAAAAACAAAACCTAATCCTAAAGTTAGAAAAGTCAGCGGATAACCGATGAGATGGCGAACCAGAATGCGGCTCAGCGTTGCGGTGCTGCCGTCCGAGCGAACGACACGTAAACCGGTCAGCATCTTACCGATTGTCTGCCCGCTGAAAAGCGGAAAAACTACGAAATTCGTTAAACCGACGAGCAGACCGACGAGCAGACTGGTCGTATAATAAATGCTCGTAAACAATTTCGTCGGATTGTCGTCCGCATAACGACTCAGTAAAATACCGACGACCGGAATTGCGATAACGATCATGTAATCAATAATTAAAGCGCCGCAGCGCAGCAAAACCGGCGCTTTTAAATTCTCCGGCGAGAAGTTAACGATTACCTCTCTGGCTGTGACGGGTTTGGGTGAAATTGCTCTTTCGGCGCGCGCGCTCATAAATATTCAATAAAACTGCAATGAAAACTAACCTAAAACAAAATGTAAAGTCGTGTCGCCGAGCCGAATCTTATCACCGCTGGTTAAAGCGCGTGGTTGTCGGGGAGGAAGTTTGACCGTTTCGCTGGAGACGCCGATAAAAATCGTTCCGTTTGAAGAACCCAAATCCTCGACCATAAAATTTGCGCCTTCGCGCCAAACGCGAGCGTGGCGGCGCGAGATTTTCGTTTGCGGGTCGAATTTGGACAAATCTATTTCCGGGAAAATATTCGATTGCGGATCGCGGCGACCGACCAGATTTTCGTCTTTTTCGAGTGTGAACACAGGCGAATCGAGTTCGTTCGTGCCGTAAATAACCAGTCTGGCGGTTACATGCGCGGGCGCGTAAATTTCCGCGTGAACGCCTTTTTGCGAAAGCGGCTGACGCGAACCGCAAAACGCGCAGAACATATCGGTCGCCATAATTCTCTGCCCGCAAAAGCCGCAGAATACCGGCTGATTTTCCAGACCGACCGAAGCGGGCGTTTCTCTGATGCCGAATGTTACTCTGCCGGTTTTCAAATTATCCAGATGCTCTTCTAAAACCTTTCGCAGCTCGGCGGCGGAAGCAAAGCGAGCCTGCGCGTTGTATTCGACGGCGCGCATCAGAATTTTTTCCATCTGGTCGGAAAGCGCCGAATTTATTTGACGCGGACGCGGATTTTTCTGAAAATCGAAAATCAAAAGCGGATTGCTTTGCGGATCGGCTCCGGTCAAAAGATGAAACATTGTCGAGCCCAAACTGTAAATATCCGAGCGCGGTTCGACGTTGCCGCTGAAAAGTTCCGGCGGCGCGTAACCCATCGTGCCGACCGCCGTTACGCCTTTTTCCTCTTTGTTGACCGACCGCGCGATACCGAAATCAATCAGCATTGCGCGTCCCGAATTTCCGTCAACCATCACGTTCGCCGGTTTCAAATCTCTATATACAATAGTCGTCGGGCGATTGTGAAGGTAATCCAAAACGTCAGCGATTTGAATTGCCCATTCGGTGACGGTTTTCTCGTCAATTCTGCCTTCGGGCGCGGCGCGCAAACGCGCAGCCAGGTCGCCGCCCGAAATATATTTCATTACCAGATAAAAGCGACTTTCCGCTTCATCGTAAAAATAATCGTAAATCGTGGGAATCGAAGTATGATCCAGTGTCGAGAGAATCATTGATTCACGCTTGAAATCGTTAATCGCTTTTTCCTGCTGCGAGTCTTCGATATACGACTGCACCATTTCCTTGACCGCGCGTAGAACGCCGCCGAGATTGTTGTCGCTGGCGAGGTAAACAGCGCCCATTCCGCCGCCGCCGATTTTGCGAATGATTTCGTAACGACCATTCAGAATCGTGCCTTCATCGAGCGGTTTCAATTTCGCGCTCTTTTTGCCATTAGTATCTGTGACGCCGACATTTGGCGTCGTATGCGAGCGAATATCTTTCGGTTTCTCGTCCGGCGGGCTTGTTACCGTCAAAATCGGCGCGGAAACACTTTTTGGAGCGGACTCAGTAATATTTGCGGCGGGTTTCGGTAGAGAAATCTTATTTTCTATTATTCGCACCGAATCAAATACCGATTGCGTGCTTTCGGGCGTTTCCAGTTCCTCAAGAGGCTTCGCTATTTCTTGCGGCATTGGCAACGAGAGATTCTCATCATTTTTATCAGCGGGAAATGCATTGGAAACAGCTGAAATATTGGAAATGATTTCTGTTTTTTCCGGATCTTTTTTTCTCGATTCTTCCGCCATTTTCGCGGCGAATCGTTCCTGATTTTCGTAACCGGACAACACATTCGGCATCGTCGCGGCATACGGGTCTTCGATTTCCTCTGCGGAAGATTCAATATCTTCCGGCGAATTTCGGTTGATCGGGTTTTCTTCGATTTTTATTTCCCGCTCACCGCCGGCATCCTTAAAACCAACGTCATTTGAAACATCAGATTCTTGATCTTCAATCGTGGAAAGGGGCTGAACGTTATATTCGTTATTTGAATTGATAGACGAAAAGTTTTGCGACAATTCTTCATCCGCCTCAATCTTCACCGAATTATCAACTTCTCCGGTAGATTTATAACGGTTTTCAGATGTTCCGGAAAGCGAATAGCCTTCGGTTTTCGGCGGTATGACCTCAGAGGTCGCGTTTGGCTTGAATTCATTTATCTGTTCGGAGACGTCGGAAACGGGTTTGCCCGCCGCCGGTTCGCCCGTGTTGATCGGCGTCAGCGAAATCCCGCAATACGGACAAAATACATCTTCGGGCGCGACTTCCGAGCCGCATTCGTAACAATAAGCCATTTGTTTATCCGAAATTTATCACAAAATTCTAATTTGAAAAATATAAAATCTAAAAACTTTTAATTACTTACCTTAAAACGCAAAAAAGTTTTTCCGACGATAATTTCATCGCCGTCGCTCAAAGGCTGACGATTGCCCGGAATTAAACGTCGTCCGCGATTGACGAACGTTCCGTTGGTCGAGCCTAAATCTTCAATCGAATATTCCCCGTTCTGAAAACGAATGCGCGCATGGCGGCGCGAAACTTTCGCTTCCGGATCGTGCGTGTCAAGATCAATGTCTGGAAAAACGCCGTTGTCCGCGTCCCAGCGCCCGATGTTCGATTCCTCCGCCGAAAGCGTAAATTCGGTTCCGACCGATTCGCCGCGTTCGATGACGAGCGTCGCGTGAACGCCTTTTTTTACTGCTGAATCGGTAGCCCCGAAACCGTTTTCAGATTTTATTTCCTCGACAATTGCCGGAATGCCGACGCTCGTGACATTGCCGCGAAAAATCGGAGTTTCGGTAAATTGCGGCTGGAAATTCGTCGCTTCGCGCCGCGATTCGGCTTCCGAGTATAATTTCGTTCCGCATTCGTCGCAGTATTGTGAACCGTTTGGATTCTCCGTTTCGCAAGACCGGCATTTCATCATTGTTGTTTTTCCAAGCGTATTAATAGATATGAACTATATTCGGCAAAAGTATTTTACCGCTAAAGAGCGCGTTCGTAAATCTGAAACAATCGGTCGTGTCTGCCGAACCGATTTTTATTGAAAATAAATGTATCTCAAAGCCGCCGAATAGAAAAGAAAAAACCTGCAAAAAGAATCACAGAACGCTAAAAACAATCTGGTTTTCGGTTTGACGGGCGCAATTCTTTTTTGAAACTCTTTTAACTTTTCGTTCGTAGTGTTGAAATGACGCTTTAATATACAATATTTGCCGTTCAACTAACCAAGAAAAACGCCAAAAAGTAAGAAAAAGCAGAAAAAGCAGGTTATCAAAAACTCCACGCGAAAAGAGGAAATATAAATATGGCTGTCAGCCGTAAAGGTAAAATTGTTATCGGAACTTCGATTGTTCTTTTATTGGCGGTAATTATCACCGCTAGCATTTTTGCGTCGCGCAAAGACGCGCCGGAAGTCACGGTCGTCAAAGTCGAGACGCGCCGCGAGCTGCGCTCGACCGTTACTGCTTCAGGCGAGATTCGACCGATCCAGTTTATGAATCTGACGAGCGAAGTGCAGGGCAAAATCGAAGAAATCACGGTTAAGGAAGGCGATGCGGTGGAAAAAGGCAAAGTTTTAGTCCGTCTCAATCCCGACCAACTGGAATCGAGCGCCGACGCGCAAATCGCCGCCGTGCAGGCTTCGCAAAACGAATCGCAGGTCTCGCGCTCGCAGGTTTCAGCTGCGCAAAATCAACTGTCACAGGCACAGCAAGGCTTAAACGCTTCGCAGGCTTCTGTCGATACGGCGATGCAGCAAGTTGCATCGGCGCGTCAGCAAGTAGTCGCCGCGCAGACCGAAGTTGACCGCGCGCAGGTTGATTTGAATACGGCGAATCGAGAATTGAAACGCACAACGGATTTACTCGAATCCGGCGTCGCTTCGCGTTCGGAATTCGACGCGGCTAAAGACCGTGTTGAAACGGCGCAGGTCGCCGTGCGAAACGCTCAGGCGAGACTTAAATCGCAGCAACTTTCCATCAATGAAGCTCAAGCGCGGGTCAACGAATCACGCGCCCGCGCCCGTCAGCAAGAAGTTGCCGTTCGCGATGCTCAACGCGCCATCGAAACGGCTGATTTAAGCGCGAACGCCAGCGTAAGCCGCGCCAATCAAGCGGCGGCAATTCTGCGCGGCTCGCGCAGTCAACGAGATAAAACCGTCGTCGCCGCGCCGATCAACGGCATTATCGCCGAAATTCCCTCAAAAGTCGGAACATTCGCCGTCGCCGGTCTTTCTACGACGGCTTTGATGACGATTGCCGATATGTCAACGGTTAATGTCGAGGTTAAGGTTGATGAAACCGAGATCGATAAGGTCGAGGTCGGGCAAACAGTAAAAGTGAAAGTTGACGCGCTCGGCGAAAATGAAATCGTCGGCGAAGTTCGCCAGAAAACTCCGCTCGCCGTCGGCAAATCGCAAACTTCCGGCGGTCTTTCGGTCAACATTAACGTGCAGGAAGCAAAAGAATTTCGCGTCGTCATAGAATTGATGAATTTATCGGACGAAACGCGCAACAGCCTTCGTCCGGGAATGAGTGCGACTGCTGTCATTACAACGAAAACCGTTGAAAACATCGTCGCTGTTCCGCTGCAAGCTGTGATCGAGAAAAAACCTGAAGCTGCCGCATCACCCGCAAATCCGGCGGAAGCACAACAGCAGCCGACACCAGCCGACAAAGCGAAACCGATCAAAGGCGTTTACGTTTTGGACGGCAATAAAACGAAATTCGTTGAAGTTGAAACCGGAATTACCGGCGAATCCGACGTGCAGATTATTGCCGGTCTTTCCGAAGGTCAGGAAGTAATCACCGGACCGAGCCGCATTCTCAACACACTCAAAGAAGGAAGCGTCGTCAAGAAACAGGTTAAAAAAGAAGGCGAAGCTGCGAATAAATCGTAATGATTCAAAATTAGAGATTGAAAATTCAAGATTGAGACAAATTTATTTATTAAATCTTAAACATTGAATTTTTAACTTGAACTACAAATCTCAAACCCTATGTATAAATTTATGGAAAATGAAAACGGCGACGGGCAAGCCGTGCAAGTCGCCAAAGAAGCGGCGGGCGAAGCGTTGATTTCGATGCGCGGAATCTGGAAAACATATCAGATGGGCACCGAAGAACTGCACGCTTTGCGCGGCGTTTCCTTTGAAGTGAAAAAAGGCGAATATCTGGCGATTATCGGTCCGTCCGGTTCGGGAAAATCAACCTTGATGAACTTGATCGGCTGTCTCGATTCCCCGTCGAAAGGCGAATACTGGATTAATGGGAATCTCGTTTCGACAATGACAGACGACGAACTCGCGCGGATTCGCAATAAAGAAATCGGTTTCGTTTTTCAAACCTTTAACCTTTTAGCGCGTGCCACAGCGCTTCATAATGTCGAATTGCCTTTAATTTACGCCGGAATGCGTTCAGCCGAACGACAGGAAAAAGCGCAAGCCGCGCTCGCTTCAGTCGAACTTGCCGACCGCGTGACGCATCGCCCGAACGAACTTTCCGGCGGACAGCGCCAGCGCGTCGCCATCGCCCGAGCGCTCGTCAATCATCCTTCGATTCTGCTCGCCGACGAACCGACCGGCGCGCTCGATTCGAAAACGAGCATCGAAATTATGTCTTTGTTTGAAAAACTGCACGCCGAAGGAAACACGATTATTCTCGTCACGCACGAACATGACATCGCCGAACGCGCTCATCGCGTAATTACGATACGCGACGGCGAAATCGAAAAAGACGAAAGAATCAAATGATTTAATCTGAAAAATTACTTAATAAGACGGCATAAAAAAAGACGGCAAAAAAATAAAATTTGCCGTCTTTTTTTATGCTGGAAAATTTGCCAGCGTTTATTTTGCCGTTTTTTATCGCCACGACATTTCTCGCCGTCTGTTTCCTTCTGTATGCGGCTCGCCAATCCGTTTTTAAATCATTTCCTGCTAAATTGTTGATTTTCCTGCTCCCGCTGTGGCTGGTTTTGCAGGCGGTTTTATCGCTTGGCGGTTTCCATCAAAATACCGATGCTTTCCCGCCGAGAGTTTTCGCTTTCGCCGCGCTTCCCGCCTTTCTGTTGATATTTTTTTATTTTATTTTCTATCTTAAAACTTTTATCGAGCCGTTACCGCTCAAAATTTTGACGCTTTTGCACATTATCAGAATTCCGGTCGAGCTTGCTTTGTTCTGGCTTTTTCAAGCCAAACAAATTCCTCAGGCGATGACATTTGGAGGCGGGAACTTTGATATTTTATCCGGCGTATCGGCTCCGATTATTTATTTTTTCGCTTTTCGTCACAAAAAAACGAACCGTCTTTTATTAATCGTCTGGAACATTCTTGCTCTGCTTCTTTTATTGAATATCGTCATCACTTCCATCGCCGCTTTTCCGTCTCCGATGCAGCGAATTGCTTTTGACCAGCCAAACCGCGCCGTGATGTATTTTCCCTACGTCTGGCTCCCATCAATTATTGTTCCGATTGTGCTTTTCAGTCATTTAGCATCTCTTTGGAAATTATCGAAAAATTCGCTCGAATAAACCTTTTGCGGCGAAGCGCGTATAATAAAAGTTGATTGATTTCGCCATCCGTTTTTAAGAATGAATTTATCAGAAACTTTATTACTCGCGCTATCAGCCATCTGGGCGCATAAACTGCGCTCTTTTTTGACGCTGTTGGGAATGATTATCGGCGTTACCGCTTTTATGGTCGTGCTATCGCTGCTGCAGGGCTTTAACGCTTACGTTGACGAAAAAATCGCCGGCATCGGTTCGAATTCGTTTACAGTTCGGCGATTCAGTTTCGAGGATTTCAAAAACACCGACACGATTGCCGAAGCGCAGCGCCGTAATAAAGAATTGACTTTCGACGAACTCGAATTTATTAAAGAACGCGCGCAATTGATTGATAAAATCGGCGCGAAGGCTTTGCCGAATTCGGCTGAAATCAAACGCGGCGCTGAAGTGATGCAGGACGTAACGGTTGACGGCGTGGAGCCGGTTATCGGCGAAATTTCTAAAGTGGACATTGCCGAAGGACGATTTTTTACCGAAGCTGAAAATGCTAACGCGCAACGTGTAGCGCTCATCGGCGCTGATGTCGCCTCCAAACTTTTTCCATTTGGTTCGGCGGTAGGCGAAGAATTTACGATGCGCGGCATTCCCTATCGCGTTATCGGCGTCCAGACGGCGAAAGGCACGGTTTTCGGTCAGCCGCAAGACGTTTTCGTGCAGCTTCCAATCAAAACATACGGCTCAAACTTTGGTGGTTTGACGCGCTCGCGCGGGCTTTATTTTGAAGCCACATCAAAATCCGCCGCTCTTTTCGACGATGCCGTCGAAGAAGTGCGCACTCTTCTGCGCGTCAAACGAAAATTGCCGCCCGGAGAAAAAGACAACTTCGGGATTTTAACGCCCGACGCCATCGCCGGTCTACGCGACAGCATTTTGGGTCCCGTTTTCATCGTTATCATTGCGGTTCCCGGCATTGCGCTTTTGGTCGGTGCAATCGTGATTATGAATATCATGCTCGTCGCCGTTACCGAACGCACGAAGGAAATCGGCATCAGAAAAGCTCTTGGCGCGAGACAAGCCGATATTTTAAAACAATTTCTGCTCGAGGCGGCAACGCTGGCGGCAATCGGCGGCATTACCGGTTTAATTCTGGCGAAATTGCTCGGCTACATTATCAGCGCGTTTTTAATCCAGACGATTATTCCGTGGTATGCGGCTCTGATCGCAATCAGCGTTTCCGCAATCGTCGGAATTTTAGCCGGACTTTATCCGGCATGGCAGGCGGCGCGCCTCGACCCGATTGAAGCGTTGAGAGCTGATTAAAAAAAGTTGACAGAAAGTTGCAGGTAGTTCCATAAAGTTGACAGGTAGTTATAAAGACATTTCTTCTATTCCGACTTTCCGGCACTTTCTGTCAAATATTATAAAGATTATGAATTTTCTCCGCGGCAGTTTTTACGAAAATTTGAAGATGGCGTTCAACACATTGCGCGCCAATAAACTGCGCTCTTTTTTGACGATTTTCGGCGTCATTATCGGCGTCATCACCGTCATGCTGATCTCCTCGATTATCAGCGGCATTGATATGGCGGTCAAAAAACAGGTCGAATCGTTTGGAACTCGCTCGATATTTCTACGGAAATTCGATATTCAGGCGGTTGGCGGTGGTCGGCGAACACAGGAAGAACGAATGCGAAAGCCGTTGACGATGGAAGATGCCGAAGCGCTTAAAAATCTTTCGTCCATCGAAACCGCCGTTTCGTTTCTCGACATTACCAACAATTTTTTCGGACAAAAATTGCTCGTTTCCGGCAAAAACGGAAAAACTTCTTCGAGCGTGCGTCTTCAGGGAACCACGCCGGACATCGAAAAAACGAACACCGTTATTTTGCAGGAAGGACGTTGGTTTACTCAAAATGAATCGGACGAAAAAGCCGATGTCGCTTTGATCGGTTCGTCGGTTGTCGAAGCTTATTTTCCGTATAGTTCGCCCATCGGCGAAAATCTCGAAGTCGGCGGCAGAATCTTTCGCGTCATCGGCGTGTTGGAAAAACGCGAGCAGCTTTTTGGCGGCGGCGGCGGAAGCAACGATCAAAACAACGTCATTTATATGCCGATTGGCTCTGCTTTGCGTCTCAAACCTTATGCCGACGATTTGTTTCTGCTTGCCATTGCGCGTGAAGGACAACTCGACAAAGCCAAAGACGAAGTGCAGGATTTGCTGCGCGTTCGCCGTCAGGTTCAGTTCGGCGAGAAAAATAATTTCGGTATGGAAACCGCCGCCGGCATTATCGAGCAGTTTCAGTCAATTACAGCAGGTGCGGCAATTGCGATGATCGTTATTTCGAGCGTCGGTTTGATGATCGGCGGCATCGGCGTGATGAATATTATGCTCGTTTCAGTCACCGAACGAACGCGCGAAATCGGCATTCGCAAAGCAATCGGGGCGAAACAATCGGATATTTTGCTGCAATTTCTGATCGAAGCCGCGACATTGACCGGTTTTGGCGGACTCGTCGGACTTTTAATCGGCTGGGCGCTGACGTTTTTGATTGCGCTCGTTTTTCCGTCCTACGTTCCGTGGTGGGCGCCGCCGCTCGGCTTTTTCGCCAGCGTCGGCATCGGCATCATTTTCGGACTGTTCCCGGCGTGGAAAGCAGCGCGTCTAGATCCGATTGAATCGCTCAGATATGAATAGACAAAGAAAAAAGCGCGATATTCATTCGCGCTTTTTTCTTGTCACAAAAACTTTGAATCGCTAAATAAAATCACATCGGAACTCCGTTAAAAACCGCGCCGATTACTCTAAAAGTAAGCCCTATAAGCGCCATTATGATGACAATTCCCCACGCCGAGCCTGATGAAATTTTGGCTAATTTCTGCAACCCGATTGCCGCCAGAATCCAGCCCCAAATGGCAAATAAATCGAACGTTCCGAGCAAAGTAGCCAGCACCGGCGAAGTTTTTCCGTCTATTAGAAAACTCGGATTCGCTTGAATTAACCCGCGCTGGCTGGTAGCAAAATCAATATCATCGGCGGATTTGAAGATCAAAACTATAATGCTTCCGAGCATCAGCAGCGCCATCGGCGGCAGACTCGAATAAACCCAAGCAGAAAGTCCGTGTCCGAAAGTCGGCGAACCGCCCATTGCTTTTCCGGCAAGCCAGTAAATCAAGCCGCCGATAAGCAAGCCGATAACAATGAAAACCGGCATTAGATACCTCGTTACGGACATTATCGTCAATTGCATTTTAATGCCCTGTTCCTTTTGTTCAGCTGAAAGGCTTCCGGCGCTCGGGTTTTTCTCCATTTGCTCGTTGGCAAACTGTCGGAAACCTTCTTCGCCGATTTTGTTTGCCAGCACAAAAGAAAATGCCGTAAATAGTATGACGATAATCGCGGACGCCATCAAAAAACGCGGCTTGCGGCGCAGATCGTCGAAAGTTTTTCCCGGCTCGAAAAAAATTCCGCCCAAAGTTGCGGCTTCGGACATCTGTGCCGGTTCACTCGTGTCAACGATTTTTTCGGGCGGTGGCGGCGCTTGCCATTCAGGCGTCAATTGTTCGCCAACATTATTTTGCTCGTTCATATTCGATTTCTCCTTTCTGGTGTTGGCGCTTCTCACCTTACTACAAACAACGAGCGCGAAAAGCGACGGAATTTATTGTTGAATTGTCTTTTACTTTTACGGTTTATTTGATTGATTCGTTTCAAAAACTTCTACTTTCGGTGCCGTCTCGTAGCCTTCGACGCGAATGCAGGCTGCCGTGTGTCCGGGCGTGATTTCTCGCAGTTCGGGAACAATGCGAGCGCAGTCTTCAATCGCATATGGGCAGCGAGTGCGAAAACGACAGCCTGACGGCGGATTGATCGGCGTCGGAACATCACCTTTAAGAACAATACGCTCGCGTTTTTGTTTCGGGTCGGGAACCGGAATCGCCGACAAAAGCGCTTTAGTATAAGGATGAAGCGGATTTTCGTATAATTCCTTCGCTTCCGCGACTTCGACGATTTTTCCTAGATACATCACCGCGACACGCTGCGAAATATGTTCAACAACCGCTAAGCCGTGCGAAATAAACAGATAAGTCAAACCGAATTCCTGCTGCAAATCCTGCAAAAGATTGACGACCTGCGCCTGCACGGAAACGTCGAGCGCGGATACCGGTTCGTCGGCGATAATCAATTTGGGATTTAAAGCCAAAGCGCGAGCGATTCCCAAACGCTGCCGCTGCCCGCCGGAAAATTCGTGCGGGTAGCGAAACATATAATTCGGGTCGAGTCCGACTTTTTTCAGCAAATCGGCGACGCGTTCTTTTTGCTCCTGTTTGTTGCCGATGCCGTGAATTTTCAGCGGTTCGGAAACGATGGAAAGAATATTCAGACGCGGATTGAGGCTCGCATACGGGTCTTGAAAAATAATCTGCATCTCGCGCCGCAAACTCTGCATTTCGCGGTTGGGCAAGCCCACCAGATTTTTCCCTTCAAAATAAACTTCCCCGCTCGTCGGTTCATAAAGCCGCAAAAGACAGCGCCCGACCGTTGATTTTCCGCAGCCCGATTCGCCGACCAATCCCAATGTTTCGCCCGCGAAAATATCAAAATTCACGTCGTCAACCGCGCGCACAACGTCGTCGGAATTTTCGACCGGAAAATGTTTGACTAGATTTCTAACTCGAACTAATTTTTCTTTTTGCACCTGTGTAGCCGTCATTTCTATTATTTTTGGCTTTTAGCTATTTTAATTTGTTCTTTGATTTTATTTCCTTCCTGACAAGCCGGATCTTCTTCTCCATATTTGCATGATTTATCTAAAACCGTTAAAGCCATATCTAAGCTTTTCTGACGACCTATTCCTTGCGATAGTGTTAATGCATACATTGTACATCCCCAAGGATCATTTCTTTCGCAGGTTTTCTCGAACGTATCAGCCGAGCATTTCAAGACCTCCGGATTTTCCGGTTCGGCATTCATTTTGAATGCGGCTCTATTTGTACATCCAGAAATTATTCCGAGTTTACAAGATCGCTGAAATAAAGCCTCGGATTCATTTTGTTCTAAACCTTTAAGCTCCTGTAAATGTAAAGCCAGCGCATAACAAGCGTTGCCGTCGGCACTTTTACATTTTTCTAAACACGCTAATGGATCATCTTTGCAACCTTCACTTAAATAATTTATTTCTTGTTCAAGCGGCGGAATAATCTGCTCGGGGCAAGTGTCAATAGGAAATAACCAATCCGGCTTTTCTTGAATAATTTGAAAGACATCCTTCTTTTGTTTTTCAAACGATGCGTTATTTGGAACTAACTCGCTTGAATGACAACCGAATAAAAAAACAAGTAATAAAATAAAATATACTTTCATAAGGTTTTTATTAAAATCGAACTGCTTTTATTGTTTTTCCAATCTTCCGCGATAATCGCCCAACGCTCGTGGTCGCGCCATTTTTTGTCAATTTTTAGATAACGGCGCGAAAATCCTTCTTTCGTAAAACCGTTTTTGCGTAAAACGGCTATTGAAGCGAGATTTTTCGGCTGCACGTTGGCTTCAATGCGGTGCAGTTTCAAATCTTTGAAGGCAAACTGCAAAACCAATCGAATCGCTTCGGTCGTCAAACCTTGCCCGCCGAATTCCGCGCCAACGAAATATCCTAAATAAGCGTTTTGAAAATCACCGCGAAAAATCTGCGAAAGGTTGATTGAACCGGCGATTTTCCCGTTTTCTTTGAGACAAATAAAAAATCGCTCGTCCGACTTGCTCTCATTTCGCGCCCAATATTTTTCGTAACTTTCCGCGTCAATTGGCGGGCTGACCAAGCCGCGATGAAAAACGCGGCTCGCCAGGTTCAATGCGATAAATTCCGCCTCGTCATCTTTTTGAATGTAACGCAAAAAAACTTTTTCGCCTTCAAGCCGAAGCTGCTGATTTTTCTCGCTCATTTTCGTTTTCATATAAAACGCAGCGCACTCGAGCACCGCTTACCAGATCGAAAAGCGGCATCGGTTCGTGAACGCATCGTTCGTGAACGTGCGGACAGCGCGGCGCGAAATGACAGCCGGTCGGCAATGCGGTCGGACTCGGCACGGTGCCTTCGATGGTTTGCAGACGTGTTACTTTTGCGATGTGATGTGCCGAAAGTATCGGAACGGATTTTAACAAACCCTGAGTGTATGGATGTTTCGGTTTTTCAAAAATCTCATTAACATTCGATTCCTCGACAATTCTTCCCGTATACATCACGCACACGCGGTCGGCAACTTCGGCGACTACGCCCAAATCGTGAGTGATTAACAGCACGGCGAGTTTGCGCGTTTCGCGCAATTCATCGAGCAATTCGAGAATTTGCGCCTGAATCGTCACGTCCAGAGCGGTTGTCGGTTCGTCGGCAATCAGCAATTCCGGGTTGCAAGCCAAAGCCATCGCAATCATCACGCGCTGACGCATTCCGCCGGAAAGCTGATGCGGATAATCGTTAACGCGCCTCGACGGGTCAGGAATGGCAACCTCGTGCATCGAATCAATCGCTGCCGCCCAAGCCGCTTTTTTGTCTAATTTTCGATGCAGCCGAAGCGCTTCGGCAATCTGCTCGCCGACCGTATAAACCGGATTGAGCGAGGTCATCGGGTCTTGAAAAATCATCGCAATATCATTGCCGCGAATTTCGCGCATCCGCTCATCTGACGCTTTCAATAATTCTTCACCTTTGAACTTTATTTCCCCGCCGACAATTTTTCCCGGCGGCGCGATCAAACGCATCACCGACAAAGCCGTGATTGATTTTCCGCAGCCCGATTCGCCGACCAATCCTAACAGTTCGCCTTCGTTAATGTGAAAACTCACATCATTAACGGCTTTGACTAATCCGGCGCGCGTCGGAAAATGCGTTTGTAAATTATTTACTTCCAATAAATGAGACATTTTTAGTAACTTAATAAATAGTGAAAGCGTATTGAACTTGAGCGACAGCGTTAAAAGTTTTTCCATTGCGTTTTGGCGGAAGAAAAACTATTTTCCTTGCTGACGCAATTGCCTGTTCAGTTAAACCATAAGGTAACGCACTAATCGGCGAAATGTTGCCAATTCCGCCATTTGCTAGAAATGTAACTCGCAAAGTCACAGTTCCCTGAATATTTCCCTGTCGAGCAGCGTCCGTATAATTAGCGCGTGGCTTGAATACGACTTTCAACCCCTGCATTTTTTCAGGTTGCTCGAATTTTTCGTTTACATTTTCAGTTTTAGTTTCGTCCGCATTTTCTTCATCGCCCAAAGTTTTCAGCACGCCGTTTCCAATTTCGATTCCAGCTGTATTTTTACCGAATTCGACGGATTTAACGAAGCGATCTTCGTTTAGCGCGATGTCTTCGCGGTTGGTAATCGAAAGTTCGAGCCATTTGCCGTTTTTCATATCGTCGAAAATCAAGCGAGTCGTATTTTTAGATGAAAGTTTGGTGACTTCGCGTTCGTTAATAGTTGTTTTCTTCTCGTCGTAAGGATCCGCCAATTTTCTTAATTCTTCGATTCTGCTTTCAAAAGTTTTTTGCGTGAATCTTTCTTTTTCCGTGCAAAAACCCGGAATTTTCTGTCTTGACTTTGATGCAACGGTGAATTGATACACCGACTCTTCAGCATAAACAGCGTAATGTTCCGTCATTATTTCGCTGCACTGGCTTGCTGATTTTACCTTAACCGGCAATTTTGGCAGTTCGATTGAAATTTCTTGTTCTGAAACTTTGTATCTTTCCCATTTGACGGGCGCGGCTGCGTTTTCAGTCTGCGCGAAAAGATCCAGACACGAAAAAATTAATATCAGAATCAGTGAGATTTGTTTATTCATAAAAATTTTTATTTGATTGCGTAATTTACAGGATATTTTAAGGATAAGCCATACAACTCTTTTCGTCGCTTTTTCCTCAAACAGATGTTATCATTTTTTGCGGAAATTTCTATTTTCGGCAGTCAGCATTCGAGGAGATTTGCAAGTGAAAAAAAGTTCAACTCTTTTCAGCGTCCTTTTTGCGTTCGTTTTTCTGTTTTCCAACATTTACGCCCAAAACCAACCGGTTTCCAAACTTAATCCGAAAGGATCGAAAGAAACAAGTGCGCCGGCGGCTCCGAAAAAAGTCGTAACCGTCGAAAATATCGAATCGGACGTTGCCGAAGCCTTGACCTTGATTGAAAGCAATCACGTTAAGGGCAAAAATCTCGATTACAACGAGCTTTTCAAAACCTCGATTGATTCGATGCTGCACACGCTCGACCCGCATTCCAATTATTTCGACGCGAAAGAGTTCGAGCAGTTTCGTACCGATCAAAGCTCGAAATATTTCGGCATCGGCGCGACTATCGGCGATTTGTCGGACGCGAAAGGCAATATTCAAGCGACATTTATCAAAGCGACTTTTGACGGCGCGCCCGCCAATCGCGCGGGCTTGCGTTACGGCGATAAAATTGTCGAAGTCAACGGTACTTCGATGCTCGGCAAATCTTACGTTGATGTCCGCAATTTTTTGCGCGGACCACGCGGAACGGTCGCTAAATTGACTGTCGAGCGTCACGGAACGGGAAAACGCGAAACTATTGAAATCATTCGCGACGCCGTGCCGCAGCCGTCGATTGCCGAAGCGTATATGATTCGTCCGGGCGTCGGATATATTGCGATGACCGGCGGTTTCAATCAAACTACTTATGCGGAATTTGCCGAAGCGATGCAGAATCTGAAAGCGGCGGGAATGCAGCAGCTCGTGCTTGATCTGCGCAACAACGGCGGCGGTTTGGTCAGTCAGGCTTATCGCGTAGCGAATACTTTCCTCGGTCGCGGACAAAAGATTTTTACCCAGAAAGGACGACTCGACGGCACGGGCAACACATACAACGCCGAAAATGCCGCGCCGGACGATACGCCTGTCGTAATGCTCGTTAACCGCAATACGGCATCGGCTTCGGAAATTCTGGCAGGCGCGCTGCAAGACCACGACCGCGCTTTGATTGTCGGCGAAAACACGTTCGGCAAAGGACTTGTGCAGAATCCGTTCGTGCTGGAATACGGCTCGATGCTGCTTTTGACCATTGCCAAATACGAAACTCCGGCAGGCAGATTGATTCAGCGAGATTATTCGGACGGCAGTCTTTACGATTATTATACCGGCGGCGCGGGCGAGGAAAACGATGAAGCGGCGCGACCGAAAGGCGCGGAAAGCAAAACCGACGCGGGCAGAACGGTTTATAGCGGCGGCGGCATCAACCCGGACATCGCCGTCAAACCCGACACGATTACGACCGATAAAGCGCGTTTTCAGCAAAAACTGAACAATCCGATTTTCGCGTATGTTCTTGATCTGGCTTACGGCAAAATCAAAGGTTTCGAAAACTACAAAGTAGATAAACCGATTTCATTTGCGTACGACATCAAAACGCAGGATTTCCCCGTTACCGCCGCGCTTTTTCAAGATTTTAAGAAATTCGCGGTTGAAAAATACGGCTTTATACCGGCGCAGGTTGAACGCGAAAAAGAATTTATCGAACGCTCGATGAGAAGCGAACTCGTAACGGCGGCTTACGGCTCGACGACTTCATTTCAGGTTTTCAATGAATATGACAACCAACTGAAAAAAGCCATCGAGCTTCTGCCGCAAGCCAAACAATTGGCGATGCAGGGCGCGAAAGCGAATTTGTCAAAGCAAAAATCTGCGGTTAATCAATAATCAGGAATAAAACGGAAATAAAAAAGGAGCGACGATAAAAAGCGCTCCTTTTTTTATTTCCGTTTTATTTGAAAAAATCTCGAATTATTTCTCGCTACGAAGCGGCGCGCATAATCAAATAATAAATTCCGTATCCGACAGCGCCGACGATTAAAAGAACGCCGATGATGACGAGCGCGACGATGGCTTTGAATTTTTTATAACGATTCGGGTCGGGCGGTGAAAGCTGACTTTGCGGGAAATACGGTGGCGGTCTGTCCATAATGTTTTCTCCTTTTCGGTTGGTTCAATCATAGCCGATAAAGTTTCAAGTTCCAATCCGGTGTGCGATAATATTTATTAACCTTCGGTTCGTTTTGGCTGTAAAAATCCATCTTTTATGAAATTTCATCAACGATTCTTTCTTCTTTTTTTCGCGTCATTATTTTTTCCGGCAATTTTAGTTTTTTCCGTTTATGCTCAAACCGCTAAACCGAATTTTAATCGCGTTTCGGATTTCGACGTGCAGCATTACGTTTTGCGCGTCAGTTTCGACCGCGCCGCCAAAAAGGTTTTCGGGGACACGACCGTTCAATTGAAACCGACGATGAATAATTTTCGACGCGTCGAACTCGACTCTGCCGCCTTGAGCTTCTCGTCAGTTCAGCTCGAACCGGAAAATAAAAATTTACAATTTCGCGCCGACAACGGAAAAGTTTCGGTCGAATTAGATAAATCGTATTCGCCGGGCGATTTGATTTCTCTGCGGTTTAAATACGCGGCGACGCCGGCAAAAGGCGTTTATTTCGTTGACGCCGAAACCGAAAATGGAAAAATCACGAGACACGCGCAAATTTGGACGCAGGGCGAACCCGAAGAAGCGCGTCACTGGTTTCCGTCTTTCGATTTTCCGAGCGACAAAGCGACGACCGAGCAAATAATCACGGTCGAAAAAGGCGAAACCGTGATCGGCAACGGCGAGTTTTTGGGGAAAACCGATAATCCGAACAATACAACAACATTTCATTATAAAATGACCGTCCCGCATTCGACTTATTTGACATCATTTATCGTCGGAAAATACGTCAAATCGGTTGATTTATACAAAAATATTCCGCTCGGTTTTTACGTTTATCCGGACAGAGAAAGCATCGTCGCGCCGGCGTTCGGCAAAACCAAACAAATGATGCGCGTGATGGAAGAATTAACGCGCGTTGATTTCCCTTTTAACAAATACGATCAGACGATTGTGGCGAGTTTCAATTTCGGCGGAATGGAAAATATCACCGCTACGACAATGGCGGACACAGAAATTTTTGCGTCGGCGTTTCCGTTCGCTAAAAACGGCGTGGAGGATTTGGTAAGCCACGAACTCGCGCATTCATGGTTCGGCAATATGGTGACATGTAAAAATTGGGCGGAACTCTGGCTCAATGAAGGATTCGCGACGTTTATGGAAGCGGCATACCGTGAAAAAGCATATGGACGCGCCGATTATTTACGAAAAATCCGCTCGGACGCCCGTCAGTTTCTCGCCGATGACGCCGTAAATAAAAACCGTCACGGCTTATTCAATGTTCTGGCGCGTCCAGATGATTCGATTTTCGATACGACAACTTACCAAAAAGGCGGCGCGGTCGTCCATACTTTGCGCGAAACCGTCGGCGATACGGCATTCTGGAAAGCAGTAAACATTTATCTCAATCGTCATAAACTCGGCAATGTCGAAACCGCCGATTTACAAAAAGCGATGGAAGAAGCGTCGGGCACGAATCTCGAATGGTTTTTCCGCCAGTGGGTTTACGGCGCGGGCAGCCCGAAACTAGAAATCAAACAAACATATTCGGCGAAAAATAAAACGCTCGTTTTATCAATCGCTCAGACGCAGGAAAATGACGGAATCACACCCGAAGTTTTCCTATTGCCAATGGAAGTTGAGATAAAAACGGCAACGGGAACAAAAACCGAAAAGCTCGATATTAAAAATCGAACCGATAATTTTTCTATCAAAGTCGACGGCAAACCGTCGTCTGTTACATTCGACAGAAACGAAAAGATTCCGCTCAAAACCGTTAAATTACATCCGCTCGTGACGGTTAAGTGATACGTTCGAGCCAAAAATTTTATTTTGAAGTTTTAAGATTTAATTTTGTTTTCAGACGATTTACGTCCCCCGTTTCCGAAGCAAGATTCAGCGCTTTTTGCCACGCTTCGCGAGCTAATACGCTTTTTTTCTGTTTGTCGTAAACGTCGCCGAGATGTTCAATGATCGCTGCCGAAGCATTATCGAATGAAGCAGCCTGCAAAAGATATTCTTCGGCTTCAGCATATTTTCCGAGTTTGTAATAAGCCCAGCCGAGGCTGTCGAGAAAAGACGGATTGGTCGGGTCAATTTTGACGGCGCGCTGAATCAGTTCAAACGCTTCCGAGATTTTCTCGTCGCGTTCAAGCAAAAAATAACCGAGATTATTGAGCGCAATCGGATTATCAGGCGTCTGCCGCAAAATCTGGCGCAGAGTTGTTTCGGCTGATTTAAAATCGCCCGACATTTGCTGTGCCGTCGCCAGCGTCAATTTGGCAATTTGCCGCCGTTCCTCGCCTTCGGCAACCGCAAACGCTTGATTAGCAGCCTCTATCGCATCTTTGCCGCGGCTCGCCTGACTGTAAAGATTGGAAATAAAAAGATAATTGATAAAATCATCATATGGCTGCGGGGTCTGAACTGACGATTGACTATTTCCCGTTTGTTCGGCTGCCGCTGAGGGTTTTACCGTTTTTTTTTTGAGCAGAGATTTTACCAGACCGACAGCTTCGTCAACTTTGCCGTTTTCCGTCAAAACGGTCGCTTCAAGACGCAAATTGCCGTAATCTTCCGGGTCGCGTGCGCGAATTTGGCGAACGACTTCCAAAGCCTCGGATTTCATCCCGCTTTCGCGGTAAAACGAAATCGCCTGTCGGTCGGCGAAAAGATCGTTTTTGCCGAGCAGACGCCGCGCCCGTTCAATAACCGCTTTTACATCATTAGGACGATTAGCGGTTTTATAAACCTGAATCATCCTGTCGAACACGGCGATAACAAATTCGCGTTCATCGTCGGTCGCCGGTTCAATGTCGTCCAAACCGCGAACATTCAAGGATTTTTGATACGCGGCGACGGCTTCATCGGTTCGCTTCGCTTTCGCCAATAAATCGCCGAGCGCGAATTGGAGATTTCCGGCGCTGACGCGGTCGTTCTCGACCACTCGCGCAGATGCCGCTTGCAAAACTTTACTTGCTTCGTCAAATCGTCCTGCGCTTGCCTGCGTTTGAGCCAACAAAATTATCAGCGCTGAATTTTCGGGATTGGCAAACACTGCCTGTCGTAAAGATTCGACGGCAATTCCCGCCGCGCCCGTATCGGCGGATTCGAGAGAGCGCCGTAGCATCTCGACTGCACCTGCATTGTCAGGATCGTCGCCGACGGCGCGGCTGAAAATTTCTACGGCTTCGCGCGTTTTTCCGCTCTTCAAATATGATTCGCCGAGTTTGAGCGTTGCCGTTTCCGGCGAAAGGTCTTCCTGACCGCCTATTAACTGACGGTAAAATCCGGTGTCAATCGGCGTTGCTGATGCAATCCATTTTTGAAGTGCGTCGATCCGCTCGTTCGGCTGGTTGGATTTTTCGTAAAACTCGCTTAAAAATGCCCACGCCTCGGCGTTTCGCGGATCAAGGCGGACAACTTCCTTCCATTCGGCGACGGCTTTTTGCGAGAAACTCGAATTAATGCGCTCGGTTCCAAGACCGCTCTTAAGCGTGTAAAGACGCGCCATGAGACGCCGTGCTCCGTAATTATTCGGGTTGAGCCGCGTCGCAATCGTCGCCAGCAAAATGGCTTCGTCGGCATCGCCGGGTGGCGTCATCGCGGCTATTTCCGCGAGTGCCGTGTAGCCTTCTGCCAAAGTCGGGTCGAGTTCGACAGCTTTTTGAAAAGCCTGACGCGCAAGGCGAGCCGCCCCGGCGCCTCTGCCTCTCGAGCGAACGGCGCTCGAATTCCAGAAATATCTTTGTCCTTCAAGCAATTTAACGTAAGCCTGTTCGCGGCGCTCACGCGTGATTTCGGTTTGTTTGGAATTTACCAGGTTTTGCGACAGCGTATCGGAAAGTCGCGGTGTCGGCTGTGCTGCCGGAGGCGGCGCGGGAGGCGGATTATTCGGGACCACTTGCGCAACCGAGAAAGGCGCGGCGACGAACAAACAGGCGGTGAGCAAAACTATTTTTTCCAACTTCATAAATTTTCAAGCCCTTAATACTTATTTTCCAGACCGGACATAATTTTCGTACGTACCGATTTGCGCGAAAAAATGATTGTTAAAACAATGAACGAAATAGCTCCGGCGCGCAGAACTTCCCGGTTAGTACTGCTCAAAAAGGCAATTACGATGCCGGTAATTGTAATTAATTCTGCCATCGCGCCGAGTAGAATTAGCGTTTTTCTGTAAAGTTTGCAGTAAACCCGATTCGCCTTTCAGAACTGCAACGTCTTTTAACTTTTCCCAATTATACAATCTTCGCCGCAATAAAAAAGCGCCGAGCGCGATAAACAAAACGCCGCCCCAAAGCGGCATCAGCGTTTCAAACGGCGTCGAATTATCGGTATTTTTAACGAACAAAAAGGTAGATACGATCAGCGCGACCGCCGCAGCAATCTGGCTGAAAACAATAATAACAGCGGCGCGAAACCGTTTGTCGAGATCGGTTCGCGCCGCAGCGGCAACTTCCATATCCGTTTATTTTTGTTCGGGTGCGGCTGTTTTTTCCACTTCCGGTTGACGCTGTGAAATAACGGTTGTCAGAGCTTTCGGAATTTCGGAAGAATTAATCGCGCCTTCATTTTTAATCACCTGATCGATTAATTCGAACTTCGTTTTATCAAAATTATTGGTCATCAAAACGCCGTCTTTATCAATTGTCATCGGATAAATGCCGAAAAGTTCGTTTTTAAAGTTGGCGAAAAACGATTTATCTTCGGGCGGCAGGATTTTGGCTCGTTCAGGGTTCGGTTCCGGTACGCTCGCGCCGATCAACTGCAACTGTTCTTTCGATTTTTCGACGTAATCGCTGTTCGGAAAATCACGCACGATACGCTGAAAATAACGCGCCGCTTCGTCGGTTTCTTCTTCGACCAAATATGTCACGGCGAGTTTATAAAGCGCTTCATCCATAAAACCGAAGTTAGGATATTTGTCCAAAATTTCTCGATACCGCGATTGCGCTCCTTTTAGCCCGCCTTTTTTCTGATCAACCGAAAGTTTGTAATAATAATTGGCAACGTAGAGGTTATGCAAACCGAGATTGTCCTGAACCTGTTTCAAACGCTGTTCGGCATCGCCGCGCAGAAGCGAACTCGGATACTGTTGTAACAACGCTTTTAAACGCTGTTCAGCAACTTTCGCGCGCGACGCGTCTCGATCCGGCAGACCGATTTGACGCATTTGCGATTCGGCAATTTTTAGCAGAACGCGGTCAGCCAAAGGGTGTGTCGGGAAAAACGTCAGCCAATCCTGATAAGCCGCCGCCGATTGAATCAGCGCGCTTGTCGAGCCTTCTAAAAAGAATGAATCTGCGACGGCGAGCTTCGCCATCGGCAGATAAGCGGAATCCGGATAAGTCGTAATAATCGTTTGCAGCAAGAGTCGCCCGACATCGTAATTGTTTTTGCGGATTTCGCGCGTGGCAACAATGAAAAGCTCGCGGTCGCGTCCCGGCGTTACGCTGCCGATCAATTCTTCATACTCGTCCGTGCCGCCGCCGAAAATACCCAGAAATTTTTTCTTTTTCTTCTGTTCGCGCGGTTTTCCGACTTCCGAATCGGGATTGGCGCGTGCCGTCGCGGTTTCGAGCAAAGCGTTGTCAACGCTCGTGTTAAGTTCAGTAACTCTCTGCTCTAACTGGTCAACCTCGCTGTTTTCGTATTTTTCCGAGCGGTCAATCTTGCCGCGTAAACTGTTAATTTCCGATGATAGCGAGGACGTTTCCTTTTCCAGACCGCGAAGGCGCCCGAGCGGAGTGTTAACACTGTTCTTATCGTCTTTTTTCTCTTTGTCGTCTTTGTCTTCTTCTTTCAAAACTGATGCCGCGCTGTTTAAAGAACGGCGCATCGTTTCCAGTTTCTGACGCATCACTTCCAGCCTTTGCGTGGCTGTTCCGTCACCGACAGGGGCTTTCTGCGCGAAACTCGGCACGACAAAGCATAAAATCGCTATCACAGCGAAGACAACTAATTTATTTCTGCCTGTAAACATAAATACCTCAAATTAGAATTGCGAATCAAAACAAGTACGTCATATCATTCGTTATTCGTAATTGTTAATTCCTAACTGATTTTCAAACCCAGACCGTTCCGGCATCAATTAATTCCTTAACGGCTTCAATCGGTTTTCCGCCGCCGAAAACGGCTGAACCGGCGACGACGATTTCGGCTCCGGCTTCGATAATTTCCTTAATATTTGCGGCGTCAATGCCGCCGTCAATTTCAATTCGTGTTGGGAGATTACGCTCGTCAATCATTCGTCGAAGGCGGCGCAGTTTGTCGAGCGAGGTCGGTATAAATTTTTGACCGCCGAAACCGGGATTAACCGACATCAGCAGGATAAAATCGGCATACGGCAGCACTTCTTCGAGCGCACCGAGCGGCGTTGCCGGATTTATTGCCACTCCCGCCTGTCCGCCCGCCTCACGAATCGCCATCAAAGTGCGCTGCAAGTGCACGTCGGCTTCAACATGCACTGAAACCATATCTGCTCCCGCTTTGACAAATTCAACAGCGTAACGGTTCGGCTCGACGATCATCAAATGACAATCAATCGTCATTTCGGTCGCGCGTCTAACTGACTTTAAGACCGGAAGTCCGATGGTGATATTCGGCACGAAACGCCCGTCCATTACGTCGAAATGCAGAATGGTCGCGCCGCCTGTTTTAATGGCGTCAATTTCATCCGCTAATCGAGTAAAATCTGCCGATAAAATTGAAGGAGCTATTTCAAACATTATTTGATTGGTTGCCGTTAGCTTTGTTGCCAAACCGCTTTCCTCGGTTGCATCGCCTCTCTATGGTTTCGGAGTCGTGCGCGGACGCAAATCGCCGCCGGTCGCCGGTTTAGCTGGCGCGGTCGAATTTGCCGCTTTGTTATTCTGAGTGGCGGACGGATTTTTATTGCCTTTGTCGGCTGAATTGCCCGGAGTCGCCGTGTCTTTTTTATTGGAATTCGCGTTTGACGCAGAATCAGAATTAGAATTATCGTCCGTTTTATTAGCGATAACGTCGCGCTTGGTATCGGCTTTCTTTTTGTTGGAAGCTGAATTCGAGTTCGCTTTGTTCGTTTTTTTCGGCTTATCCGAAATCATTTCCTCGATTTTTTCTTTATCTTCTTCTTCTTCCTGCCCGATTTTTTTAATCGTTACCGGCGCTTCTTCGCCGTCCGGATTGATTTTGCTCGTTACCACCAGAATCATCTGTCCGGTTTTGACCGTTTCGCCCGGTTTCGGCAATTGTTCCAAAACCGTATTTAATTTCTCGGTGCTGAAACGGTCGGCGCGTTTTTTTATTTTCAGTCCGAGCGCGGTCAACTCCCGCTCGCTTTCCGCGAAATCTCTGCCAACGATCTCCGGCACTTTTATTTCATCCCCTTGCAGAGACATATAGACGACGCCGCCCATACCGACGAGAAATGTCGCGGCGAGCGTCATCACGACGAATAATTTACCGATTGCGGAAATTCCTGATTTGATTAAACTCACTGTTTGATAAACTCCAAAATAAAACGAAAGTCTAACATTTTTTAACGAAACTAACGAATGAAAACCGTTGAAATGCGTGTAAAGGATTTATCTTTTTTGAAAATGCGGCGATAAAAAATCCGTCCATTTTATCGCGTGCCGGAAAAGTTCTGGCAAAGCCCGGTTCGGTTATGTAAATATCCGGCAAATTCGGTTTGGCGATTTCAAACTCGGAATTTTCTTCCAGAAATCGAGCGCAAACCGCTTCGTTCTCTTCTTTTTCAAGCGAACAGGTCGAATAAATCAAACGTCCGCCCGGCTTTAGCGCTTTTGATGCGTTTTTGAGGATGGAAAGTTGTTTGTTCGATAATTCCGCGAAATCGTCTTCGCGCAGGAAATAACGAATTTCCGGGTTATGCCGGATCGTTCCGGTGCCCGAACAAGGCGCGTCGAGCAAAACAACGTCGAAACTTTCGTCGGCGAACGGCAAAGATTTTTCGGCGTCGTAAGCGGTTAATTGATAATTTTTCGCGCCGACGCGTTTGCAGGTTTCGCTTGCCGTTCGCAACCGCGAAAAATATAAATCGCCGCCGACAAACAATTCGCGCGGTTCACCGAATAAAAAATTGACCAGAGAAAATTTACTCGCAGGCGCGCAGCAAACGTCGAGGTATCTTTCGCCGGGCTGTAAATTAACGATTTCGGCGACGATCTGCGAAGCGCGGTCTTGAAAATAAATTTTGCCGTTTTCCGCTAACTCGCGCAGATAACTTTTTTCACCTTCGATGTTTTCTTTCGCCAGAGAATTTTTTATTGCTTCGGTCGTTTTCGCCGTGAAACGAAAATCCGTATTCGGCGTTTCATTGTTTGCGCGCGCCAGTTTCTCCGCTTCTGCCGCACCGAATTGAGCGTTCCATTTTTCGATCAGCCAACGCGGATGCGAAGTTTCAATTGAAACTCTTTCAATTTCGTCAATGAAATTTAATTCGATTTTCTCACGCGTGAATCTCCGCAAAACGGCGTTGACAAAACCTTTTGCCGAAGTTTTTTTCGCCTTCGCGACAAGATTGACCGCATCGTTGATTGCAGCGTGCGCCGGAATTTTGTCTAGAAATTCGAGTTGATAAAGCGCGGCGCGCAGAATTATTTTTATTGCCGAATCGAGTTTTTTCCCGTTCGATAATTTTTCAATTAAACGGTCTAAATAAATTTGTTTCCGCAACACGCCGAGCGTCAGTTCGTGACAAAGCGCGCGATCTTTCGCTTCGAGCCTTTCCTCGTAAAGCGGCAAAAGAACCGACGAGAAGGCTTTTTCGATTTCTATTTTCGAGAGGATTTCAAACGCGGCGACGCGCGCGGGCGAAATGCTCATCGTGTCTCCGCCTTATTGATTTTCTGCGGCGGATTGACCGACAACGGACGCGCGTCTTCGATTTTCGCGCCCTGCAATTTGCTGTCAACGGCGATTCGGTCATCGAAAACAAAACACTCGCCGCGCCAGAGCGAATCGCTTTCCGGCGTTTCTTCCAAATATTTCAAAATTCCGCCTTCAAGCTGGTAAACTTCCCTAAATCCCATTTCTTTAAGTAAAGGCGCGAATTTTTCGCAGCGAATTCCGCCGGTGCAGAAAACAGCGACTTTTTTATTTTCGTTGGGGTCGAGATTTTCTGCCACGTAAGCGGGCAAATCACTGAATTTTTCGACATTTGGATTAATCGCGCCGCGAAACGTGCCGATTTCGACTTCGTAATCGTTGCGCGTATCGAGAATAATCGTGTTTTCCTCGGCGATTATTCGATTCCATTCCGACGGCTTAACGTGCGTTCCGACGCCTTTCGCAATGTCAACCTTTTTTCTCAAGGACACGATTTCCTGTTTGATTCGCACTTTCGCCTTCAAAAACGGGCGTTCCGCGTGAAACGAAGATTTGTAATTTAATTTGGTTTCAAACACGTTTTCGAGAATGCGGATAAAATTTTCAATATCACCCCGCAACCCGGAAACGGTCGCGTTAAATCCTTCTTCGGCAATAATAATCGTCCCGCGAACGGTTAATTCGTCCATCGCCGTTTTGATCGCGGTTTTGATTTCCGGCAGATTTTCCAACCGCTTGAATTCGTAAAACGTAATTATCTGAAACTTCTCTTCGATCATTATTCTTAACTTTGTCACTTTTCCATTTTGCGGAAAATTTGGTTGCTCCCGCAAAGGCGCAAAGAAAACTTTCATATTCAACCCAAAATTTCTCCGACCTGAACTTTCACGCCATTCAGAAAATCGCGTGTCGGCATTCTTTTTTTGCCTTCGAGCTGTAATTCTTCAATCCGCAAAACGGTTTGATTGCCGCACGCGACAAAAAGTTCGTCGCCTTTCGCTGAAAGAATTTCGCCGTAATCTTCAATCTTAAATCCTGTATCTTGAACCTCAAACGCTCGCCAAATTGTCAGTTTTTTATCCTGATATTTCGTGTAACTCGTCGGAAACGGCTGAAAGCCGCGCACGCGATTCGCAATTTCCCGCGCCGTCGAATTCCAGTCAATCAAGCCGTCTTCTTTCCGCATAATCGGCGCGAGTGTCGCTTCCGCATCATTTTGCGGCTGTACGGTCAATTCATCACGCATCGCCAAGGTTTCCGAAAGCAGATCCGCGCCGACGAGCGATAATCTTTGCATTAACTCAATTGCAGTTTCGTGTGCGCCTATTTCAGTTTCGCGCTGTAATAAAATTCCGCCCGTGTCGAGTCCGACGTCCATCTGCATTGTCGTGACACCGGTTTTTTCTTCGCCCCTGATAATTGCCCAATTAACCGGCGCCGCGCCGCGATACTTCGGCAAAAGCGAAAAATGCACGTTAATTGCGCCGCCGGAAAACGCTTCAAGAAAACTTTGCGGCAAAATGCGTCCGTAAGCGGCGACGACTGCGACATCTGCCGCATGAGAACTGAAAACTTCCAGAGCTTCCGGCGTTTTAATTTTTGTCGGCTGAAAAACCGGCAATTCGTTTTGCAAAGCGAAATCTTTGATTGGCGACGCGGTTAATTTATTGCCGCGCCCTTTCGGTTTATCCGGCTGCGTGTAAACGGCGACGACTTCGTGCCCGTCGGCTAAAATTCTTTCGAGGCTCGGAACGGCGGCTTGCGGCGTTCCCATAAAAACGATTTTCATATCGGAAAGAAAATATCTATCATAAAGAAAAAGGCAAAAGCGCCAAACAAAAGCGTTTCTGCCTTTTTTCTTTTCAATAAATCAACAGGTTTAAAAAGCGCAGTGATAATTATAAGTTTCGTAAACGCGCGTCCATTTTCCGTCGCGGCGGCTGTAAACGTGATAATTGTAACCTTCAAACGCTTTGTTTAGCGTGAAAATTTCAGCTGTCGTGTCGCCGTCGTATTCGAGCGCGTCAAGGAGAAGTTCGTGTCCGATTCCTACGTCCAAATCCTTCACTTCGCCGCTCATCACATCTTCTTTTCCAACTTTTTTATATTCGCTGTAACCGAAATTATATTTTCCGTTTTTTGTTTTTTCGGCGATGAAAAAAAGTAAATTCCGCTCATCCGTCGAATTTTCCGCCCAGAAAGTGCCGACCATTTCAGCAGTTCCGTCGTTGTCCACGTCGACCGCGGTCAAATTATGATATTTCATATTTTTAACCGCGTCCGCCGAGACTTTTTGTTTATTGAATTCGAATCGAACGAGCGTTTCGATTTCCGCGCGCTCGGCAGCAGTCGGCAAACGCCGCACGCCCGAAGCGCTTTTTGCAGGCATTTGATTTGTCGCCAAACCCATCACTAAACCTTTCAATTTGGCTTTCGCGGAAAAGCTCGTCACGGCTGCCGCGTATTTGCCACATTCTGATTTCGGATCAGAACTCTGCACCGTCACCGTTCCGTTTTTTGCCGCGCCGAAAATCAAATTCAAAACGGTTTTCGGTTTGTAATAAATTCTGGAAAAACTCACAAGCGATTGCGCTTCATCTTCGCCGTTTATCGCATTAACCAATTCGCCTTTGTTAATTTCGCCAATCGGCTCAATGCTTTTTCCGTCATCCAAGACGGCGAAAACAATCGTTTTCGGTTTCGCCGCCGGTTTGTTTTTGACGGTTTTTTGTCCCGAGACGCTAATTCCAAGACTCAAAGTTAGAAGGCAAACAAAGATTTTCGTGCTCAAATCAATTTTCATATAATCAGATTTTCTGAGCGATTGATTTTCCCTGCATAAACTGCAAAAGATATTCGCGTCCGCCCGCTTTCGAGTCCGTGCCGCTCATGTTAAAACCGCCGAACGGGTGAACGCCGACGAGTGCGCCCGTACATTTGCGGTTTAAATAAAGATTTCCGACGTGAAATTCGCTGCGCGCGCGTTCCAAATTTTCCGGCGAAGCCGAATAAACCGAACCGGTTAAACCGTAATCGGTGCCGTTAGCAATTTCGAGCGCATGATCAAAATCTTTCGCCTTGATGACGGCAAGAACCGGCGCGAAAATTTCTTCCTGTTCGATTGTCGAATTCGGCTGAACTTCGTCAATCACCGTTGGCTCGACATAAAAACCGTTCGAATCGTCGCCTTTGCCGCCGATTAAAATCTTTCCGCCTTCTTCGATTCCTTTGTTTATCATCGAGGTCGCCTTGTCAAACGATTTGCCGTTAATAACAGCAGTCATATTTGTTTCAGCTTCAGTCGGTAATCCGATTTTCAGTTTTTTCGTTAAATTAACGATTTTTTCGACAAGTGCGTCATGAACTTTTTCGTCCACGATCAAGCGCGAAGCCGCCGAACATTTCTGACCTTGAAATCCGAACGCCGCCTGCACGGTTCCGCTCGCCGCTTCGTCTAAATCAGCGTCTTCAGCGACAATAATCGCGTCTTTGCCGCCCATTTCCGCAACAACGCGCTTCATCCATTTTTGACCGGGTCGAGTTTTCGCCGCTTCTTCATAAATATGCAGACCGACGGTTTTTGAACCCGTGAACGAAATAAAACGAATCTTCGGACTTTGCACAAGATATTCTCCAACTGCAATGCCTGAACCGGCGACGAAATTAACGACGCCCGCAGGAAGCCCGATTTGTTCGAGAACTTCCATAAATTTATATGCAATTGTCGGCGCGTCCGGCGATGGTTTTAAAACCGTCGTATTGCCGCAAACGACCGCCGCCATCGTCATTCCGCACATAATCGCCAGAGGAAAATTCCACGGCGGAATAATCGCGCCGACGCCGAGCGGCACGTATTCAAAACTGTTTTTCTCAGCATATGGCGACGGTGTAATCGGCTGTTCGCCCGACCAGCGCAGCATTTCGCGCCCGTAAAATTCGAGAAAATCAATCGCTTCCGCTGTGTCGCCGTCGGCTTCCGCCCACGTTTTTCCGGTCTCGAAAATCATCCACGCTGAATAATAATGTTTGTCGTCGCGGATGATTTTCGCCGCCCGGAAAAGATAATCGGCACGTTCTTCCGCCGGAACGTTTTGCCACGTCTTAAATGCTTCGGTCGCCGCGTCAATCGCTTTTTCGGTCAAATTTGCGGCGTCTGCGTCGGCGTCGGAAAACACGCCGACGATTTGCGATTTTTCCGCCGGATTGATGCTTTCAAATTTTTTCCCGGTTTCGATTCGCTCGCCGTTGATAATCAGCGGATATTCGCGCCTTAATTCTGCTCTCACGCGTTCAATCGCCGCGCGCATCGCATCGGCATTTTCCGCTTTTGAAAAATCCGTAAAAGGCTCATTCTTAAATTCGTCTAAACTTTTTTGTGTTTGCATATATTTTATTGTTTTTTATTTTCTTTGTTGATTGAGTTTTCTTTTTCTTCTGCGCTTTATAATGATTGCCGTAAAAAATAATATCACCGACAAGACAAATGTCATTCTCGATGAATAATTCCAATGCGCGACGTGAAGTTGTCCGGTTTCCTTTATCGTCGCATCAACAGCGTTCAGCGTTTCCGCATCTTGAGCGCACAATAAGCCGACTATCAATAATGTAATCAAACCGACCTGATTATGAAAATACGTCGCGGCGAAAACTAGAGCAGCTAAAAATATGCCGCTCAGATACATATATTCTATTGTCGGCATTTTATCTATCTATTCAAATAAAAACTCGAAAAAACGCATTGTAATTCTGTCCGAAACCAGACCGATTCAAAAATATTTTTTCTCGAAACCGTCGAGAAACCATTATCATTATTTTCTTCGATCATTCTTAGATGAAAATTATCGATATTTCTGTCTGTCAATCTCGTGCAGTTCCCATTCGTCTAAAAGTTCGGGATAAACTGCCGCGTCGTCTTTTTGCCACGCGACGACAAAACGCGGCTGCTGGCTGTCGCTTAGGTGTTTGACGTAACTTAATATCAAAACCCAGCCTTCATTCAGATAATGATTCAATTCGCGTGTAGAAGCTACTTCGGCGACGATGCGCGTTTCTTCGATGTTCATTTTATTTATTCCCATTTCCCGGTATTCTGCAATTTTTTTATTTTTCTTTTTGCCAATTCTCGTTTCAAGACGGTCATTCTGTCAAGAAAAACTATTCCATCACAATGATCGGTTTCGTGCAAAACGCACCGCGCCGACAAATCCGTGGCGTCGAGTTCCTGCAAATTTCCAGAGACGTCCTGAAATCTGACGACCGTTCGCGCTTCGCGGCGGATTTTCGCGTATATTCCGGGAAACGACAGACAGCCTTCATCGCCGATTTGCTCGCCTTCACGCGCGATTATTTGCGGGTTAATCATAACAAATTTGTTAGACGCGTCACTTTCTCCGACTGGAACGTCCATTATGAAAAGCCTTTTAGACACACCGATTTGCGGCGCGGCAAGCCCGATGCCTTTTGCCTGATACATTGTTTCAAACATATCATCGACGAGTTGTTTTAAATTTTCGTTGAACTCGTCTTCGCTGACCGGTTTCCCAACGGTTAATAAAACCGGTTCCGGATAATTAACAATCTTTAACAAAGCCATGATACCTATTTTATAAGGCAAACGGTCAAAGTGGAAAGCAAAAAATGAAACGCAGAAATTTAAAAGCGGATTTCAGACGACAAAATGTTTGATTTTCCTACCGAATCTGAACCAAACAACGAATTTCGTTTTTTTAGATATTTTAGATAAATCAAGACTTTCAACATTTTTATTGAAATTGGAAATTTCGTGAATATCAAAGGTTAAGCGGCAGAAAACAAATTTTTCGCCCGAAGCGAAAAACCTGAGCTTCGCCGATTCATATTTGGCTGCGTCTTTTCCGATTCTCGAAACCGAACCGCTTTTTTGCACAAAGCGGCAAAATTCTAACGCGTCTTCGAGATGTTTTTTGATGGTTTGCGATTGATAGTTTTGTGAAAAATCTCGAAATAATTTTTCAAAATCGGATTTCAAAATTCGACCGGTAAAAGGCAAAAGCTTTTCCGCCTCGTTTAATCTTTTACGAAAAAGAGATTCGGCAAAAAAATTTATTTCTTCGTGAAAAATCTCTCTGATTTCTCGAATTTCACTTTCGCTCAAACCGTTTTCACTTCCGATTTTCAGCGAACTGGTTATAAAATCACGACGCAATCGCTCGTCGGTGTAAAGTTTGGCGAGAAAATCCTGCTGCTTTAATAAACTCATTCAAATTGCGTTTTTTCAATATTTCGAGCGATTTCCATTTCGTCCAAAATCTCCTCGAACGGCGGAAAATTTTCATCGCGTTCGAGAATTGCCCCTTTTACGTCGCATCTGTGGTGAACTTCGCGGAAAACTTCCCAAATTTCCTTTTGCGTGCGGTCGGCGTGCGCGTCGATCAAGCGATTTCCGCTGCGGCGCGAACCGACGAAATGAAGCTGAACGACTCTTTCTGGTGGAATAGTGTCTAAAAATTCGCGCCAATCGAAACCGAAATTTTGCGAATTAACGTAAAGATTCGTAACATCCAAAAGCAAACCGCAATCGGTTTCCTGCAAAAGTTTCGCGACAAATTCGGATTCCGACATTTGCGATGACGGAAACCGCATCAGATACGAGATATTTTCCAGAATGAACGGCGTTTTAATGCGTTTTTTAACCTGCGAAATATTTTTGATAAAAACCCTCAATGCCTCGTTCGTATATGGAACAGGCGCAAGATGCCCGATTTTGACGCCGCCGGATTTCGTAAAGCATAAATGATCGCTAAACCATTCAGGTTCAATTATTTCTATTAACGCGGCAAGTTTTTCCAAATATTTTTCGTCAATGCCTTCGGCGCTTCCTAGAGATAAATCGAGTGAATGCGGAATAATCGGGAAATGAGATTTGAGCAGTTTTAATTCGTCGAGTTTTTCGGGTTTTACGTCGAGATAATGATCGGATGTTATTTCGAGAAAATCAATTTCGTCTCGATGAAGAAAAACGTCGGCGCGAAATCGCTCTCGAAAACCTAATCCGACCCCGAGTTTTTTCAGATTTCGCATAAATTTTTCCGACCAAAATAATTCAGTAATGAAAATCAATCGCCGCCGCAGCCGCCGCAGCCTCCGCCGCACGAACTTCCGCCGCTGTCGCCCGACGAACAGCTGCTGCCGCAGGCTGAGCCGCACGAACCCGAAGAACTTTGCTGCTGCGCGCGGCGAAACGCTTCGTTGTAATTATCGAAAGCTGTTCCGGCGAGAATTCCCGCGCCGAACACGCCGACCGACAAAACCAGCGGATCAACAGAAGAAGTCATTTTCGTCTGCAATTTTTTCGCTTTTCCACCGGCAATTTCATACTTCAAATTTTCGAACGCGAGCTGCAAACGGTCGAGAAACGCATCGCCGAGTTTCGTCACGCGCGGCGTTTTTCCGATAACGGCGGCGACAGCGATTCCGATTGCTATCAACACAATAATGCCGAAAAAATTAAAATTACCGTAAATGACGGCAGCGGCAATTTTGTAAATCCCAAGCAGAAAAATGGCGGAAATCGCCGTCCATTTTTGACGTTTCAAACGATTTTTCGACTCTTCCCCGACTAAAAGTTGCTGTGTTTCCAAACGACCTTGAAAAGTTCTGGCGTATCCTGCGAGCTGCGCGCTCAAACCGTTCGCCTGAAAAAACTCGTCGGTTTCGCGCGATGAGCCGAGCCATTGCAGCGCGAGCTGTTCGATTGGCAACAAATCGGAAACAACCTTTTCAGGATTCAATCTTTTAACAAAGCCGTTTTTACCGTCAATTTTAATTTCGGCAAAACCTTTCTGCGCCAGACCAAAAACAACCGCACGAGCCATTTCGTGGTCGCCGCCGCGCAGAAAAGCGATTTCATACGGGTCAATTGCAGTCAGAATCGGCGGAACTGAAAGCGAATTCGTTTGGTCGAGACGAGTTTTAGAGTAGCCGAGAAAAGCTAAAATAAAAAAAATGGTGAAACCGTAAAATATCAAAAAATACGGTGCGTACATGGCGGCAAGCGGATTATCAAGCAGAATATCCATTTTGCAGAGTTTCTCCTCCAAACTAAACAAACGAATCGCACGTCTTTTAAGTTTTAAATGTTACAAAGATTTAAGACGAAGCAAGAAACTATTTTTTTGCGGTTAATTTGCCGCGTGAGTTCCATTCTTGATCTATCTTTCAATAAAAACCTGGGTGACATAAATTTGATTTCCGCGCCCGACGTAAACGCCGATGCCCGAACGATTCCAGTCGCGGTCGAGAATATTTTGTTTGTGCGTCGGCGACTTCATCCAGCCTTTGACGGCGACGCGGCTGAATTCATCGATATTCTCGCCGTAAAAAAGATTTTCACCGATTTTCGACCAATTTTTGACCCGCGCGTTTTTCGCCCGTTCGACAACGCTCGCGCCGTCCGCATCGTAATGATCGAAAAAATTTCCGCGTGCCATTTTTCTTGAATAATCTCGGGCAACTTGCGCCAATTCGCCGTCCCATTCGAGCAAATTTAACCGGCTGCGCCGCCGCTGTTCATTAACCAGGTCGAAAATCTCTGCTTCGGATTGATCTAAACTCAAAGCATAATTTAGTGAAAATGTGTTTCCCGCGAATTCATTAAACGGCTTTGCTGAAACGGGAATTGAAAAACTCAAAACATACATAAAAACGGCAATGCAGGCGCATTTTACCCGCAGAAATATTTTATTTTTCATTGTTTTCAGGCGAAAAAGAAATCGGGGAAAATTTTAAGTTTTATTTTTAAGATGATACGGAACATCCGTTGAATTTCCGTTTTGTAATGATAAATAATATTCAATTGAAAAGACAATTTTTTTCGGTCAAATTTGAAAATATTTTTGATATTCAAAACTTCGGTATTAAAAAAAGAAACGGCGTACAATTTAATGTCGCCGTTCAATAGATTCTTTTGCACCGAATAAATCTGATGCCTGAAATTATTTTCCGTTGCTGACGCGCCAGATTTTTTTAGCGCCGTCATCGGCAATCAAAAGCGATCCGTCCGAATTAACGAGCAAGCCGACCGGTCTGCCCCAAACTTCCGACGAATCTTCGCTCGGCAGCCAACCCGAAATAAAGTCCTCGTATTGATTTCCGACGAGTTTTCCGTCTTTGAAACGAACACGAACGATTTTATATCCCGTCAACTTTTGCCGATTCCAAGAGCCGTGCAGCGCGACGAACGCGTCGCCGTGATATTCTTTCGGAAACATTTTTCCGTCGTAAAATTGTATGCCGAGCGCGGCGGAATGCGAGGTCAAAAGAACGTCCGGCACGATTGATTTTTTGACAAGTTCAGGGTTTTCGCCTTTGCGTCGAGGCTCTTCGTTCTGTCCGATGTAGGCGAACGGAAAACCGTAAAACGCGCCTTCTTTGACCGAAGTGACATAATCGGGAACCAAATCATCGCCCAAACCGTCGCGTTCATTTACGGCAGTCCAAAGCTCTTTTGTTTTCGGGTTGAACGCCAGACCAATCGGATTTCTGAGACCCGAAGCGAAAATGCGATGATTTTTTCCTTCCGGATCGTAAACCGAAATCGCGGCGCGGCGCGGATCTGATTCAACGTCGGCGTTTGTCTCCGAACCGATGGAAACGAAAAGCTTCGTCCCATCAGGCGAAAACAGGATATTGCGCGTCCAGTGTTGATTGTAGCCGCCGCGCGTCAGTTCAATTAATTTTTCAGGCGCGTTTTCAGCTTTCGTCTGCCCGCTTTTGTATCTGAAACGCACGACCGAATCCGTGGTCGCAACATAAAACCAATCTTTGTGAAAAGCCATTCCGAACGGTTGAGCGAGATTGTCGGCAAATGTAAAACGGGTTTCAGCCGTTCCGTCCTTGTTTGCATCACGCAAAACGACAATCGAATTGGCGCGCGAATCGGCGACGAAAACATCGCCGTTGGGCGCGAGCGCCATCCAGCGCGGATATTGAAAATCGCCCTCGGCATAAACATTAACTTTAAAGCCTTTCGGCACTTTCAAAATCGCGCTGGCAGGTTGCGGAACTATTTTTGAACCTCGCCGCACGCTGTCGGTTGCATAAGGCTTTGGCAGACTTTCCGGTTTTATTTGAAAAGTCTGTGCTTTGTCGAAATACTCGATTTTCGGCAGCGGTTTTACAGGCTTGGAATTTACTTCCGTCGCTGCTCTCTCTGGCTGCTGATTTTGACAATTGCCGACAGAAACGGTTATTGCAATCAACGCGGCAACGACAAAAAAACCTTTGCAAATACTTGTAATCATTATAAAATATTTCCCCTTGTAAAATATGTCCGAAATTTTTTCGCTCGACATTCAGAATACTCATGCGTCGCAATCGAACACAAGTTTCGTCGGCGAATACGGCGAACGGCTCGCTGCCAATTTTTTAGAGAATAACGGTTTTCGACTTGTTTTGGCGAACTTCAAAGTACCGGTTGGCAGAAATCGCCTCGGAGTCGCCGTTACGGGCGAGATTGATTTGATCGCGCTCGACGGCGAAACCGTTTGTTTCGTTGAAGTAAAAACGCGTTCGTCAGACGAATTTGCCTCGCCGCTTGCCGCAGTAGACGTGCGCAAACAACGTCAAATTACCAGAACGGCACGCATTTATCGAAAAATCTTCAATCTGCGCGGAGCGAAATCTCGCTACGATGTCGTTTCAATCGTTTTGGGTGACCGAAACAACCCGCGAATCGAGATTTTTAAAAATTACTGGACGGAAGAAAAGTTTCGTAAAAAATTCTGGAACGATGAAATTTAGTAGATTTTAATTTGAACAAGGTCGTAAAATGGTTAAACAGTAAAATATATGTTTTCTAATTCTTTCTCAATTTCAAGCTTAATTAGATGGATTGTTTAATCCATCTAATTAAGGTTTGCTCACTTTCAATTTTTTACTTTCGCATTACTCAAAGCCCGACTATTACTTACTTCGCGGTACTTTAGCATCAGTTAAAATTACAAAATCGCCTAAATCTGTGTGTTTAGACTTATCGAAATTCTTAAAATTATCTTCGTAACGAATCGTAATCACTAAAATTTTCGCGCTCGGTTGATATTTCAAAAGATGTTCGACCGTTCCAAGACGATTCTCAGTGTGGAAACTGCCGTTCAAATGAATAACTAGCGCGTTTTTGTCGGCTTTTATTTTTTCGGCGACGGAAAAAGCCATTGTTGCATCCCAAAGCGACTGTGAGGCGAGCATTGGATTGGTTTGTTTAACAGAATCGTTCATTGCACCCATCAGATTGTTAAATTTCTTGGCGTATGCTTCGCTTGGCTCGCTGAATGGAAGCGGCGCGAGCCATCGCTTCGCTTCCGGCGAAAGCGCGTCAAGCGAACTTCTTCCGAGACGCGTGACCATATTGACATAGCGGCGCGGCGCGTTCGCGGCGACGACTTCTAGATTTTTTCCCTTGGCGAATTCAATGAGCGGACGATAATCGGTTTTATAATTTCCCCACGGTCGACTGGCAGCGAGAAAATGCGTCTCGGTAATTTCATTTTTTAAGTATTCATTGATGACCGTCTGCACATCACGCTCGAACATTTCGAGCGAAAGAACGATTTTTCTGACTGCGCCATATTTTTCAAAAACCGTTTTAAAAATCTGCATTTGCAGAGCGTGCGCGACAGCATCGTCATGTTGTTCGCCTAAAAAAACGACATTCGATTTTCCGATTTGTTCGATAACTTGCTCAAAATTCGCCGGATTTCCCTGTTTATCATAAATCTGGTGATTTATGTCGTTTGATTGTCCTTGATTCGTCATTACCATTAAAAAAATAAAAAATATCAGATATATTCTTCGCATATTTTTTTTCTCGTCCATTGTCTGCCTAAATGCAGGTTATCATAATTCATAATAATGCTGCTTTTCAGGTTTCCTGAATTTCAATTCCTGCCCTCTTATTTATTTTTTCAGTGTTTCAATTACAGACAAAAAAGAATTTAAATCGTCCCAAATCAAAACAAAACAAAATTTTATCATCACCACAACTTATTCAACGATTACATTAAATGCTGTAAAAACACTGTTTATGTTTTATTTATTATTTGTGGCATAAACATTGCACAATTTATTATCACAAGTTAGTGAGTAAAAAATTTCTAGGAGGAATAATCATGAACAACGACGGAACATTTAAAGAAGAAGCAGGCGGTATAAAAGATAGAGTAGTGGGCGGTGTGAAGGATGCTGCCGGCTCGATTACAGGCGATAGAAGTTTAGAACGTGAAGGCGAAACTCAGAGCGCTTTCGGCAATGCCAGACAAGAAAATAATGATGTGCTGGGCAGTAATAGCGGTTACGGAACCGGAGCCACGACCGGAAGCAGCACCGGAATGCTGACTGGTATGTTTAGAGATCGTGAAAGCACCGAAAAAGCTTACAGTTCGTTAAGAAGTCGCGGATACAGCGACAACGATGTTAATTTAATGATGAGCGATCAGACTCGCGACAGCTGGTTCACCGGCGACGATGATTCGGAACTCGGTTCAAAAGCAATGGAAGGAGCCGGAGCCGGTTCGGCTATCGGCGGAACTTTAGGCGCTATTATCGGCGGTATTGCCGCTATCGGAACAAACGTGCTTTTGCCGGGTTTGGGCTTGGTTGTGGCGGGACCGATTGCAGCGGCTTTAGCGGGCGCAGGCGCGGGCGGTTTGACCGGCGGCTTGGTCGGCGCATTAATCGGTTCCGGCATTCCGGAAGAACGAGCGCAGGTTTATGAAGAAGGCGTTCGTAACGGCGGCGCGGTTCTCGCAGTTAATCCCCGCTCGGCTGAAGACGCGGAATATCTCGAAAATGAATTTCGCAATCACCGCGGCGAACATATTTACAGATAAACGCCAACTCATTTTTCTCGTTCTTTAGTATCCTATAAAAGTCGGAAATCGAATTGATATAATTCAATTCGATTTCCGACTTTTTCTTTAATTCAGAAAAAATTACTCACTACACAAAATATGCGCGGCTAAAAGTGGAACGAGCAGTTCGTGATGCCCTGTTATCGAAAAACCTCGTCCCGCTCCGTTTGCCGTCGGACGACGCACAACATTGGTCGTCGGACGGTAATGTTGAATGAAATCGAAATTTGCCGTTGTAAAATCCTGTAAATCGCCGCCCAAATTTCGAACTACAGTGATTGCTTTGAGAAATATTTCGGGCATTGTTACGGCTGAGCCCAAATTTAAATAAACGCCGCCGCCGTTTAACTCTTTGGCAATCGAACAAAAGAGCTTGAAGTCCGTGTGCGAAGTCGCGCCGAGTGCCGCGCCGTCGCACACGGCATGAAAATGTCCAATGTCCGCGCCGATTGTCAGATGCGCTGTGAAGGGAATTTTATTTTGATACGCCTGACATAAAAGGGAAACTTCCGAATTAACCGGTTTTTGCGAACAAACTTCCCTGCCCATTGCTTCGCCCAAACCGATTTCGTCTTTGCGACCGTTGATCGCCGCGAGGTTTAAAATTTCGCCGGTTTCCTTCGCCGCGCCGAAATCGCCCTTGCCGAGCGTTGCGTCCACGTCTTCCGAAGTGAAACCAACCAGCGCGATTTCAGTGTCGTGAACAAGAACAGAGCCGTTAGCGGCAATTGCCGAAACGAATCCGCGCCGCATTAAATCAATGATAACGGGAGCGACGCCGGTTTTGACGACGTGACCGCCGATTCCCCAAATGATTGGCTTATTCAAACTTCGCGCGCGCCTGATTTGAACCGCTATTTCACGCAGCGAATTAACGGCGAGAACGTCCGGCAAATTTTCGAGAAAAATCTTGAGCGAATCGTTTTTTTCGATTGGCTTGGCGAAATTTTCGATCGTCACCTTGCTCGGGCGCGAAGCGAGTTCGTAGGTGTTGATTTTTTTCAAATCAATCGGATGAAAATTTTTGTAAATAGACATAATCATACCAATATAATAAAAACAATAAAAACGGACGAGAAACGCTTCTCGTCCGTTATAAAAATTTCAATTTTACAATCGTTATTTCGACAATGCTGAAAAATCGGCATTTGTAATATTATCCTGCAAACTGACAACGATGCTCGGATTGGCAAATTTGTAGCGTTTCGAGATTACCTGCAATACATAAGTTTCGCCAACGGTCAAATCTTCAAAACGGTAATAACCCAAACCATTGGTCGTCGTATAAATCGGTTCTTCCAAATCCCCGCCCGAAAGCATAATCAATTCACGCAAAGCTCCTCTCCTTCCTGCAGTTACGCGACCACTGATCACTGCCCCTGCAGATGTCATACCCATAGCCTGAACCTGAAAATTATCAATTCTGAATGTTCCGGCGGCACCGGTGCCGCCGCTACCCAAGACTCTAAAATAGACATTCGGTTGATTTTCAATAGCGGCGATAGAGCTTAAATCAATTGAAAATGCGGCAAACACACCGTTGCCAGGGTTGATAGTTTGAAAAGTAGTGAATGTGGTGCCGTTAGTACTATATTGAACATCAGCATTGACTGGTCCGGTTCCGCTTCTTTGTGCTTGAAAAAATAGCATATAGTTCTGAAATGAACTGACACCACTCAATTGAAATAGGAAACCATTACTTGAACCCGTAGCAAACCCCGTAACACTTACTGATTGGCTAGCTGCGTTAGCCACAAATGCAGGCGGAGCAGTACTTGCCGTCCCGGCAGGGGTGGTACAAGTTCCAGTAGTAGTAGTAAATGTTGATGTCACGCCAGTTGCGGTAGTTAACGGCGCAGCCGTACAAGGTGTTCCAGCAACAGCAGAAGCAAAGTCGTAATTAACAAGCAGTGTTTGCGCATTTGCACTCGTCATAAGTGCAAAAAAAGCGGTTATTGCCAAAAAAAATAGCCTTTTTGTAAATCCTCGTGTTTTCATTCTAATTCTCCTTTCAATGTCGTAAATTTGTCATTAATCTTCTGCGCTCACGGCAGAATATGATAGCAATATGATTAACTGAAGAAAAAATACTTCGTTAAACTTTTTCAATTTCAAATTTTAATTAGCTTTTGAGTAAAAAGTTCAAGGGGATTCTTTTGTAATACATTATATGAGCAATCGTAAAAATTACAAACAAATTTTAAAGATTTAAGGTTTAATTTACACAAAAAAAAAGGCAAAGGCGGAGAACCTTTACCCTAAACTTACGTTTTTATCTCTTCTATTTTCCCGAAGCTAGGCTCAAACGCGCCTGCGCTTTTTCGAGACGCTCTTTTTCGATTTCAAAAGCCTCTTCCGTCCCACTCCAGGCGCCGAGAATCCGTTCGGCTGACTCGCGCTCGGCGCGCGCAACTTCGATGTTTACTTCTTCGGCTCTTTCCGCCGTGTCAGCCAAAATCGAAACTTTGTTCGCGCTAACCTCGACGAAACCGCCGGCAATCGCCAATCTTTCGCTCGCGCCGCGATTGGAAATAGTTAAAATTCCGGGCTTGAGCGTTGAAATAAGCGGGGCGTGATTCGGCAAAACTCCGATTTCGCCATTAGTCGTCGGAATTGTCACTCCATCAACCGCTTCGTCAAAAACTTTCTTTTCGGGCGTTACAATTTCTAAGTTCAACATAAAGATTAGTTCTATACTCAAAGTTCAATATTCAAGATTAAGAAAAATCTTGAATATTGAACTTTGAACTGATTTTAAGCTCCCGCCGCCATTTTCTTGGCTTTTTCGCGCGCCTGTTCGATTGTTCCGACCATGTAGAACGATTGTTCGGGCATATCGTCGCATTTTCCGTCAAGAATTTCGCGAAAACCTTTGATGGTATCTTCGATTTTGACGTATTGACCTTTCAAACCGGTAAACTGTTCACCGACGAAGAAAGGCTGCGAGAAGAAACGCTGGATTTTACGGGCGCGAGCCACGGTTAATTTGTCGTCCTCGCTCAATTCATCCAAACCGAGAATAGCGATAATATCCTGCAAATCTTTGTAACGCTGCAAGATACGTTTAACTTCCTGTGCCGTGTTGTAATGATCTTCACCGACGATAGTCGGGTCGAGAATACGCGAGTTCGACGCGAGCGGATCAACCGCCGGATAAATTCCGAGTTCAACGATTTGACGCGAAAGCGCGGTCACGGCGTCAAGGTGAGCGAACGTTGTCGCCGGAGCCGGATCGGTATAATCGTCAGCCGGAACGTAAACGGCTTGAATCGAAGTAATAGCGCCCGTTTTTGTTGACGTAATGCGTTCCTGCATTTCGCCCATTTCCGAGGCGAGCGTCGGTTGATAACCGACCGCTGACGGCATACGACCGAGCAAAGCGGACACTTCAGAACCTGCCTGCGTGAAGCGGAAAATGTTGTCAACGAAGAAAAGCACATCGTTTCCCTGATCACGGAAATATTCGGCGACCGTTAAACCTGAAAGCGCAACTCTTAAACGGGCTCCCGGAGGTTCGGTCATCTGCCCGTAAACAAGCGCCACCTTCGAGCCTTTGATTTCGTTTTTATCAACTTTTGACAAATCGAACTCGCCGGTTTCTTCCATGTGATGGTTGAAGGCGTCACCGTATTTGATAACTTTCGATTCGACCATTTCCCGCAAAAGGTCGTTACCTTCGCGCGTTCTTTCACCAACGCCGGCAAACACAGAATAACCTTCGCTGCCGATGGCAACGTTGTTGATCAGTTCCATAATCAGAACCGTTTTGCCGACGCCCGCGCCGCCGAAGAGACCGATTTTTCCGCCGCGCAAAAACGGCTGAACGAGATCGATAACCTTAATGCCGGTTTCAAACATTTCGAGCGAAGTTGATTGCTCGTCAAATGTCGGCGCGTGTCTGTGAATCGAGTCGCGCGTCGCAGAAACGACCGGACCGAGTTCGTCAACCGGATCGCCGATAACATTCATCACGCGACCCAAAGTCGCTTCACCGACTGGAACCGTGATCGCGCTTCCCGTGTCGACAACTTTCATTCCGCGCACCATTCCGTCAGTCGGCAGCATAGAAACCGCGCGGACGCGACCTTCGCCCAAATGCTGCTGCACTTCGACGACTACGTCAACCGGTGTTTCCACGTCGAAACCCTCGCTGTTCACTCGCAAGGCTTGATAAATCGGCGGTAAATAATTATTTGAAAATTCTACGTCAACGACCGGACCGATAATTTGCACAATTTGTCCGACTTGACCGTTTCCGTTAATAGCCATTTTTATAAAAACTCCTCAGATAGATAAGAAAAAAGGTTAGATTACAAAGGAAAAAGATTATCACAAATTTCCGTGCGAAGGCAATGACGCTTGTGAAAAATGGCATTTGAAATCGAATGTTTTATAATCGAAATATGAAAAATATGAAATGGCTGAGTGCCGCCCTTTCCGCCGGAACATTCGCGGTTTTGTATTTTTACGAGCGAAGGCAACCTTTGCGCCGTCAAATCGAACGGAAAGAAATAAGTACGGCGCGAAATTTGGTGATTGCTTCCGCGGCTGGCGCGGCGAGTTTTTTAATAGAAAATCCGGTTGCCGAAAAATTGACAAAATTCGTCGAAAACAAACGATTCGGACTGTTGAAAGTTTTCCGTCTGCCGAAAATACAGGAAACGATTTTAGCCGTCGTTTTGCTTGATTACACGCTTTATCTGTGGCATGTTTTGACGCATAAAGTTTCGTTTCTCTGGCGTTTTCATCGCATTCATCACGCCGATTTGGATTTGACCGCTTCGACTGCCGTCAGATTTCATTTCGGCGAAATAACGATTTCAGTCTTGTTTCGCGTCGGACAAATTTTGATCATCGGCGTCTCGCCGCAAAACTTTCAAATCTGGCAAACGCTGCTATTTATCAGCATTTTCTTTCATCATTCAAATGTGCGGCTGCCCAAAGATTTTGAGGAAAAATTGCAGAAACTGATCGTTACGCCCCGACTTCACGGCATTCATCATTCGATTGAAGAAACGGAAATGAACTCGAATTGGTCGAGCGGATTAAGTTTTTGGGACAAATTGCACAAAACTTTTCGCAGCGACGTACCGCAGGAACAAATTAAAATCGGAATAAAAGAGTTTGATAAAATAGAAGACGTTACATTAACCAAAATGTTTAACGAGCCTTTTACGACGAAAAATTACGGATTACGAATTGAAGAGAATAATCTTCCTTCAAATTCGTAATCCGTAATTTGGAATTCATAATTGATTCTTACGCCGCGCGGGTTTCTCCGCCGAGAAGCGTTAAAATTTCTCCCGTAATATAACTGGAATCAGCATCCGAAGCGAAAAACACATAAGCAGGCGCGACTTCTTCCGGCTGCCCGGGACGTTTCATAGGCGTGTCCGCTCCGTGTTTGGCGACTTCTTCAGCGTCTTTGTCCGCAACGTTCAAAGGCGTCCAAATCGGTCCCGGCGAAACGCAATTGACGCGAATGTTTTTCTCAACCAGCTGCTGCGCCAGAGATTTCGTAAAAGCGTGAATCGCGCCTTTAGTCGCTGAATAATCCAGAAGCTCTTTATTTCCTTCAAGTCCGGTAATCGAGCCCGTATTGACAATCGCACCGCCTTCGGGCAGATGCTTGAGCGCCGCTTTCGCCATATAAAAATAACCGAAAATATTCGTTTGAAAAGTTTTTTCAAATTGTTCGTCGGTAATTTCTTCGATGGAATTCTGATGCTGCTGAAAAGCCGCGTTGTTGACCAGAATGTCGAGTCCGCCGAATTCTATGACGGTTTTTTCTATCGCCTCTTCGCAGAATTTGGAATCTTTAACATCACCGGGAATTAAAAGCGATTTTCCGCCCTCTTTTTCGATATATTTCGCTGTTTCACGAGCGTCTTTTTCTTCTTCCGGCAAATACACGATGGCGACATTCGCGCCTTCGCGTGCGTACAAAACAGCGACCGACCGACCGATTCCCGAATCGCCGCCGGTGATAATCGCCGATTTATCCTTTAATTTTCCTGAACCTTTATATTTCGGCGCTAAAAATTCCGGTCGCGGCGTCATTTCCGCCTCGATTCCCGGTCGCGGCTGATGCTGAGCCGGCATCGGCGATTTCGGTTCTTTTTCCTGCTGCGTTTGTGTTGATTCAGCCATAATTTTCTCCCTTGTTCGTTATTTTAGAAATCAAGATTCAAGATTCAAAATTAATTAAAACTTAAAATCTTAAATCTTGAATCTTGATTTTTTACCCGTTTGCTGTCGCGTTCATATTATAACGAAGCACCGCGCCCACTCCGTTAGCTTCCTTCAAAAGAGATTCGTCTTCGATAAATACGATTTTCGACCCGGAATTGAGCGCCCGAATAATCAATTCGTCGCCTACTTGTCTCGATTCTTTTACATCCGGCAAATCATCACTCGTCGAATTATCATCGCCCGGCGCATAAGCCTTTAAAACCTTTTTCAATTTTTTCGGACTGTATTTAATCGCGTTGAACGATGAGCTAATGATCAATTCTTCAACCTGTCCATTCGACAGCGCCGCCAAAGTATCTTCCACGCCCATTGTTCCGAGTCCCGCCGCCGCTTTCGCCGCATCATACATTCGCTGGACTCGTTCCTGATCTCGCAAAGCGTTTTGAGCGTCCATCACTTCACGCGTTTTTTCGCGGATTTCTTCTTCCGAAGCGTATTGGCTTAAATTCAGCGTTTCAACTACGGATTCTTCAACCGGTTTAGAAAGCTGCGGGCGCAGAATCGGCATAATCGTCCGCTCATCACCGCACAAAATCAAATAATCGATTTTTGCTTGCTGAAGTAGTTTTTCGAGTTCTTCGACGGTTTCTTTGGCGTGTTGAAGGTGGAAGTTGGCGATGTGTCTCTGATAACGCGCCTGCGACCAGCCGCCTACTTTCGTGCTCTGCGTCACCTGATTTTCGATTTCCTCGACTTTTGCCTGTGTGTCGGTTTCCAGATTGATCGTATTTTCGCCCCCAAAAACATAGATGTCAGCTTTGTTCGTATCCGACCACAAAACCGCGTATTTCGGATTTTGCTCTACTAAGCGAACGAGCGGAAAAATGTGCGGTCGATCGAACGCGAACAAGCGATTGTTCGGAAATGGCACGTCGAGCTGAACGGTTTCAAAAAATCCGTCAGCGGCGCTGCACGCAAAAACAGCGATACCGTTTGCCGCTTCATCGGCATCGGATTCAAAAAATTGTTGAATTTTTTCAACGTCCGCCTTGAAGCTTTCGGCTTCAGCCGAATTGTCGGCGAAATCTTCGCTCAAATCGGCTAATTGCTGCCGCAGCCAAACTTTATAATCTTCGCCGCCGTTTTCATTGGCTTTGGCGTTGATATACAGACTGACGAACGGAAAACCCGTCGGCTCAAAACCGGCGAGTGTTTCAACTAATTTGTTTAATTTCATATTTCATTTCCGGCTTTTTTACGCCGGAATTCCTCCCTTTTTCGTTTGTGTAAAATTGAATAAAAATAAAAAACGAAAAGAACGGCGATTAATAAAACGCCGGACTTTTCGTCAAATGAAAAATCTTTTAATTATCGGCAGATGCGGTTTTTTTTCGTCCCGAACCGCTTTGTTTACCGCCGCCGTCATGCTTATTTATCGTCGCCCAAGCGCGTTTTTCCGCTTCTTCCTCCGTTAAACCGCGCTCTTGGTAGCTTTCCTCGATATGTTCGGCTTGGCGTTTCTGCTTGTCCGTATATTTGTCTTTATCACCTCTCGGCATTTTCTTTCCCCCTTGTTGATCTTAAAATACTTATAAAATGCTCGCCGACCGTTTTCGCAGATGTCTTTTTAATCGACTGAAACGATCTTCGATTTTTAATGAACCGGTTTTCGGCAAACTAATTGCCGAGTCATCTGTCGCCGCAGTCTTTTCTCCCAAAATCGGTTGCTTTTCAATTCCTAACGTATTGACCGGCACTTCGGGCTGCAAAATTCGCGCTTCGCCATTCATAAGCCTTGTCTCCCTTACCTCTTAAAACCCTTGTTTACGTCCGGCGAAAGTAACTGCTTATGTTACTCCGACCAATAAATTTTTCGATAGCACAAGAATGCCATAAACGCGCATTAAAAAACAAGGATTTTTTGCTTTAAAAAGTTAAATTACCCGAAAAATTCGTTGACAGCCCGCTAACCTTTTAGTAGCCTCGTCATATAAAATAAAGAATTTTTCAGATCGAGTAAAAATATAAGGAAATAGTTATAAACTTGACAAACACAAGAAAAATCGAACTTCCGCCGCAAGGCTTAAAAACGCTGTTCGGCGTTCAAGACCAAAACATCAAATATCTCGAAACACTGCTCGACGTTTCGATCGGCGCGCGCGGCAACGAACTTTTAATTGACGGCGACCCGAAAGACATTCAAACCGTCGAGGAAATTCTCAAAGATTTCGCCGAACTTTTCGACGAAGGCAGCACTTTTTCCGACAAAGAACTGCGCGACGCCTTCAAACAAATCGGCGAAGATCGCGCCTATAGTTTGAAGGATTATTTCACGCGCGCCCGTTTTAACCCTTCGGGGAAAAAACAGGTCGCGCCGAAAACCGCCAATCAACGCAAATATATCGAAGCGATTCAGGATAATGATTTAACCTTCGGAATCGGTCCCGCCGGAACCGGAAAATCATTTCTCGCGGTCGCGATGGCGGTCAACGCGCTGTTTCAAAAACAAGTTTCGCGCATTATTTTAACGCGTCCGGCGGTCGAAGCGGGTGAAAGGTTAGGATTTCTGCCCGGCGATCTGCAGGATAAAGTTGATCCGTATTTACGTCCGCTTTATGACGCGCTTTTCGATTTGGTTGACAACGAGCGCGTGACGAAAATGCTCGAAAAACGCATTATCGAAATCGCGCCGCTCGCTTTTATGCGCGGACGAACGTTATCCGACGCGTTTATCATTTTGGACGAAGCGCAAAACACGACCGGCGAACAGATGAAAATGTTTCTGACGCGCATCGGTTTCGGCTCGAAAGCGGTTGTCACCGGCGATAAAACGCAGATCGATCTTCCGCGCGGGCAAAAAAGCGGACTTAAGGAAGCGGAAAAGATTTTGGGAAATCTCGAAGGCATTGAATTCGTTCATTTCAACGACCGCGATGTCGTCCGCCATAAGCTCGTCCAGATGATCGTCCGCGCGTATGAAGCGCACACCGACGAAAACGCGCCGCGTGACAATGCCTGAAATCATTAACAATCAGCGAAAAATCAAAATCGAACAGCGGCTGTTTCAGGGATTTGCCGAAACAGCCGCGCATCAAATCGCCGAAACCGAAAATAAATCTTTTAATGTCGCTTTCGTTTCCGACCGTAAAATGCGCGAGCTAAACAACGATTTTCGCGGCAAAAACACGACGACGGACGTTTTATCATTTCCGTTTGAAGCCGACGAATTTGAATTAAATGCAGATTTTCTCGGCGATATTGTTATCTCCGTCGAACAAGCTGCTAGACAAGCCGATGAAAACGGTTTAACGTTCGAAACCGAAATCAAACAACTCATTCTCCACGGCGTTCTGCATTTGTGCGGTTATGACCACGAAACCGACAAAGGCGAAATGAATCGCCGGGAATTGGAATTGCGCCAAATTTTGAAAATTTAAGGCATTAACAAGTACTGAACTTTCTATTTCCCTCAAAATGTATGGCAATATAAAAAGATGAGCGAAACACATAAACAAGCGGACGCCTGCACGATGATTATTTTCGGGGCGACTGGCGATTTGACGAAACGCAAGCTTTTTCCAGCGCTTTACAATCTCGCCAAACAAAAATTTCTGCCCGACAATTTCGCCATCGTCGGCGTCGGGCGTCAGGAAATGACGAGCGAAGATTTTCGCTCGAAAATCAAAGGCGATCTGCTCGAATTCGTCGGCAAGGACGTTGATAACGATTTAATCAAATGGTTTGAAGCGCGCACGCACTACACGGGCGGCGATTTTGCGGCGAAGCGAACCTTTTCCAATCTCAAAAAACTGCTTAAGGATTTGGACAAACAGTTCGATATTCCCGAAAATTATTTCTTTTATCTCGCTACGCCGCCGTCGCTTTTCGGTCAGGTCACCGAGCAGGTTTGCGACATCGGTTTAGCCGACGAAACCGAAGGCTGGCGGCGCTTTATCTATGAAAAACCGTTCGGACACGATTTGGAATCCGCCAAAAACCTTAATGCTGAACTTTTGAAAATAATAAAAGAATCACAGATTTATCGCATAGACCATTATCTCGGAAAAGAAACCGTCCAGAATATTCTGGTTTTTCGTTTCGGCAATTCGATTTTCGAGCCGATTTGGAATCGCAATTATATTGACCACGTTCAAATTACGGTCGCCGAAAAGCTCGGCGTCGAAATGCGCGGCGGTTATTACGACACGGCGGGCGCGCTGCGCGATATGATTCCGAATCATATTTTTCAACTAGTGACGCTGACCGCAATGGAGCCGCCGGTTTCGTTCGACCCGGACGCCGTGCGCGACGAACAGGCGAAAATTCTCGCCGCCATTCAAACTTTTTCGCCCGAAGACGTTTTGCACAACACCGTCCGCGGTCAATACGGCACCGGCGCGATCGACGACAAAAAACTTCCGGCTTACCGAACGGAACCGAACGTGCCTGAACATTCAAATACGGAAACTTACGCCGCTCTCAAACTTTCGATTGACAACTGGCGCTGGGGCGGCGTTCCGTTTTATATTCGCACCGGAAAACGTCTTCCCGAAAAACATTCGGAGATCGTCATCCAGTTCAAAAAAGCGCCGTTTATGCTGTTTCGCGAAACGGCGATCGAGCGTTTGACGACGAACCGCATCGTCGTCCACATTCAGCCCGACGAAGGCATTACGCTGCATTTCGGCGCGAAAATTCCCGGTCCGATTGTCAATATGGGCGCGGTTGATATGGATTTCAATTATTTAGACCATTTCGGCAACACGGTTTCGACTGGCTATGAACGCCTGCTTTTCGATTGTATGACCGGCGACGCGACGCTTTTTCAGCGCGCCGATATGGTCGAAGCGAGCTGGCAAATCGTTTCGCCGGTTCTCGACGTTTGGAAAGCGATTCCGGCGCGCGATTTTCCGAATTACGAATCGGGAACGTGGGGACCGGCGGAATCCGACGCGCTTTTGTTGCAGGACGGTCGCAAATGGAAGAATTCGGGTAATTAAAATGATCGAAATATTTCCGAACAGCGATGAATTAAATCGGTTCGCCGCCGAAAAATTTATCGAAATCGGCAGCAAAGCGATCAAGAATCGCGGGCGTTTTTCCGTCGCACTTGCCGGCGGTTCGACGCCGAAATCGCTTTATCAACTACTCGCGTCTGCAGAATACAAAAATAAAATTCCTTGGGGATCAGTTTTTTTCTTTTTCGGCGACGAAAGAAATGTTGCGGCAGATTCAGATGAAAGCAATTTCAAAATGGCGAACGAAAATTTATTCGAGCCGTTAAATATTGATGAAGATAAAATTTATCGATGGGAAACGGAATTTCGAATGCCCGAAAAAATTGCTGAAGATTATGCCGACATTATGGAATACTTTTTTCGCGGCTTTCCGAAATTCGATTTAATTCTACTTGGAATGGGCGCGGACGGGCACACGGCTTCCCTTTTCCCTTTTTCTCAAGCATTGAACGAAACCGAAAAAATAGCGGTTGCTAATCCAGTTGAAAAACTCAAAACAACGCGTTTGACTCTTACTTTTCCAGTCATTTGTAATGCCCGCAACGTCATTTTTCTCGTCAAAGGCGAAGACAAAGCGGAAACTTTGCATGAAGTTTTGCGCGGCGAATTTCAACCGGAAAAATTTCCGTCGCAAAACGTCAAACCGGAAAACGGTGAATTGTTCTGGCTCGTTGACGAAGCGGCGGCACGATTTTTATAAATTCAAAACCTCTTTGCAAATGTTTACTATTTACAGCAAACGATTTAACATTAACAGCGAATATGGAAATTGAGATAATCATCGCGCTGATTATTCTTTTCGTCCTCGTTTTTCTTGCGACCGTAGATTTAGCGTTTTCGCAGCTTTCGGACGTTGGTCTGCGCCGTCTCGCCACCGAATCCGAAGAAAATCAAAACACTCGCGCCGCCGAGTTTTTGCGCGAAATCCTGGAAAATCGCTCGCGTTTTCGCTTTGCGATTTCTTCAGCGATACAGGTTTTAGTAATTATTTTCACGATTTTAGTAACCTTGATCGTCAGACAGCAAATTGCCGGAGAACAAATTGCTGATCAAACGCAGCTGTTCGGTTTTTCTCTTCTGATCAGCCTGTTTTTTTCCGTTGCTTTCCGCCAGATTTTGCCGCGCATTTTAATCTCGAAAAATACCGAGAAAAAATTGATGTTTCTGCTTCCGCTCGTACGCCCGTTGTATATGAGCGTGACGCTTTTTGCCGCTCCATTTGCTCTGCGGGCTAAGGCGAAAGAGCTGGAAAGGCTGGAAACGACGATCACGCCCGAAGCGGCGGATGAAAAAGCCGAAGATAACGCCGAAGATTTTCAGGCGCTGATGGAAGTCGGTGAAGCCGAAGGCATTATCGAGGAAAAAGAACGCGAATTAATCGAAACGATGGTCGAGTTTTCCGAAACCCGCGCCGGAGAAATTATGACGCCGCGCACGGAGATCTGCGCGCTTTCCATTGACTCGACCGTCCGACAGGCGCGCGATTTGATGATCGGCGAGAAATATTCGCGCCTTCCGGTTTACCGCCAGACGATTGATAACGTCGAAGGCGTCATCTACGTTCGCGACCTTTTGAACGCGTGGGCAGAAGGCAAGGAAGAACAAACAATCGAACCGCTGCTGCGAACAACGTATTTCGCGCCTGAAACAAAATCCGCCTCGGAATTATTGAAAACGATGCAGTCAAACCACGTTCAGATCGCGATTATCGTTGACGAATACGGCGGCGTCGCCGGTTTAATCACGGTCGAAGACATCATTGAAGAAATTGTCGGTGAAATCGAAGACGAAGATATTGAAGAAGAGGAAATTATCGAAATTATCGAAGGCGCGGAAGGATATTTCGATGTTCTCGGCTCGACTGAAATCGGTAAAATCGAGCGGCTTTTCGATATGGAAATCGAGGACGACGATTTTACGACCATCGCGGGACTCGTAACGAGCGAAGCCGGTTATGTGCCGAAAATCGGCGAAAAACTTTATTTTCGCGGCTTGGAAGTCGAAATTTTGCAGGCTGACGAAAAGAAAATTTCGCTTTTACGGCTTCGAAAAGCCGATGCCGAAAATATTTCCGAAACAGAAGATGAATCGGCAACGACTTAGAGAAACGAAAATTTTATTGTTTTTACGTCTTTTGTGCGATAATTAATTTCGTGCTCGACAAATTTTTTCAGTTCAACGAAACGTTTTCGTCGCACAAATCTATCAACAAGGAAGGGTTAAAATTTATGCGTGATTTATTTCGCGGTCTGCTCGCAGGCGCGGCGGCTTACAAACTCGGCGGCGGTTTGATTTCGACGATTATTATTTTCATTGTCGTTTTCTGGCTGCTCGGCAAATGCTGAAATGTTTTTAATTTAAATAGAATGACGCTGGAATTTATTTCTTGGCGTCATTTTTCATTTAAATTCAAGTTAAAGCCGAATTTACCAAACTATTTAGACTTTTTACAGTTTTCGGGCGTCTTAAAAACGAGTGCGAAGTTTCCCGTGCCGAAATTGTATTTATTAAACTGCGAGTGACGAATTTAACGGATGAGCAATTGGTCGAGTGCGCCATCTCGGATGATCGAGAAGCTTTCGGCGAGATCATAAAGCGTTGGGAGCGAAAGATTTTCGCGCTCTGTTTCGGTATGCTCGGAGCGGAAGCCGACGCTCGCGATGCCGCGCAGGAAACTTTTATCGCCGCTTATCGCAATCTCACCAATTTTCGCGGCGAGGCGAAAGTTTCATCGTGGCTGCATCGCATCGCCGTCAATCAATGTTTGACAATTAAAAGACGGCAAAAAATCCGCTCGGAAGATTTTTTGGGCGACGACGAATCGGCGGAAGATCGAACTTTTATCGCGCCGTCGCATTTTTCGCCGTCGCGTTTGACTGAGCGCAACGAGAGATTAACGCTCGTTCGGCTGGCGGTCGAATCGCTTCCGCCGGATTTGCGGCAAGTAATCGTCATGAAGGAATTCGAAGAAATGACTTTTCAGCAGATTTCCGAAACGCTCGACTTGCCGCTCAGCACGGTTAAAAGCCGCGTTTACACGGCGCTCAAACAGTTGAGAATGAAGCTTGAACGAACGCCGGTTGAAATCGTTTAGTATTTTAAGACAGGAAAAATTTATGTCCGACAAGAAATATAATTCGAATTGCCGCTTCGCCGCCGAAATCGTCTCGTATCTATACGACGAAATCGAGACGCCCGAAAAAGCGGTTTTTGAAACGCATCTGAAAGACTGTCGAAGCTGCGCCGACGAACTCGCCGATTTTTCGTTTGCCCGTTTTGCGGTCAGAGATTGGCGCGATCAGGATTTTTCGCATCTTAAAACGCCTTTGTTTGAAAATCCGTTCGATGTCAAACAAACCAGTAAATCAGGTTCAGTAAATTCCGATTCTTTATTTGATAATCTGCGGCGAATTTTCTCGCCTCGTTCGGTTTGGGCGGCAGGCGCGGCGGCGGCGCTTATTATAATGATCGGTTTGGCGTTTGCCGCTACCAATTTATTTCAGCCTGATTTTACTGCGAAAAAGAATGACGTTAATTCTGTCAGTGTTTCGGTGTCTTCAAACGAAAATCGCGCTGAGCAAACAGTTCCTAAAATTCCTGTCGAATCGGAAACAGCAAAGTCTTTCGACCCTGTGACTCCAACAATAAAGCAGGACGCGAAGGAAATTCGCAAAAATTCAGCCGTTAAGGTTTCCGACCGCAAGTCAAAAAACAGAAGTGCGAGCAAAACGGTTGAAAACATTGCGGCTTCGGATGTGAAGAATTTCAATAAACCGACTGCAAACGATGCGCCTATGGTAAATCGTCCAATTCCTACGTTAAACAGTTTTGACGAAGAAGACGATAATACTTTACGGCTCGCCGAACTTTTTGAGGGTATTGATACGGGAAAATAATTTTTTTGAAGTTTTCAAAAATTAAAGAGATGAAAAAAATCAATCATTGGGGCTTTTTATTTATAATATTGACAATCGCTTTTTCTTTTGCGGGCGTTCGCGCGCAGGATGAAACGTCGCCGGACGCGCCGAAAAAAGAATTCCGCCGTCGGGGCGAGCGACGCCCGAATTTGTTTCGCGAACTCGGCTTGACGCCCGAGCAGATGGAGCGAATCAGACAGTTAAATCAAAATCGCAAACCTTTACTGCAGCAAGCGCAGCGGCGCGTTCGTGAAGCGACCGGCAATTTGGATCAGGCGATTTATGCCGACGCGATTAGTGAATCTGAAATCGATGCGCGCCTTAAAGAACTGCAGGCGGCGCAAGCCGATATGGCGCGGCTGAGAGCGACGGGCGAACTCGAGGTCCGAAAAATTTTGACCGCCGAACAGCTCGTCAAGTTCCGGGATTTACGCCGGCGTTTCGCAGAAATGCGCGAAAATTTTAACGAGCGGCACCGAGACGCGCCGGATGACAGTAATAAAAACGCTCCGAACCGCCGATTTAATCGACAGCTTCGGAAAATTCCGAACAGTTAGTTCGGCACTTTATTTTATATTGCTCGACCAATTAATTACAGCCGATTTTTTATTTATAAAAAATCGGCTGTTCTTTTTATTTGTCGTTTTCCATCGTTCGTTGTAATCTTGACGAATATATTTTGACTTTCGGGTCGGTCTAAAAATCGTTAATGAATCCGCTCAAAAAATTTATATTTGAACTGCAGGAAATCACAGATTTAGTTTGGCGTGCCGTCAAAGGCATTTACAAAGGTCCGCGCTATGTCGGGGAAACAATCAGGCAGATGGATTTGATCGGTGTCGGTTCGCTGGCGATTATTATTTTGACCGGCTTTTTCACAGGCGGTGTTTTAATTTTGCAGACTTACCCGACGCTCGCTTATTACGGCGGTCAGTCGGAAGCGGGACGCGCCGTTGCGACGACGCTGATACGCGAACTCGGACCGGTTTTAGCCGCTTTGATGGTTGCCGGTCGCGTCGGTTCGGCAATCAGCGCCGAACTCGGCTCGATGGTCGTTTCGCAGCAGATTGACGCGATGCGCGCGCTTGGCACTTCGCCGATTCGCAAACTTGTTACGCCGCGCATTCTGGCACTCATATTAATGCTTCCTCTTTTGACGGTCGCGGCGGACGTTTTTGGAATCATCGGCGGCGGCGTAGTCGCCAATCAAATGTTCGGGCTTGATAATTCGCTGTATTTAACATCGGTGCGCAACGGCGTGACAGTGCAGGATTTGATTGGCGGCGTCATCAAACCTGTTTGTTTCGGTTTTATCATCGGAACAATCTCGTGTCATAAAGGATTATCAACCGAAGGCGGCACGGTCGGCGTCGGCACTTCGACAACCAGCGCCGTTGTTCTTTCATCAATACTAATCATTATCACGGATTTTTTTATATCGCGTCTTTTGCAGGCAATTCTCGGAGTAAGCCGGATTTGAAAGCACCGCGGGCGATTTAGTTTATGTCATTAACCGAAACCGCAGAAACCGAAAAAGTTCTTGAATTTGAAAGCACCAATCTCGATCAGTATGAAGAAACTGATTTAGAAATGGCGACCGACAACATCGAACGAATCACGCCGGCAATCGAATTTCGCGGCGTGCGGCTTTTTTTCGATGATAAAGTAATTCTGGACGGCATTGATTTTACTGTTCGGCGCGGCGAAACGAAAGTTGTTTTGGGCGGATCGGGCGGCGGAAAGTCAACGATCATCAAATTAATTCTTGGTTTATTAAAACCCGACGCGGGACAAATTCTGATTGATGGCGAAGACGTTACCGATTACGACGAAGCGGAAATGATGACAGTTCGCCGGAAAATCGGGATGGTTTTTCAGGAAGGCGCTTTGTTCGATTCGCTTTCGGTTTACGAAAACGTCGCTTATCGCATGCACGAAGAAGGAGTGCCCGAAGATCAAGTCGAGCATGAAGTTACGCGAATGCTGCGCTTTGTTGATCTCGAAGACGCGATTGATAAAATGCCGAATGAACTTTCGGGTGGAATGCGGCGGCGAGTCGGCATCGCGCGCGCTTTAATCGGTAATCCGAGCATCGTTTTATTCGACGAACCAACTGCCGGGCTCGATCCGCCGACGGCACGTACAATTTGCGAATTGGCAATAAAACTCAGGGATTTGGAGGATGCGTCTTCGATTTTTGTCACGCACGAAATGAATAATCTTGAATACCTTTCGAGCGAATACGCGATTGTTGATGAAAACGGCGAAATTGTTTTCGAGGAAGAAGGCACAAAACTTTGCCTCATCAATACTGAAGTAATTATGCTGCGCGAAGGAAAAATCATTTTTAGCGGCAAAGATGAAGAACTGCGCCGCTCGCAAGACGAATATATTCATCGTTTTATTCGCGGGAAATAACTTTATTCGGCGAACGCTCGTAAAATGCTTTTCGATTATTAATTTATGCCGAGAACTCAGAAAAATTTATCTTTGAGCCAACTGCGCGTCGGAATTTTCGTTCTGGTCGCGTTACTTGTTTTAGGCTTTTTAATTTTAAATTCGACCGGAGATTTTAATCCGTTCGAGAAAAAACTTCATTTGAAGGCGCGTTTCGTTACTGCCGACGGCTTGCGCGAGGGAGCGGAAGTTCAGCTCGCGGGCGTGACTATCGGAAAAGTTGATGAAGTAAAATTTTTGCCGCCCGAGAGCGGAGAACGCGAAAACATCGAAGCTCTTATTTCCGTTACACAAGAACTCGACGGTCGCCCGATCAACGAGCGCATTAGAACGGATTCGACCGCTCAATTGATCGCGCTCTCGCTACTTGCCAATGATAAAATGATCAACATCACGCCCGGCACGGCAAGCGGCGTGCCCGCACCTGAAAATCACATTTTGCGTTCCACCAGCACTATGTCAATCAATCAATTGACGCAAACCGGCAACGATCTTTTGCAACGAATCAATGAATTGTCGGTTCCCGCAACCGATATTCTGACCAAAGCAAACAACGGCGAAGGCACACTCGGTCGCCTCGTCAACGATGAATCGCTTTACAAAAATCTTGACACAGCAGTAGCTGAAACGCGCTCGACGGTCGTTCGACTTCAAACGACGCTTGATAAAGTAAACCGTGGCGATGGCAGCGCGGGAAAGTTATTGAACGACCCTGAACTCTACAACAGCCTCAATCGAACAGTCGGGCAGCTCGAAAACATTTCGCGTGATCTTCGTGCCGGGCGCGGTTCAGCCGGAAAATTTCTTACTGACGATGCGTTGTATAATGACACCCGCGCCGTGGTCGCTGATTTACGCGATTCGGTGCAAAGCATCAAACCGGCACTCGAAAGCTTAAACAAAATCGCCGGAGATATTGATTTGATAACGGCGGATTTGAGTCAGGGTAAAGGCACTGCCGGAAAATTGCTCAAGGACGAACAGCTTTATGAAGAAGCCCGCACGGGAATCGCTCGTTTTAATTCGACTGCTGCACGGCTGGAAATTCTAATTGGCGACGCGCAAAGCGGCAAAGGAACTCTCGGAAAATTTCTGACTGACGATACGCTTTATAACAATGCTAATCAAACAGCAGCGAACGTCAATCAATTAACAAGCGAAGGAACGAAATTGATTTACGATTTTCGCCAAAATCCCAAAAAATATTTACGGATAAAACTCAGTATTTTTTAGGTTTATCTTTGTTAGGTTGAAAATATATGTTGGAATTCAAACTGTTGATTAAATCAATTAAACCTTTTAACTTAATGTAGTTTTTTAACCGTCGAAATGCCGACCTTTCAATTTTTACTTTAACGTTTTCTTTGCTCATCAATCCCGTGATTTTTCATAATTTTCGGTATGCACTCAAATAAAAATAGGTGCTTTGAATAAATTTATTCAAAGCACCTATTTTTCGCAGATGGTGCCGAGGACGAGACTCGAACTCGTACGGCTTTCGCCACACGCCCCTCAAGGGAGCGGAGTGTTGTTTAAGTAACCCAAACAAAAGGAAATAAGGACAAAACCGTCAAGTTTAGAATAAGCTGTTTTATTGTCTTTTAGTTGCTTCTTAGCGGACAATCCCACCAAAATCCCACACAACTGGTTATGTCGCGGAAAAACTCAATAGGAATTGGACTGCAATAGAAATTTCAAAAGAATACGCAAAACAATCTTTGATTAGATTTGAAGACCCTGACTTAATTTTATGCTGAACGCACCAAAAAAGTTATTGTTTCAGATATAAGTCGGTTCCTCAATTTCCTCAATTTCATACTCGAGGTCTTTTTTGCAAATCAATAAACAATCTCCGTCTACCGAGATTTCAAGGGGAGTTTTGCGCGTCCAGTTCATACGAGCGAGCAACTCGGCGGGAAAATAAACGCCGACGAAAGGTTTGATATCTTCGTCGGTTTTTTCGACTTCTCCGAAAAGATTGACGGGAAGCGGCAGAACGTCGTAGCTGTCATCTGGCATAATTTGAATTTAACGGCGTTTTTTTTCAAAATATTTCAATTAACGACTCCAAAAATTTGAATCATACATTTTGCCGTCGATATAAAAATGCTCGAAATCCTCAATGTCATCTACGTAAGGAACCTGGCTTTTGAAATAGTCGACTGCTCTTGAAAGAAATTTCTCATTAATGATTTTGTCTGAATCCATAGTGGCTCTGACAGTTCGCCTGCGCGAATCTTCCCAATTTCCGTCGGTTACAAACTTTGCCTTCATTGATACTAAGGTTATGTTCACAAAGCGAATATAAATGAGCGTTTGGTTTTATTCAAGATTTAATTTACTCACTCCAGACGTAATACAAAACATCGTCCTTTTTGATAATCGCGATGATAAACGGTTCCTCCGGCTCGTCCGGGTAATCTTCGGCAATCAGCATCAAAGTCGGAAAAATATCAGGATTCGCAAACGGATCGCCGGGCGGTACCGGAAAAGCAGATGACGGCGTTAAAATTCCGCCGTTTGCTCCGACAATCACGAAGCGGTTATAAACATAATCGTAATAATCGGCGTCCGCACCGACTTCGCCGCGCTTCCAGCGAGCATAATAATTCGTCGCGAGTGATGCCGGAATGATGGCATGAGGCTGATCCTTTTCGTAACGGCGCGCGCGCAGCGGATTGACCAGAGACAAGCCGCTGGCATTAACCATCGCCTGCGGGTCGGTCAAAACGTCCTTTTGATAAATGGCGAGAACGTGAACGGCGAGCAACTTCGGCACGAACACAATATCAATTTCTCCGGTCGGCACGAACGCCGCGTCCGGTTCATCGTAATCGGCAATCGTCGTAATTTTATTATGACCTTCGCTGGATAATTGAAACGAGCGATATTCGCCGTCAATGAAAATCGGCTGCGAAAGTTCCGCCGGCGACAGCTTCAAACCTTCAGGCGTCCATTTCGTGCTGTGATATGGGTCATCTTCCGGCAGCAAAGAATCCGTTACAACGTAAGCGAACGAATCGCCGTAAACCTGCGCGTAGAACGGCAAAGGATATGAGCCTCCGTTTTGAGCAAATTCAGCGAACTCCGGCGCAAAAGTCTCGATCTGTTCGGAAACGTTTTTATAATCGCTGATTGAATTGGCGGCAATCGCTTCAGCGTAATCGTTGAGACTGGCTGCGGTTACCGTCGCAAGTTCGACCGGATTCGGCGGGACGCTCCCGACGCCGGTTTTTTCCCACTCGATGTAAGTCGTCGTCTCGGTCACGAGCTGAGAAACCGGCTCGGTGAAAAACGCTAAATCATCAGTCAGATAATAACCGCCGTCGCGGATCCGAATGATGTTTTTATTGTTTAGACGGCGCGGCAGATATTCGGTTTCCCGCGCGCGCTCAATGATTCCCTTCGGCGAAAGATGACCGGCAAAGGATCGCTGATGCTGCACGAGCTTCACTTTGCGGCGTTCGATGACGATTTTTATTTCCTTTGCCATTTACCAATTACCAATTACCAATTAAACCGGCTCGACGATCAATCTGGCTTCCGTCAGCTGGCGAGCGGCGACTATTTCGCCGGACACTCTGACTTCAAATGTTTCGCGCGAACCGTTCCATGCGCCGATATCAATCGAATCGGCAATCAAATCAGTCCAGCCGTCGCCGTCGGAATGACGCGCCTCGATGGTTAATTCTCCGACCGCTCGCAAAACGTAGTTTGTCCGGCAGTCAGCTTTGATCGAAAGAACGGTAAAATCATCGCCGGTGCAGGTGATTTGACCTGATGAAATCGGATTGTCGTTTAAGTCATACATAAAAAAGTGAAGTCAAAACTAGATATTCGGCGCTGGGTTAGAACTACCTATATTTATAGGGAATTTCCCTATATTTTCTCAGCCGTCAGCGTCATTCCGGCTTCGACTTCGCCCTTTCCGATTGCTCGAACGTTTTTCCGGTAGCCGGTGATGATGACGTTGAAACTTTCGCCGTCTCTGCCGTGCGCTTCGAAGACGCCGCCCTGCTCGACGGTTTTATTCCAGCCAACCAAGGGGATGGAGAATCTTTCCGGGCTTCCGGCTTCGAGCAGTCTTTCGGCGAGCGGGACAGCCAGATAAAGCGGCAATTCTCCGACCGGCAGAGATTCGGTACGGGTTTCCTCAGCATCGCTGCTTTTCAAGGAAACGTAGAGTTTGCCCGGGCGCGACTGGCTCGAAACCGACACGTCTCCGGCGCGAGGTTCGCCGATGCTGGTCGTGACGATGGCGTCTCTGCCGACGAACTCCGGCGTGTGATCAATCTCGGTGCGAAAAGTTTTGACAGTGCCGTCGGGCAGCGGTTTGAAATCCTCGACGACTGATTTCGTCACGCCGTAATCTTCGGTCATTCCGTCTTTCAAGTTACCCGAACGATGCGCGAGCGTTAAGGCTTGAGGAAAGTCTTCGTCCAGGTATTTATTCTCCGAATCAATCGCCATTATTTCCTGACCGATCAGCTCGGTTCTTTTGAGAAACTGCCGACGCGCAACGTATGGATGGACGGCGTATTTATGTTTCAGATAATCGCTCGCCACTTCGCGCAAACTAACCAATCCGCCGGTTGTCATATCCGGCATTCGTTTTTTGACGGTTTTCGTCGAGCTTTTGAAACGTCCCAAATAATCGAAAGTGAAAATTTCTTCCGTGATCGCTGCCGGCTGCAATGTGTCGGCGCCGTAAGTTTCCACCGTCTCTTTTTCTACGGCTTCACGAAGGATAATATTCCTGGCGTAATTGCTGCGATACTGACGAGTTTTGATTTTGGTAACGGTTTTCGAGATTAAAGTGCCGAACTCGGTCCGCACTTCCATCGGAAATGTTTCGGTTTTGGTCGTGAAAAAATCGCCTTCCTCAGCCTGAGAAAACTGAAGCTCGAAACGCGTCGGTTGATCGAGCTGCGTGTCAGCCGAAATGCTTTGAATCTTACCTGCAGGTAATTGTCTTGGCGCGGGAAAACCCGCAGGCAAAGTCGCCGTCCGCTCAATGATCCACAAAACATTGTCGGAAGTCTGGAAATCGAGCGCGCGGAAAACTCCGATAAACGGTTTGATGCCGTCGTAATACGTGCCGAAAATCGAAAAATCAGCCCGGCGGATCGGATAATCCGGAAGGTTGGTTTTCACCGAAGCGAAGCCGCAGCGCTCGACGAAAATTTCATCGAAAAGCGCGTGCAGCGAGAGTCCTACGATTTCCCAAGTGTCTAGTGAAAAGGCGCGTCCGCTCGTGTCGTAAACCGGCTCGAACTCGGACGCGTCAACCTCGCTGCGCGATGAATCGTAGATCACCAGATTACGAAGCGGGCGTTTTTTCAGACGGTTGGTTGAAACCGATGTAAAACTGACCGAATCGCTCGGTTTGCCGTCGGCGTTTTGAACGGAAACGGATTTTGAGTTGATTTTTCCCTGAAAAGCGATTTCCCAAACCGGCGCTCCCGTGTGCGTGGTGTGAGTTTCAATGAGGAATTCGGCATCCGGCGTGAGCAGAGTTTTATCTTCAGGACGTCCCAATTGCACGGTAAAAGTCTTTCCGGCATTTTGCTCGTCGGCGGTTTCTTCATACGAAACAATCGGTATATTGTTACCGCCGACGCTCAATCTCGCGCCGACTCGCTGGTAGTTTTGACTTACCGAATCCGGCGGCAAAAGCTCGACGAGCAGGCGCAGCTCGCTCGCCGGGTCGGACGTGATGCCGCCGCCGGTGGACGATGCTAACTGACTGGACTGGTGAATGATGATCATCAGATTAAATCGGAAACGAAATTATCGTAAATCGTTGCTTGCGGCGAGGCGTTAGAGTTTGCAGTGCCGCCGCCGATATTAATTTTTAAGTTCGTTATAACAAGCGTGCCCCGCAGTATTGAACTACGAGCCGCCGACCAGGTCGCGCCGTCGGGCGAAACCTCGAAATGCAAATGGTCGTCGCTCGTCGAATGTCTTAATCGAATAAATCGGTGAGTCGTCGCGTTGTAGTTCAAAACAAAATCGGTATTCGTCGCGAGCGCCCTTTTTCTTAATGTCCATTGTCCCGTCGTGCCGTTAATGAACATAAAATAATTGTCGGGGTCGATAAAAAAACCGAAACGCAAATTCGCCGACGAATGTCCTCGCGAAACGACCTCGATTTGAGCGAATTTATTTGTGAAATTATAACTTTGATTTGAAATATAACCGTTGTAACCGATTACGGCTTGAGCCGCCCGCCCAAGAATTTCCAAACGGTTATTTTGTTCTAAAACGGTAATTAAAGGGTCGCTCGTCGTGTAACTGCCGATTGCCCATTTTGAAACGTCGCGAGTGTTGTCGTTAAAATTATCTTCAAAAACTACTGCACTTCCGGATGACTGCGGCTTGATAATTCCGGCGTAAATCGGTGACATCATAAAATTCCCTTAAGCTGCGGCGGTGTCTCCCTGTAAAATGAACGTGTTGGCAAGATAAGCGGCGAGCGACGCCGACGCGTATTGACCGGCTAGTTTGGTATGCGACTGCCGGTTATTAATGGTTACGCCTGAAGCGGCAACGGTCACCTGTCCCGCGCCGAGCTGGACGATCAGACAATTGAATCCTGCTCCTAATGAAGCCGGAACGGTCAAGGTAATCGCCGACGCGTTCGAGAGCGTGACGATCTTGTTATTGTCAGCTGCAACCAATGTGTAGGTCGTTCCGGTCTGAGCGTTGATATTCGCCGTTTTGTCCGCTTTGGTATCGTCGGAACCTGCGCCGCCGGATGCGGCAATCGTCAAACTGTTTCCAGCGTCGTTGTAAGTCAAAGTGACGTTCGATCCCTGAGCGAGCAGCGCGGCGACGACATCCTGAATTTCCTCGTCCGTGCGCGTCGCCGATGAAATAGAAAGCGTTCCCGCCGGATCGTTATAAGTGACCGTGACGTTCGTCCCGGCAGAGAGCATCGCGGCGACTTTGTCCTGAATGTCTTCGTCGCTCATTCCGGAGGCATCGACTGTTAAAGTTCCGGCTACGTCGTCATACGTCCACAAAGTGTTCGTGCCGGATACCATCATCGCGCCGACGACATCCTGCACCTGTTCGGTTGTCAGTCCGCCGCCTTCGGGCAGTTCGACGCCGTCTTCGATCTCCAGAATCAAGGTCACCGGCGCGGTGATTCCCGTCTCCGGAACTTCTTCGAGATCGAGCTGAATAACGTCGCCGCGGACGGTGACAATGTTCAATCCGGTTTTTGAAGTTTCACTTTCGCCGTCCAAAACGGTCAGCCGGTCGCCGAGCGTCCAGAGCGCGACGTTCTCGATGGAAATATTAAAAACGGCGTCATCGGAAACATTGTCGCCGACATACAGATAAGCGGCTTTGATCGCGCCGCCGGGCGAGCGGAACTGCAGGACGCCGAGAGATGCGTCTTCTAAGTCAGCGCCCGTGTAAATTGCTTCGCAGGGATTAATCATAAAATTCTAGGTTGTAACAAAGTTATAGGTAACTTTTTTTATCCGTCCGTTTATAAAATCACCCGGAAAAACAATCGGTTCATCGCCGGGAATAACGGTTAAATTGAAATCTCCGGTATCGCCGGTGATAACCAAATCAAGTGTACTGAAGTTATCGCAAGCGGTATCAATCTCAGCGTTGAGAGCGTCAAAGACAGCTTTGTAAAGAGTTTCGACGGTAACGGCAATATCGACGCCCCGACCGCCGAAATCGGCTGAAATACGCGTCGGAGTGTTATCGAGTCCGCGGACGATTCTGCCTTTGGTTGGTGTTTTGAGCTTATCCAAACCGGAAACCGACAAAAGACACGGTATCGCCATCGCCGATGAATCCTTCGTCAAATGGAGATCGTTTATTTGAACTCTGTTAAAACGCGCCATAATTATCTGTTAGATAAACCTCTACCGTCTTCAAAAAAAGTGCCGGATAGATCCATTTGTCTCCCTGCGTCGGACGGGACGGCGCGCTCGACATTGGCTTTTGATTTGGTGTTTTCCGCGTCTTTAATATCGAGATAAATTTTGAGTCCCTCGATGCCCTGTTTTTCGGCAATTTCGAGCAGTTTCTTTTCGTTTTCCGCCATTTGTTTTTGAACGGCTAAACTTTCCTTTTGAATGGTTAAACTTTCCTGTTCATATTTTGATTTCGCGTCCGCGAGCCGTTCGTTCGCACCGGCGAGCAGATTGGCGAGATTACCTTTAATTTCGTTCGGGTTGATGTTTTGACTTAAGGCGACAAGCTTCCGGTCGGCAATCGCTCTTTCTTCGGCGGTCGAGGCGCGAGAATTGATCGTGTCAATCTGATTTTTTAGGCGGTCATTGAGAGTAAGATTTTTGTCGCCGTCCGCCACGCGATCTCTCGCCAAACTCATTTCCAAAGAATTTTGATTGAGCGTGTTGAAAGTCGATCCGGGTGCGTTTCCCGCCACGTTGCCGAACATTCTGGTTTCGTAAATGTCGCGTTTTTGATTGTCGGTTAATTTGTCGAAACCTCCGGCTTTGTTCGCCAAATACGAACCGTAATTGCCGAACGCACCGCCCTGAAAGAAGTTTCCGGCATTAACGCCGCGTTCCGCCGCGCCGTCAATTCGTTTTCGTCGCTGTTCTTCGGATTCCTGCGGGTTACGCAAACTGCGGGCACGTTCGCGCAATCCTAAAATCTCAAGATCCTTATCAATTCGCGTTTCAAACAAATTGCCGCGATTGATTTTCTGCTGGACAGCAACAGCTTTCAACTGCAAATCGGCGTCCAATCCCTTCAAATTTTCGCGCAGTTTTTTCAGTTCCGAGTCGCCGTCGGCGAAAAGTTTGGCGAACGGATTTTCTTTTTGAGACCGGGCGAACAGATCATCGAAAGTCGAGCTGTATTTTTTACCCATTTCCTCGACTTTTTTCTTACCGTCTTCGACCGATTTGTTGAGTTTTTCCTGCGTGGTTATCGCGCGTTCCTGCGCTTTAACCGCTGAATCGTGCGAGCGCTGCCAACTTTTCCATCGCTCCTCGAAAGCTTTATCCTGTTTATCGCGAATATCAACCAGTGATTTGTCGGCTTGCTGCAGCTCGCCTTTGCCTCGTTCCAAAACGCTCTGCGTTGTTTCGAGCGCCTTTTTGGTTTTTTCCACATCGCTTGCGGCTTTTGCAACGTCCTGAGCTTTTTGACTGGCGCTGTATTCTCGCCCTAACCCCAGTTCGGTGAAAACGTTTTGATTGACGGAACGCGATTTGGAGAATTCCAGAAATCTTTCCTTGGCGGCTAAATCCGCCTGCAGACGGTTGATTTCCGTAATCTGTGAGCGGTTGCTTTGGTCGATGCGCTCGCGCTCGCGCTGGACCCCTTTTGTATCGTAGTTCTCGACATTTTCAGTCAAACGATTTGTCAATGCCGTGCTTTCGCGCAAAGTCTGTTTGTATTTTTCGTACTCGGAAAAGGATTCGCGCAAGGATAGGACTTGTTTATTGATCGCTCCGGCAATTAATTCCTCGTTGCGAAGCCGTTTTTCAGCTTCGGAGCGAATATTTCCCGTCACAATGACGATGCCCGCTCCGACGGCGGCAATCGCGCCGAATGTGGCGAGCGTCGTCGTTGAAATTCCGGCTAAAGCGGACATTTCGCCGGCGGCATCTTTTGCTTCCCGGGCGAGCAGCGCGGCGCGGGCGATACCATTAAAAGCGCGGTTAAATCCTTCGGGAGCGAAATCGTCGGCGATCTCCAAAACCGTCGCCTGAGTGTTGGTAATGCCGCGCCGCCCGCCGCCCGATTTTCCGCCTGGTCTCGCGTCCGGCACGCTTCCCGCCCGTTTTTCGTACTGCTGCTGCTTGGACGATAATTTATCGAAATTTGCTTGCGCTTTTACTAAATCGTTATTTAATTCGTCAATAACGGTTTTGCTGTTTGGTTTTTTAAGCGCGTTATTGATTCTCAGAATATCGGTTTCAGTTTTTTTGAGTTCCGATTGAAGCCGGACTCCCGCTCTGGTTAATCCGTCGAGTTTTCCCGAGTCGATGCGCAAGGAATTTAATTTTTGAATTTCCTGACGTGATTTACTGACGCTCTCGAAAAGCGCGTCGTCTGGTTTTCCGACTTCGAGCGGCGATTTTTTAGGTGAAGTGGGATTCGTGTTTGAAATAGAGGCTTTGGCGTTATCAACCAAACCGGCGATTCGTTCGGTCGCCGTGCGGACTAATTTTTCCTCGTTTTCATACCAGCGCGAGATCGTCGGCGCGGGCGCGAATTTTTCGGTTTTGGTTTTTAAGTCTTCGACACCGGCGGCGAGTTTGCCGAGCGCGTCCGTGCCTTTTTTCGTTTCAGTCACGAGAACGTCGCCTAAACTCGTGGTTTTGCCGAGATTGTTTAGATCATCATTTAATCCGATGAGCTTACTGCGAACGCCATCAATCTTTTTGGCATCTGCATCGCTGAAGATGAAGGCGGTCGTTAATTTATTCATATTTTCACCGGATAAAATAAAAAACGCTTTGCAAATCTGGATTTCTCCAAATCTGCAAAGCGTTAATCTTTTGCGGGCGTTCTGCAAAAACAGAACAACTCAAATTGTTATGTGTAATTTACACTAAAATGAAGATTTGAGCCAAGCTAAATTACAAGGTTTGAAATGCCGATTTGAGCTCAAACTCGGGACTGCTCGAAGTTCTTCTAAAGGAGAAACTTCCCGCACAGCCTTTGTCTATATTTTCCTTTGTATCTTCAACGGTAATATCAAAACTTTGATAACCCTCACTTGTATATACTTGCGACATCTTTCCCTCTTTGCCGCACTTTGTTTTAAAGCTATCGACCGTCATTCCGATATACAGTCCTTTGATCGGCGGCGGCGGGATCGGGGCGAGTCCGGCATAAATACGCCGTCCGGTTGTTTGCGCGACAATGGTTTTTTGCTGTTTTGAGCTGCGAAAGTCGCTCGGTCTGATAGGATTGGAATTTTGCCATAAGCCGATTTTGTTTTCTTTTGCCGACAATTCCTTTTTAAGCAGATCGTTGTCCGTCTGACAGGCGGAATCCGTCCATGCTCTGCCGGTTTCGACTACAGAAGCACTTAAATCTTTGTTGTTAAACAAAACCGATGCGACATTCCGGTCGAGACAATCTTTTTTGAAACCGGAAACGATGACGGATTTATTCAAAATTAAATCGGAAAGAGCCGCGCGCGCTTCAGCGCCGAAATCCTGATCTTTTTCGGGCGCTTCAATTCCGACTAGCTGAAACATAAGCTGCCGGTCGTCTTTAGTTATTACCGTTATCGTATCTCCGTCAACGACACCGACAACCGTAGCTTTGACTGATTGCTGAGCGAACGAATTCGATAAAAAAAGAAGTAAGAAAAAAATTGATAAAGTAGTTTTTTTGAACATTGAGATTTTCCTTTGGAGTGATATTGAAAAACGTCAACCGGGCGGCTGACGTTTTTCAATATATCAAATTCAAAGAAAACTTTAAACAACTTTTTACAACCAAATTAGATTTGAAAAGTCGGACTTTGATTATTTATCTTTGTTTGCGTCTTCCTCTTCCCTTTTTTGCTTCTTCCAGCGACTTTCTTCCGATTGATAAACATTAATCAAAGCCGCTGTTTTAACGCTCGTTTTTTCGGGCGGTAAATCCAGAAAATTAACGACTTGATAAATTGTTTGCTCAAGCCGGTCAAACTTGAAATTCGATTCACCCATGAAATCGAAAATTAAATCGCTCACCGTTTGTTTGAATTTATCGCGTTCCTTTTTTTGATCGCAGTCGTCGCAATATTTCGACCGATGATAGTCAAAGGTCTTTCCGTTTCCACTCGGACATTCAATCGGGCAGTTAAAGAAAGCGGAATCCAAATTTCGCCGCGTTTCCGCATACTCGAAATACGCGCGACAAACCGCCCGAAATTTTATAAAAAACTTACGTCAGGGGCACATTGATTAATAAACGCGTTATATGCGGCTCTGATGACCCGCTCATTTTCCGCTGTCCGGTCACCAAAAAACCGTTTTAGAGCGTCGAGCGTGCTTTCGGAATCTTCGACGAGCGGCACTCGTTTGAACTCGGCTTTTTCCTTGACGAGTCTTTGCGGCTGTTCGTTCGACCATTCGGCGATTGCTTCGATTTGAATATCGAATTCCTTTTGATATTTCTGATCGTCGCCGTCGGCAATATCGTTGAAACGCTGTGCAGCTTCCGTCTGCTCCGCTAAACTTATCATCCGCGGGTGAAAAACGACCAAATCATCACCGTAGCCGACTTTGAAGGATTTTAATTGAACAGGTTTAATCATATTTTTTTATTTTTCTTAGAAATTTGAAAAAAATTTACTCATACCAACCGAGATATGAGTAAATTTTCGCCATTTTTACCCATTAGTTAAGTCAGCAAAAATGCCGAATCCTGTTCCACTAAATACGCCTCAGCTCTGACAGGCGGGTTTGCACCGTCACGATGCGGTGTACCCTCATAAGCGATTAAGGAACGATTGCGCGCGCCGCCGAACTGTCGGGAATTTGCCTGCGGTTTCATCTTGGTATTTCCCGCGATGATCGAAAAACGATAACCCGGCATGCCGAAATGCGTGATGTGCTCTACTTTTTCCTCTCCGGCGACAACGACGCCAATCGGGTCAGTTTTGACGCCGAAGACGGAGCCGCTAATGCCGTAGGTCGGATTGACTCCGCGCTCGAAGTCTTCCGGGTCGACCGAATCGAAACCGAATGTGTCGGCGTCAACCGGAACGTTATCGTTCAAGGTGATCGTTTCGGCAAAAACGTCGAGCGTTTCCCATGTGTTGTTAATCTGCACTCGACAATCGCTCGTTGCAAGCGGCGGAAAATTGTCGCACGGCGGAACGACCAGATCGACGGTTTCGACCGGCTCGTAATTGCACAAAATACCGACTCTCAAAGAAACGTCTCCGCCGCGGTTTAAGGTCGGTTCATAGCTTTCGACAACGGCGTTGTAATATTTTTCCTTGGCGAGATTTCCGGTTTTGAATCCGAGCGCGAAAGAAAATTTCGGTTTAACGTCGTCCGACGAGCGCGTAAACGGATGAAAATAGCTGTCCCCGGCGGTCATTTCCGTAACGGTCACAACAGGCGTCGAGCCGGTCAAACCGCTCGAATTGACGACAAACAGCGGTACGTCGGCGCTCGCCATTCGTCCCTTTAATTCGATCAGCATTCCGTCCGTCCAATCGCCCGTCACGGCGACATCGCCCGCTTTGAGAAGTTTTCCGATGGATGTTCCGACTTTGATCAGCGCAGCGGCGATAACGGCTGCCGTCGCGTTCCACGCGATTTGTCCGGTGATTCCGGTTCTACCTTCGAGCGTTAAAGACAAAGTGAAATATCCGCCCGAAACGGTTCCGGTTCTGAGCAACTTTTGAATCTCGTTCGTCACTGTGCCGGTCGGCGCGGTGGTAGCGCCGAAATAATAGCCGCCGAAGACAGCCATCAGCTGCGGATTGACCGCCGCCAGATCGAGCGTGAAGCGTTTGAGACGCGTTCTTGTTACCTCGTCGTCAATGTCTCTGCCGTCGCAATCAAGAATCGTGCGGCGGTCAACGACTTCCTGCACCGTAATTGCCGCTTTCAGGCGATAATTCAAATCGGCGTCGCTCATCGGAGAGTCCATCGCCGTTTGCTGTTTGCCTTCGATATTGATCGCCATAAATTGTTTATCAAGGCGAATCGGATTGTTAGCCATTTATTTATATTCCTCGCTTTTTAGGATTATTTTTTGCCTTTTTTGACCGGCGTTTTAAAATTGTCGGGAAAAAGTTCTTTTGCTTTGCTGACTGCTGCGGCATCAAAAACCATACCTTTTTTTTGTTGTTCAACCGGCGGAAGATTGATCTTCGTCGTGCCGTCAATAATAAATTTGGGCGCCTCGCGGTCAACCAAAACGGGTTTGCCGGTCTTTTTATTGATTCGTCGCCGTTTTCCGACAAATTGAATCATCGCTGTCGGACCGCTCTCGACAGGCTTTGTTTTTTTTGGTCGAGCCGTTTTCGGTTTTGTCGTCGTCTGAATCGCCGGCTTGTTCGACTCCGTTGATTGTTCCGTTTTCGTTTGTTCGTTCATTGTTATCAACACTCCCTGAAAGTTATCGTGACCGTAATTGCGACATCCGCGCTGAAGCCATTTGCCGTCTGCAAATATCTTCCCGCCTCGTTTTCCTGAATCAAATCGTCGTCGCCTCCGAGTTCGGCGACGGCTTCGACAACGCGCTGCGGCGAAAGTCCCGTCACCGGCTGTTCGTCGGCAAACTCGGTGTTCAAATCGAGCACTGCTTTTAAAAACAGCGTGTAGCTTTTCAGCGTCCGGCGCAGAAAGCTGTCCGCCGCTGCCGATTCGTCGGCGCGTTTTGCCGTATAACGGCGAAAAATATGAAAGTTGTAATAATAAATCCACGGTTCGCCGTCAGCTTCGGGTTTTTGCGGCAAGCGAGACATCGTAACGGTCGTAAAAGCGATTTCCGACGTTTCAATCTCTTTTTTCGTGACCTTCGGATCGAGATTCGCCCAAAAGCTTTGCACGTCGTCAAAGACAATCGGAGCGGGAACGATATATCCGCACTCGGGAACGCTTGCCGCTTTGGCGGCAAGATATTCCATCACGATCAAATTTTCTTCGCCGGTTAAAGTCATTTCGTTAATTTCCTGAATTCTTCGACTAAATTGTTGTCGAGATTTTTCTTCGCCTCTTTCAAATCACCCGGAGTCACGATTTTTCTGCCGAGATTGAACTGCAAATGTTCGGCATAGTCCGCGCCGACTTCAACCGTGCTTTCAGTTTGCGAAAGTCTCTTGGCGCGGACTGACAACAAAAGCCTTTTAGAAAAAGGTGCAGGGCGCTGCCCGCGTCTCGACTGTTGATGGCGAACCCTAAAATTTTCGCCGCGCGCTTTGGTCACGATTTTTCCGGTATGCGCGCCGGTTTCCATTTTGTTCTGCGTCGATTGAGCGAATTCGCGAGCCGATTTGTAAACCGCCCGACCGCCGGCAGCTTTTCGTTTTTCAGCCGAAAAAAGCGGAGAATCGAGTTTTAATGATGATTTGAACGCCATTAGTCAATCGTAAATCTCCGCGTCGCGTCGAGCCTGACATAAACTTTCCAAAACGGCTCCTCGCCGCTCGGACTGACCACATCGCGCCTTTCAGGATCAATCAGATAAACGTCGAGCGTGTTTTCCGCGTCGGGGATTCCGTAACCGACAGACGATGTTTGTCCGATTTGATCGGCGAACGCGGTTTCGAGCGTCGCGTATGACAGCTGCGATTGATCGCGATATTCGCGCCATTCGATATACCAACCGCCGGTCAATTCCGTAACACTGATTAAATTGCCGGAATTTTTGTTTTCTTTAAGCAAAAAACACCGCGTCGCTTCATCAAAAAAAACTTCGCGCAGCGCGTCGAATTCTTCGATTTTCGCTTCGATAATGTCCGCCAGCTCCGACATAAATTAAAATCTCTGACAATCTTTCAGCGGCGGAGTTAAGACCGCGTATGAACCGTTTTCGGCTTTGGTTAAGGTCGTCACGACCGGCAAACCCAAACGCTCGCGAACGCGGTTTCTAATCGCCAGACGATTGTCGTTTTTGTCGATTTTGACGCCGGAGCGCCCGCCCTCAATTTGAGTGAATTTGTTGCGCACTTTTTCCCATTCGATAATGTCGACTTCGGTTCGCGCGATTTGAACTTCTTCGAGTTTTCCGGTCAACGTTTCAGTCGTCGAGTAAGAAGAAAGACCGATAATTTCGCGAACGATTTCGATTTTTTCAGGATCAAGCGCCATAATTCACCAAAAATATAAATTTGCGGCGCGCGCGAAAACAATCACGGGCGCGCCGCTGATCGAACGTTTTATTTAGTGTTGACTAAATCGTGATCGTAAATGAGCTGAGCGAGTTCTTCGACTTTCGCTCTCGGATCAACCGCCAGATTTTTGGTTTTGGCTAATTCCGCAAGCGCTTTCGTGTCCATCTTATTCAGATTTTCCAAAGTCAAAGCGTCGGATTCGTTGCCTGTTTTCGCGCTTGTTTTTGACGAAGAAGAACTTTTTCCGCCTTTTTGCTGGCGAAGAATTTCTTCTTTGAGCGCATCGCCGTGAAAGCTCGCCGAACGCATGACGCGTTCCGAAAAATCGAATTCGTTCATTCTTCCGGCGGTTTCTTCAAGCGAAAGAGGCTCGAAAATATCGACGTATTCGTCGTCCGCGCCGATTTCTTCCGGTTTTCTGATCGCGCCGAGCTTGATGAATTTCGCTTTGGTTTCTTTGGTCAAGCGCGAATCTTCAAACTCTTCGCCCATTGGAATTAAATTGCCGTCTTTGTCGGCGATGCCGCTAACTGCTACAAATTTCACTGTTTTTCTCCTGTTTTAAGAGCGGCTGGGCAGTTCGCACCCAACCGGTTAAATTGAAACGATGGCGACGGTCGAGCCGCGCTTTAAATTCCCGCCAGGCGCTGAATGGATTTGCCGAAATGAACTTCCGCGCCGCCGTTGTGACCGCGATGGACTTCGATAGTTTTCGGCGGACGGCGATTTTCGATGACTTCATCGTAAGGTCCGGGCTCGGCGTTCGGATTCGTCGCATTGCGGGTCATCGTGTAGCTGCCCATTTTTTCGCGTCGAGCGCCGAACAAGACACCGGCGTCGTCGGGAATCATTCTTTGCTTAACGCCGGATTCGTCAACATACGCGCCGTTATGTTCGACAATCGTCGGCAAACCTTCTTCAACCAGAATTTCGTTAATACGGGCAAGTCCGCGCGCAGCTGAAATACCTTTGAAACGTCCGCCGAGATCGTTCTCATTTGTGTTGGCGAGCATCTGCGAAACTTTTTTCTGGTTCAGAAAGAGTTTCGCCGGGGAGCCGAAATCCGCGTCCGTCACCAGATCAATACCCTGCAATTTTAAATTACGAATATCGGCGAGCGGCGTGGCGTTAGCCAGATCAGACCACGCGACCGATGCCGTGAACGCCGGGAAAGAAAAAGCTGCGGCATAAATCAAATGTCCGGTTGTCGACGAAAGATTGTATTGACCTTTCGTGACGAGCAGCCAGAGAATGACGCGAATGCGGTCGTTTTCGCGTCCGAGCAAGCGGTCCTGCTCTTTAGCAACCAAATCGTCAACGTCAATTAACTGATCGGTCGTGCCGAGTTTGCGGCGTTCGGTCAGTTCTTTTTCGTCGAGAAGGCGAAATTCGCCGAAAACGCCCGGATCAATCGTATAGCGTTTCGAGTCGAGAGCTTTGACGACTTTCGGCGCACCATTGATTCCTCGTATCTGCTGCAAACCGGTGTCGGCGTCTTCCTGTTCCCACGAAATAACGGAAACATCTTTTTCTTCGATTGGGAAATAACCGAAAATCGGGTCGTCCTGTTCCAAAGTGTGCATTTTTTCCCTGCCCACTTCGGTTAATGTATTGGCGTCTGAGTAACTGTATTCAGCCATTTTTTTGTTCAATCTCCTTTAATAAAAGTTTTGTTTAGTAATCAATCAAAGCCTCATTAAATAGGCTGTTACATTCTGAGAACGCCGTTTTCGACGCGTCCGAGTTCAGCAATCGCCGCGGCATCGAGTCCGGTTAAATCGCTGACGAGAAAATCACCGCTTGTATAGCACGGAGCCGTGTCGCGTTTGAACCGTTCGCCGGAAAAAGTCACCTTGCCGCTGCCGTCGGTCGTAAACGAATACTGCGCGATAACCGAAGCCGTTTCCGTACCGTCACTGTTGGCGTTCGAATACGGTTTAGCGAATTTTGTCGCGGTGATAAAACCGACGATAGTTCCCTTGACTACCGTTAAATTCGGCGCAAATTGAAACGCTTCGGTTTTCGCCAGTTCGGGATTGCGATACGGGTCAAGGCGAGCCGTCGTAATTGTGTCGATTGTTAAAGCCATTTTTGAAAAATCTCCTTATCGTAAAATTTGAAAAACCAAAGGCGGTTTCACGCGCCGTTTCTACTTTTTAAGTTCCAAAGTTCGTTTGCCGAGCTGTGTGTGCGAAAGCAGTTTTTGCTTTTTCTCGTCGGTGTTTGTCACGCCCGGTTGTTGGGCAAGTAAAACCTGATTGTTTTCCGCGTTAACCGTTTCTTCAGTCAAAAGGCTTGACCGGCGGTTCAATTGTTGCACTTTGAGTTTTTCAACTCGCGAACCGGAAGCGAGCGGCGAAAGATGATCGTCGTGCGCGGCTTGAGCGAAATTTTCGACGAAATCGTCTTTTTCGCGCGGCGACATTCTGCCGGCTTTGATTTCCGACGTGGCAAACAGTTCTGCTGTTTCTTTTAACGCCGCGACAATTTTTTGTTCGACCGTTGCGGTTGCCGGTTGCTCAATAGGCGGCGCTTGTGTTGACGCAGCAGGTTGCGCATCCGTCGGCGGTTTTTCCGTAGCCGGTTGATTGGTTTCGGTTGAAGTTTCCGGCGCGTCCTCATCCGCCGCTAAAATTGACTGCACTTCTTTTGATTTGAATAAAGCTCTTATTTGCTGTCCTAAACTCATATTTGAATCTCCTGTTTCCGCGCTGTTGTTTGCGCTTGTTTTACTGGCTTTTTTGGCTTTGGTGTTGAGCTGTTTTAGAACTTCGTCCCAACTTCCTACTGCGTCAATCATTCCGGCGGCTTTTGCGGCTTTTCCTGCCATCACCGCGCCTTTTCCGAAATCGGATTTAACTTTTTCAACTGAAATTTTTCTGTTTTTCGCGACGGATTTGATAAACACATCTTCAACACCGTCAATTTCCTGCATAAAAACGGCGCGCTCTTCAGGAATGCGAATGTCGAGGCGTTTGAAAGGCGCATTTGAAGAAGTCACTTCTTCGTAAGCGACGCCGAACTTTTCATACATTCCCGTATAATCAGCCCATCCCATTACGGTTCCGATTGAACCGACCCACGCGCTGGCGTCGGCGACGATTTCGCCGGTCGCGGCGATTAAACCGTATCCGGCAGAAGCGGCGAATCCGTAGGCATAGCCAACAGTCGGTTTTTTGGCTGTTAAAGCGGCGATTTTATTGCTTGTTTCGTTCATTCCAAAAGCTTCGCCGCCCGGTGAATGAACGAAAAAACCGACCGTCTCGACAAGCGAATCGTTCGTTACCAAATCAATGTCGCGCATTAAACTTTGATAAGAAGTGCCGCCGAAATAAAAAGCTAGAATTTCATCGAAATAACTTTCGACATTGAACAAAACGCCTTTGATATTGATAATGGCAACGCCGTTATCAGCGATGGAGCCGTTTCGCAGTCGCGGTCTTTCCGATTCACCGAAAGCAGCCGCAATGGACTCTTTTTGCGTCTCGTAACTCGCCTGCAACTTATCAAAATCGGGCGCTGATTGTGCTTTTGCGAGAAGCCTGTTCAGCTCACTCGGCAGGATCGCCATAATTCGATTATTCAAATGTATTGTTAAATCCATTTATTCCTCTTCTTCGTCGCCTAAACCTTCTTCTCGCAATTGGTCGGACAGCCTTTGAACACTTTCGTTTTCGTTTGCCAACTCGTCATCTTCATCGCGCGGTTTGACCGAGAACTGGACGTCGATTTCCGCCATTTGTTTTTTCGTGAAGCGATAACCTGCGCCCGTTGCGGCTCGCAAATCAGTTGACCAGGAACGTCTTTCGGTGTCGCCGAGCGAGCAGTTCGGAACAAGATGCCAGTATTTTTGGTCGTAATTTTCTTCGACCAGTAAAGTCAAAATGTCTTGTTTGACCGCTTCGCAAACGGAGTTTTTTCGCGCCTTGATTTTCAAATCAACGACGTGCATTGACGATTCACGCGCCGCGCGGGCGTCTTTGTCAGCCGCGCCGGTGGCGAGTCCGTCGCCGAGCTGCGATTTGCGGATTTCAAGATTAGCGAGTTTATAGCTGCGCTCGAACTGTTCGCCGGTTCCCTGCAATTCAAGCGGCGTGATCGATGCGCCGGACGGAATGGAAATCACCGAATTGTTTTCCATCTCGCCCATCGCCTGAGTCATCAGTTCCTGCGGACTGACTTCTTTCGGCAAACCGTTCGGATAAGTGATGTATTCGCCGGTGTCGGGATTTTGCAGCGGTTTCGATTCGGCTCCCGGCGCGGTGGTACCGACTTTTTGCGTAATGGCGCAGCGCTTGAGCCATTCGCGATAAAAAAGGCGAGTGGTTTGCTTATCGCGAAAACCGTCTGCTGCTGTTCGGATCGGAACAAGTCCGCGCGGGTCATTGTCTTCAAGTTCAAAAGCGAGAACGATAAATTTGCGGCGCTCGATAATTTCATCGGAGTCAAGCAAAATGCGGCTGCTCGAAAACGTGTGACGGGCGCGTTTTGCTCCGACTAAACCGAGAACGTTTTTATACGGATCGGCGACGAAAGCAGTGGCGCGAAGCGGTTTCAAATTGATGCGGTCAAGAACATACTTATTTTTGAATCGCTCGTTATTTTCATAACGCAAAACGATTTCGCCGACTTTGACGCCGTCGTAATATGTCGCGCGAGTTTGTTCACGCAGTACCGAGATGATCGAGCGCCGAGCGGCGGCAATCGCTTTGGCGCAAAAATCGGCAATTTCTTTCGCCGTTTCGTAATCCGGATCATCTTCTTCGACCGTCGGAGAAAATTGAAAACCTTCGGCAAACATCGAATCAACGATGAATTCGACGCTCGAAGAAACTTCCGAATCGAGGCGCATCCGTTCAATCGTCAGCGCGTCAAGCTCGAGCTGAGCACGATTAAAGCGTCTCGGGTTCAGAATTTCGGATTGAAAATAGCTGGTTCCGCCGACGACGTACTCGTTTTGCAAATCGCCGCGGCTGGATTGTTGTTTTCGTCCGTTCGGTTTTAGTTCCGTCGTTGGCATTAAGGTAAAAAGAAAATAAAAAACGCTTTGCAAATCCGAAGTAAATCGAATCTGCAAAGCGTTAATCTTTTGCGGGCGTTCTGCAAAAACAGAACAACTCAAATTGTTGACGGCAAATTTGCCTTTTGATCGTTCGCGAGCTTTTTGGAAGCTGCGGGTCGGTTGTCCCGTCGAAATAAAATCTATCTTATTTCATTTTTTTTTGCAACAGGAAAATTTACCCGTCCGCACAAACGTTAAAATTCACGAAAAAGGCGAAAATGATCGTAAGATTAAAAATCTTACTTTATATGTTCTTTTTATGTTTAAATTCCTTTTAAACGCAATTGTTGATTCAACAACAAACTGTTGTTGAATCAACAACAAAACGAGCATATTTTTTGTTGTTGAATCCACAACAAATTAACGCAGATAAAACACGAATAATTTCACTTTGTTGAATTTTGTTTTTTCCACTTCCACCCGCATTCATTTACACTTGGTAAGTCTGGATCTTCTTCCCGCTTTTTCTTCATGCCTTTATCAGGCTTTACTTTTTCAGCTTCCTCGCCTTTAAATACACAAGAAAGCTGGTAATATTCGGCTTTCATAACTTTCGCGAGATTTTGACATGAACTTGCGCTGAATAAAGCTGGGTGAACATCAATCTCCCTGCCGGGTTTTTCTTTTTCATCATAGTATAGGTAACACTGTTTCACCCATGTTGACTCTACTTTTCCAAAGTTTTTTTCGAGTTCTTCTACCGCTCCATATACCGCATCTGCGTCTATACGGCTTTTGGTGTCAGGAATTGCACGTGTCAAATCCCAAGTAAATGTCCAATTGTTTAGAGCTCGCTCCGGAAACGGCGCATCGATCAACAATCCTTGATGCTTAACGTAATCAAATTGGCTCAAAACCTTTAACTCGACTTTAGGAACCAGAACCGTCGCCCACGACTGTTTCCATGGCTTCTGCTTTCGCCTCACCTTTATATCTCCTTCATCTGTGAATAGTTCATCATTTGCTTTGATCAGAGCGAGCATTTTGTCTACTTCTTGCACTTTGTCAAAAGCACTTTTCCAACTCCCGGCGCTTATAAATATCTTCGCCGGATCGAAGGTAAATCCAGCGTTGACTAGATACTTTTGCCCGAAAACGACAGGGGATGCAATGACCTGCTGTTGGACCAGAGTACGCTCCGTGAAGTTAAGATTAATCGATGTTCCCATTAACGCCCGCTGCCACCAACTGCCTCCTTTAGCAAGGCAGCTAATCAATGGCTTACCCTTACAAAAAATATCCGAAAGTTCTTCACTGTTACCTGCGGCTTTAGGATGTATTTTTAGGTAATCGCTTCCTCGTTTAAATAGAGATAAAGAGTCTGGGAACATTTCAGCAAATTTAAAGGTAAGGGTATGTTGCTGAAGGTAGTTTTGAGGATTTCTGAGGAAAGCCGTTATTGCTCCATTCCCTGATCCAGAGTTTACAAGGACCGTTCCCTGTTGTTGGGTTAGCTTATAATCGTACTGAAACCCCCGCGCAAAACGTCCAATCAATCGAGGTCGTAATGATTCGATTTTGCTAGCTATGCACAAAGGACTTTTTTCCTTTGTTCCAATCTTTTCTTTAATATTTTCTACAATCTTTTGTACGCATCCTTCCGTCTTGGTGTCGGTACTAGATTCAGAGGTTATCTGTTCCGGCTTATCGCGGGACATATCCTGGGCGCTAGCGATGGGGACAAGCAAACACAACAGAAAACCGAGGGTTAACGCCTCCGCGCTACGCCTCTTCCAAGCGGGGTAAATTATATCTATTTCACCTTTATAATAGACAGCTGCGGCAACAAAAAACTGTGTCAATTTCAGTATTAATTTGACCATAATAATCTCCTTCAAAAGTTTAAAGTGTTGGTAACAATGGCAGATGCAAAGACCGCCCAGATACTTACGCACCAAATTCCTTAATTTCTAATCTTCAAAATAAAAAAAAACGACATACTAAATCCGCACAAAAACACACATCTTGATAAAACAATACTTCGATTGTGTATTTTGTTTTTCGGCATATTTCCCGTAATGCCGAAGCGGATTTAATTGTCGTCGGTTAAAAGTGAAATGAATTTAAGTTATTTGGGCATATGGTGTCAAGAACTTTTTTGTCTGCCTAAGAATTTTTAGGATAAGGAACTCCCGTCGAATAACTATCGTTACGACTGGCATTGTAAACGAGTATTCCATACCGAAGCGCATCGTACTCGTCATCTCCGTTTTCGCCTTCGTCGTCGGCATTGACCTTCAAAACATCTTCCGGTCTGTGCGGATCGTGCTGCAGATTCGGAATCAGATTAATCAAATTGACGCAGCGCGTCGAAATTTCAATCGTCGGCTGAATCGGATTTTTCTCGCGCAAAGGATCTCCGAGACGCTTCAAAAGCTCGCCCGCGCCGTTGATGCGGTCAACGTTCGCCGTCGTCAGTTTGATACCGTTTTCCTGATATTGCTGGGCGATGGTTTTGCCCTGCTCGTCGCCTTTTTGATCGAACACGTCGCGCCCGGCAACAAAGGCTTTTAATTGCCACGTTTGAATTTTATGACGCAAAAGCATTTCCTTGATCTCGCGCGCGTTCTGCGCCGGAAGCTGCTTGCGCGCGCGGAATTCGTCGACAACCTGAATTTTGCCGTCATAAGCGGCAAACAGATAGCAAACGGTCGGGTGCGTGAAACCGTAATCGAGCGCGCACCAAACCTGCTGATAAGGTTTCGGACTCGGAATAGTTTTGACGATCGCGTTGTAATTCCAGTTCGAGAAAAATTGACCGGCGGCAATATCCCAGTCGCCGTAACGATAAGCGCGCAGCTTCCATCCGCTGTTTTCTTCGAGTTTTTTCGTGTAGTCGGCATCGATGAATGCGTTGTCATCCACGGTCGCGAAGATAAATCGAGTATCGTTTTCGCTGCCTTCGCGCGCCGGCTGAATGAATCTTTTCTTGAACCAGCCGTGACCGACGCCGCCCGGATTGGTCGAACAATAAATGCGCGGACGAAACTCTTCCTTTGAAGTGCGGTTGGAATCGCGAAGGGTTTTAAATTTCGATTCAGTTAAAGTCGTCGCCTCTTCGATGCAGATAATGTCGTATTCAAGTCCGAGATACGAATCGATGTCGGATTCGTTTTTGAAGTGCCCGATGATGATGCGCGAGCCGTTCGAAAAGTGCACGATGCCTTCCTGCCGCTTGAAATCGTGTTTGACGAACCTTAAAACCGACCGCCGCAAATCTTCGAACTGTTCGCGCGCGTTTTTAGCGACTTTGCGCAGGTAAAGAACTTTGAGACCGGCAAACCGCCCGCAATCGTCGAGCGCTATCTGGGCGAAAAGCGCGTGAGATTTTCCCGGACCGCGAGCACCGCCGAACCCGATCTGCGTCGGTCCGTTCGGCAGATCGCAAAGGCGACACGCGGCGTGAAATTCGAGCTGTTTGGGCTGTGCGACATACGCGCCGCGCTGAAAGTTCTGCAAGGCGTCCGGCGCGACTCCGAGATGTTTGGCTGTCTCAAAATAAAAATTGAGAGCCGTGCTATTTATTGTCGGGAGTGTTTGCGTCGCCGCCATAAGCCTTCATTAAGAATTTATTGAAAACGTCGGTAAACGGCTGGGTGAGAGATTCGCCGCCTGCGCCCGTCACTTCCCGCCGATTGGTGAACGCGTCGCCGGATTCTTTTGCCGCGTGTTCGAGTGTTGCGCGCATTTCGACCGGATTCTGCAGCTTCTGCCGCTTCTGGTTGCCGTAAAGCCTGTCGAGTTCTCTGAGGCGATAAGATTTTTGCGCGATGGCGATCGATGAAGTGCTTTCCAAAAAGTTTTTGCGCGTTTCAGCAAATAAATCTTTCCACTTTTGGGCAAGCTTCGGATTCATTTCAGCATTGTAAAAAAACACCTGCGGACGGCTGGCTTCAACATCGAATTCCGCTTTAACGGCATCAACGATTTCCTGAGGCGTCGAATACATCGCAAACTGTTTAACTATAAAGGTTTGGATTTGTGAATTTAATTTTGCCATAATGGCGTTTCGTTAAAGTAGGTTAAAGTAATTTCAGAGTCAGAACTACCTGTTTAGGGAAATCAAAACTACATATTGCCAGGAGCCTGAACTACAATTCTCCGGGTTCATAAATCGTTCTCTTCATACATTCTTGTGGAATATGGATAGCTGAAAGCACCTTTCTTTTTGAAATACTCGGCTTGAAGTTCGCCGTGAATTAATTTCAACACGGCAAATTCTTTATCCTTTTTGGCGATGTGATAACACTGACCTTGCAGCGGGTAACCGATCACTTCGAGTAACAGTTTTGCCTGCTCAAGTGTTACGGCTAAATTAACTAAGTTCTGATTTTCGCCGCTCATCATTCCTCCTTCATGTCGCCGATAAAAGCCGATAAAAGCCGAATCACGCGGTCATATTTTTCAACCCATGCACGGTGCGTTTTGGCGGTATCCCACTCACCTGTTTCGAAATACTGTGTTTCGGCTTCTGGATATTGCTCGAAGTATTCAGCCCAATTCAGGTGGCTTTTGCGAGCTTCTTGAATGTCAGCAATCGCTTGCTCAATTTCGCTATTCATAGTGGTAATTATCCGACGCAAGATCCGCACATCGCTTTAATCTGCGCGTGCGCGATCAAAGGAACTGCCGCCGCCGCTTCTATTAAATCTATTGCATCCTGACCAGCCGCACCGATGCCGTAACGACGAACCTGACTTGTGAAAAGCTCAACGTCGTGACCTCTCATACTGAAAATCGGTTTGCCCGTTTCACGTGAAAATCTCGGCATTCCAAAAGCGTCTCGAGCTTGAGCGCAGTGCGTCAGCTCGTGTTCAAAAATATAAAGTTTTTCCGCTGCGCTCGATTCCGCCCAGTGCCCTGCGTCGAATGTGATCAGAAAATCCGGCTGGATACCGAACCATTCTTCAAGCTGCTGCTCCTGCCGCGCTTTCTGCCAGCTATTGCCTCGAAAGAAAGGTATTTCCGCCGTGCCGACGATTCGTTTCATCTGGCGCGTATTCGGCGCGTTAGTCCACAAAAAACCGATTGTCGCCTGCGATAAATGAATGTGTTCGTCGTTAAAAAGAAAATGATCTTCATCTAAAATCGTCTGCTCTAGAAATTCGTTAAAAATCGGGGCGGGTACAAAACGATTCAAGCCCGCGTTAATGTCGAGCAGGCTTTCGTCGGGTTCAGGAATGGGAATGGTTTCGAGCGTGTTCATTAATTTTCTTCGCCAAAATAACTTAATAAACCTTGATTGCTGCCTTGAATAAACTCTAAAATCAGCTTTGCTTTTTCAGGGGCTTCCTTAATGATTTCCCAATTATCATGCGTTCGAGGCATATCGGCGATATAAAACAAAGCGCGTATGATTTCAGGTGTAAGGCAAACAGTCTGTGGTTTGCCGCACCAGGAGCACCATTCGGTATTTATTTTATGAACGCAAGGTTTCCTCATATTTAAGCCGGTTCGCTGCGTTTTAGTTCCTTGACGACTTTCTCCAAATAGTCGATAAAATCCTTTTTATCTTCCGGCGGAATTTCAATTTCCGCGATTTCCGTTTGTGTGCGGACTGAAAAGAATGCTTGTTTGCGTCTCCAGTTACTAAAACAAACCGAGTGATCCTTCCTGTCAAAAAATTCATTGTGCGGCATAAATTAAATCAGCTATTTTTTTCGGAAGTTCCCGGTTCGTTAAAATTAAAAAAACTCCATCAATTTTTCGTATTCGTCGATTATTTCAATCTGTCGCGTAAAATACTTTTCGCACGATTTCCCGGGCTTATTTTTCGTAATCGTCTCGTATTGGATTGTTTCGACGCATCGCCGCATTTCCCGCCAAAGTTTTGCCTTTTTCGAGAGTAATAATTGCCGCTTTTTTTCGTTTTCGTCGCACGTCTCGACTTCCTTTTGTAGTTGATCAATAACGTCCAGGTGATGTTTCGTTTCCTGTTTGCGGGTCTCGATAATCGCTTTTAGCTGATCGATGTTATATTTCTGCAGATCGCCGCTTTGCGTAATCTCGAGTGCCTGAGCGGCTTTTAATTCCTTTTGTTTTTCATTACGCAACCCGACTCGCCAAACGACAAACTTATAAATGCCCGCGACAACAACGCCAACTGCTGAAAAGATCGCAAGGACTTCGGCTAGTGTGAGAGATGACAAATTCATTGATTCCGCTTTTCATTTGAAAGTAATTTCTGACGGATTGCCTCATACAAAGCCATTGCCGAAAGTCCGAAAGCGAGCGGCGTCGCCATCGTCGGACGAATCGCAGTAAAACATAAAATCGTCCACCCCGCCCAGATTGTCGAATGATAAAGCAAAGCTCCGCGTCTATATTTCCCGATGTCCGCCCAGACGGCTGTTACATTCGCCAGCGAAAGCGAAAAGAACAATGCCGCCCAATACAAAGACTGAGCGGTAAAAAACGCGAAACGATCGCTCGGCGGGTAAACGTCGAAAAACGTAAACCATGCTCCGGCAAGCGCGCCGAATAAAATCAAAAATCGCTCGATGGCATTTGCCGAATTGTGAACCGCAATGAGCGGCGAAAAAAAGCGCTCGAATCTCGATTTTCGCGAATGGATAATACCCGCGGCTTGATCGTTTGAAGTCATAAGCAATAAAGATTTCATTTGGTTTCACCTCAGCAGTTAAAAACCGAAATAAAACATTTCTTCGGCGGTCGTTTGTAAAGCAGTTCGACCAAATCCTTGTAGAAACCGATTTGTTCCTTCAGATCGGAAATCACCTTTCTTAAATCAACGGCAAGCTGCTTTTGCTCGGCTGATAAATTTTTGAGCGATGTGATTTCTTCCAATCGTTTTTCCGCCAGATCAATTGCGGCGCGTTTATCGTTGAGCGTTTTATTGAGCATCAGCGATAACTCGCAGTTCGTCCGCTTGCGTGCGTCAACGATTTCGGCACAAGGGATCGCCTGCATTATCTCTGTCCCGGCAGAAGTTGGCGCGGGCGTCGCTTGCGTTGTTTGAGAATGAACTGCTTGGACGATCAACAGCAGCATTAAAATTAACAGCGGCTTGATTTGAAATATTTCCTTTTTCATTGCTTATTCCTTCGGATTTATTAACCTGTTTTTCCGTCGCGTTCGCCGTTGCTTCGCTGACTGCGGCATTGACGGCGGAATTTTGAATGTTCTGATTAGCGTTCGTCGCCTTTTTAGTCCAGTTCCCTGCCGAGCAGCTTTGATACTGTCCGAAAATCAAATACGCTGCGACGAGCGCGGCGACGATGATCCAAGTAATGGGACTGGAGACGACTGCGAGAAAAATTGTTTTTCCTGTCATTGACATAGCTTATAATCCATTTGAATCGCCGCAGTACCGATAACCGAACCGGCAAACGAGAAACTTTAACTGCCAAGCAAAGCAGATACCCACGTTTCTATAACAACTGCGGCGACTCAAAACTTATAAAATTTATTCGGCGATCAGGCTCTAGACCGCTCCAGACTTTGCTATTCCAAATGCGAAGCGAATTTAGTAATTTGAGCGAGACTTGCGGGTGCGCGGGATTTCGATCGAGACGAACGACTTTTGCCGTTACTTCAAATTCTTCGCGTCCGTCATCGGGAGAAACGGTTAAAAACACTTTGCTTCCGACAGGCGGAAGCAGGCGCGGGAGATAAACGAGCGTTTCCTTTTGCCCGACGTTTTCGGTCATTCCGTCTTCGGTAACCTGATTTCCGCTTTCGTCCTTCCACTTCAAACGAACCGGCAGAGCGACCGGATATTGTTGATTTGTCATATTCGTTAATCAATCGGCTCGTAAACATATCCGAGCCCGTCTTCGTCAACAAAAAATCTGTCTTCCCGGCGCGCGGTTTCAATTTCTTCGGGCGATAAATCGTTACTGGAAATGATGGCGCCGCCGTCCGTCGCCAGTTTTTTCAAAAATGTTTCCGCTGTCATAAAGCACCTTTTATCTTTTGGTTTGAAAAGCGGCGGGCGGACAATAATTTGCCCGCCGCTTTTGAATGAAATGAATTTGCGAAAGACTAAAGATTGTGTTTTAGATTTTGGCGCGTGCGGGCTTATCGAAACCGGTGAAGTATTCGGTTGTCGGTGATTGGTAATTCGCGATTCGGTGCGTTTGTCGCTTGAGTTGATAATCAATCGGAACGCGTTCGGGACCTGCAAAGCGTGCGGTCTCGAAGATCGTTTTATTCAAATTCGGCAATCCGTCGGGCAGTTCGAGTGCGGGTTCTTCCGCTTGACTACCGATGACGACCGAAATATTCGCCGCACCGAGTCGCGTAATTGTTTCGGCGACAAATTCAGCGGAAGGCTCGCCGACGATCAAAACTTTCACTGTTTGTTTAACCTCCGGTTGTTCAGCGGCGAATGTCGGCGGACTGGCTGAGCTCGAAAAAGCAAACACGAACGCGACCGCCAGAACGGTAAAAAAGGTCAGAATTTTTCTCATTTTTCTCTCCATTTTTAGATTTCCATTAAAATAATGGCGTTATAAATTAAATAATTAGTGGTAAATGAGTGCGGTTATAACCGCAAAACTCTGTGCCACCATGGTTGCGGAGAGTGATTTACCGGTTTGTCGGAGGGTTGAATGGTGACGTTATTCATATCGGCGCGACCGTTTACCCAAATCACCATCAGCAGCGATATCTGCTTGAAAACCTCTTTTACCAATTGATAGGCGATATAGGCGATCAGCAAATAAATCAAATACGGAAACGTGAACATGAACACTTTGAAAACTACGCTTCCGATGCCGCGCCAATTTAAAATGCCGGTTTCCTGATAAGACCTGAACGAGGCAATTACGCCGGCGGCGCTCGGAGTACCGATTCCCAGCCAAAAAAACCAGCTGTCGATCTTTTCCTTTACGCGCGCGCCAAGCGGAGCTTTGACAGTTTTGTCTTCAGGTTTGAAATCCGGCGGAGGCGTATTCTTTTCCGCTTCGCCGGGCAAATTGACGTTGGTAATGTTTTCGGCGTTTTGATGCGGGCGCGTCCCTTCGGTAAACTCGCCCCCATTGTCATAGCGAGCATCGGCGGCGGTCCCGTTAGCGGTTTGTTCTCCCGATGGATCGGCAATCGCGGGTTGACCGGCTGCGGCAGGCGTTTCGGGAACGCTTTTTTCGCCGCTGACCGGCGGATTGCCTAGGGTAGGAGCCGCCGCCGAACTTTTTGGATTTTCCACAAAAGGAATTTCCAATTTGATTTCTTCTTTTCGCAAATCGAGCAGCAATAATTTGCGCGTGACAGATCCGACGATGCCGTCTGCGGTCAAATGATTTTGCCGCTGAAAACCGATAACCGCGTTTTTCGTAATGCGCCCGAAATGCCCGTCAATTTCGTGAGGACGCAAAAGATTAAGTCCGGCAAGACGTTTTTGCAGATGAAGAATTTCAGGCCCTTTGTCGCCGAATTCGAGCAGGTCATCTTCTTTCGGAGTAAAAACAGTCGGCTTCGAACCGCTGAGAATTTGATTCATCCGGTTCCAGACGGCAGGCAGGGCACCGGTACGATAAAAAGCCTGGCATTCTTTAACGCTCATACCGCGCAGCTGGACGTGCGGCATATCAACGAACTTCCAGTCACCGCCCCATTCGAGACCGAGCTTTTTCGCTTCGCGTCCGATGATTTTAAATTTAGCCAGATCGTTCCAATCCGGTTGTTTGTTTTTGAAACCCGCCTTTTCGACGAACGGGCACAGATCAACGGCAAAGCCGAAATTGTGGTTTGACTGACCGCCGGGGGCGTTAGTTACCCTTTTACCGGGCGCGGTTCTTCCCTGAGCATACAACGCGTTTTGCTCGGCAAATGTGCGCAGTCCCTGCACGGCGCGCACGTCTATGCCGAGACCGTTTAGATTTAGCAAAAGCAGCTCGACGCGTCTTCGCAGTTCCGGGTGAACTTGTTTTAACTTTTCGGCTGTGGAGTTATCCATATTTTTTTCGGGTGAAAATGAAAAACGCCTTGCAAGATCACATTGGTTTCAGTGATCTTGCAAGGCGTTAAACTCTTGCGGGTGTTCTGCAATAACAGTACAACTTAAATTGTTGTTTGTAATTTAGACTAAAGCGGGAGAAAAATCAATCTGATTTCCTGCGCGCTCTTTTCTGATCGGGCAGTGCCCTGCAATCTGAATCCTAGAAAGGTATATCGTCATCAACCAAAACGGTCGGCTGAGGCTCGAAAATCTCTTCGTAGCCGGTTACGTCAATCCGGTAATCGTCGAAGAAATCTTCAAACTTTTCCTGTTCGAGAAAATATTCGTCAGTCTCGCGCTCTTTCCAAGCGTCAATCATTGCCTGTTCGTAATCAGCGGCGTCTTCGGGGTCTGCCATTCGGGCGACGATTTCATCATGATAAAAATTTTTGGTCATTGACATAAATTTCCTCCAGTTTTTCCAAATAAAATTAAATTCTGACGTTTCCGACTCTTGCCGGTTTGCGAGCCTGTGTGTTTTTCAGATACGGAGCATTGTTGAAGCTTTGAATCGAACTCACCGCAACCGCTTTGGGAAGCGGTTTGTTAGCCGCCTCCCTGTAAAGTCTCCAGATTCTGGCAGCCGCTCTGTGCCAGCAGGGGAAACCGTTGTCAAACGCTTTGCACTGGCAAACGCCGTTCGCGCTGTAGATGTTGTTTGAACTCGATGACAGAATCAGCAAATGAGCTTCGGTACCGTCGTAATCCAGAAAAGGATTTTCCTGAATTTCCGTTACCGCGCGATCAATGGCGCGTTCCCATCGCTTGGCTAAGGCTTCGGTCGCGCAGTTGGTGATTGCGTTCTGGATTGCTTCCGAGACGATTGTGTTGAAGAGTTTTTCGTTTTTGATTTCGAGTGCCATTTTAGTTTTTGCTGCTCCGTTTTTATTTATTCGGGTTTTTCAACCTCTCTATAATAAATATACGATGAATGGAATAGTATTTTCAGAAACTATACCACGTATTGCACATTTATTTGAAAAAAGGTAGGATTATTTTTATGAAACTGACAACAAATGAGGCGGCTGAAAAATTAGGGATTTCAAGGCGGCGCGTGCTGGCATTGATTAAAGCCAAGCGACTGCCCGCCGATAAATTCGGCGACGTTTATATGATTGATGAAAAGGATTTGGATCTTGTCAAAGATAGGAAAGCTGGCAGACCGAAGAAAGAGGAAAAATAATTTATGGGCGAAATAGTGATCGGCTGGGCGGACTTGGGTTACGACACTTATACCATCGAATTAATCAATTTAATGACGATGATTGATATTCACCGTGAAATTTACGAGCGCAAAGATTTCAAAAATCCTGCTTGAAACCAAGAACTTATCGATTCCTGGAAAAAAGTCGAAAACGCTTTTAAAGCAGTCGAACGCGCCCGTCAACTGAAAGGAAACACATTATGAAGTCGGCGGATCATCGGTTTTTTTAAATTTCGGCGTTAAAACGAATTTCGGCGATGCTTTAAACTTCGAGTTAAATTTTTTCTTGTAAAATCGTGTCGTTCGGTGACAATAAATACAATAAAGCGGATGGAATTTCTTCTTTTTATCGGATAATTTGTTGGAAAGAACCCGCTCGTTTTCCGGCGCGATTTTAGTGCCGTCAAATCTTCCCAGCAGATTTCCGCAATATTTGTTCGAGCAAATAATAATCTCCGTATCTTTTTTCGGTTTCATTAATGAGGGAGCTTTACTTTTTCTTAAAATCGGCGAATTGTTCGTAAGCTGTGCGAAAGAGCTCGGACAAAGCACGCGCTTGTTTATCGGTTAAATTTTCGTCTTTAAGCAAATGCGCTTCGATGATGTCGGGCAGCGGCTCGTCCGGGTTGTAAACGACTGCCGGAAACGTATCGATGTCGCCGCCCTGAAAAAAGCGATCAGCCGGAACGCCCAGCCAGTCGGCAAGTCTCGTCATCGTGTCGGCGTCGCATTTTTGACCGGACTCGACGCGATGAATGGTTGAAATCGAAACGCCGGTTGCTGATTGAACGTCTCTCATCGGAATCTTTAAGCTTTTGCGTTTTCTTTTAATTGCCGCGCCGAGTTTTTGAGTTGTTTCGTCAATTTTCATTTAAATTTCACCAAAGTTCTTCCGTATATCTAAATCCCTGAAAACCACGCATCTTGATCGGCTCAAGCGGACGGCTAACCGGCGCGCAGCAAGTCACCCAAAATTTAGGTTTGCGAATCGTTTCGTCCCAACACTGGCGAGCGTCTCCAGGTTCATATCCGGCGATGTTCATACGAACGTTGATTTCGCCGTCAACGAGCAAATACATATGCAGAATTTCGACTATCGGAATGGCTTGGAGGGCGATGTAAATAGCGGGAATTTGTTCGCGTTCTAATTGCAAAACAGATTCGGCATAACGAACCGCACCGATTGCCTGATCGCCGTAAAGCGACGGCAAAGTTCTGATAATTCCTGTCGGTCTGGTAATTCTTTTCATTTACCTTCCTCCCTTAAAAATTTGAATCGTGAAAACAACAACGCCGCATACCATTCCGAACAAACAATTTTCGTCGCCGGTTTTGGCGTAAAGATGCGCGAGCAGACAGGTAGCGGTGACAGCTCCGGCGAGTAAATGAAAATGAAATTTGTTTGAATAGTTTTTCATAATTTTCTTTACTATTTAGGGAATTGACGAATCTGCAAATCTTCGGGAAATTCGGAAACGTCAGCGCCTTTTTTGTTTGCTTGGTAAATCGGAACACAATCGGCAGGAACTTTTAAGTGATTGTTTGCATTGAGTAAGTAATAAGGCGACATTTTGCGCCAATCGGCTTCAAGCATCATTGGAACGCTGCCTAACTGCTTTACAAACACAGGCACGCTTGATGCTTTGCATTGCTTCACGATTGACCGAATCCAATCAATATTGCAGGGACGCGCGCCGTTGCCTGATTCGCCGCCGACAACGACCCAAGAAATTCGGTTTCCTCTGTTGTAATAATCCTTGGTTTTGTGAATATCGTTATAAATCCAATTAGCACCGCGCAGACAATCAATACTGTGAGTGTGCGGAATAATCTTGCCGACTTCGCGATTTAATGAGGTCAAATCAACTTCACCCAAAAGCGGTTCACACGATAACCAGCGAACAGCGGCGGGCGTTTCGAGTAGTAAAGGAATGCGTTCGTCTGCGGCTTTTTGGTTTTCGACCGATACGCCCAAATGCACATTAGGAAGTGGAAACACCATATTGCAGACATCAAAATCACATTTCATCCCAAAACCTTTTTCAGTTAGAGGATGTCCACGCTTGGTGATTTTGTTTGCCTCAACGCCAATCAAATGCCGAGTAAAATGTTTTACAAAATAATCCCGCATCCGGTCGGCGCGTTTCGTTAAAATCTGGAACGTATGCTGCGGCGAAAGTGCCATCACCGCGAAAATCTTATCAATCCATTCGTCGGACACGTTTTCGTGAAATAAATCACTCATCGAATTTACGAAAATCATTCGCGGACGTGTCCACCGGATCGGCTGCGTCAGAACTTCTTCAGAGGCAAAATTGATTTGCCCTGTCCAGTTGTTTCCGTTTTTCGTCGTGCCATTATATTTCGACGCGATTTTCGGGTTATTGTTACCTGCGAGTCGAACTGCGTCCTTGATTGCATAGCAATTTTTACAGCCGTCGCTGACTTTCGAGCATCCGGCTAAGGGATTCCAGGTTTCAGTTGTCCATTCAATTTTTGTGTTTGCCATAATTTTAAGCCGCTTTTTTAATCCTTAATTTCGACATTTCGTAAAATGACAGTGCCGTTATCAATCTGCCGTTATGTTTCGGAGCGAAAAAACCGCGATAAGAAGGCAGAACAAAATTGCCGTCATTGTTAAATTCCTGCATAAATCGCAAAACGCCAATTCCGAAAACTCGGCGCAATTCAGACGAATAAACAAGGTTTTGAATGTATGTCGGTTTTGGAAATATCATCAGCTCCGAAAACTTTTCTTCCGAGATATTTCGCGCCTCGCAAACTTCTTTGATTAGATCGGCATTTTCTGTCCAATTAAACTGAACGGCAGGAAATAAAGCGATCAACCTGCCGGAATAAGGCGCGATGTAATCTATTGTTTCGCCAATTTCCGACTCGGTGAAATGCTCACCGCGTGCGAGCGCGACATAAGAGCGCAGAATCAGGTGTCTGGTGTGTTCGTTCATAATTAACCTTCCGTATCGGCAAAGGTGAACACCTCGCCTCTAAACCAAAGCTCACAGCTCAATGTCGGCGCGTTCCGTCCTTTACCCATTCGGAGCGTTGCTTTGCGCCATTTCGGAATCTGCCGACCGTCTTCAATTTTTTCGAGTTCAAGATGCAGAACGATGGAAGCGTCTTTTTCGATTTGACTCGACCCGTCAAACGAATGGTTTTCGGCTTTTCCGGCATAGTTGGCTAACCGGTTATATTGAGCGAGCGCGATGATCCAGACTTTGTTTTCCATCGCCGTTTGTTTAAGCATTTTGGAAACAAAGGTTATTTCCGCTGTCCTATCCATTCCGCGCCCTTTTTCAGAACCCTGAACGAGCTGCAAATAATCCACAAAAACAACGCGCACACCGTCGTTTTTTACCGCGTCTTTTATCTCACGGCGCATATCGAAAATATTCGAGCTTTCCGAATCAATCCACATCGGCTTTTGAACGACGTCTTTGATGGATTCGCGCAGACCGTCGTAAACTCTGTCGGTCATATACGGTTTGACCATCCACAGCGGAATTCCCGAACTCGCCGAATGAAGCCGCTCGAAGTTCTCGATGTCGAGCATTTCGCGGCTGATCGTCAAACTCGGAATACCCATCGCCGCCTGATTTCTGGCAATCTGCAAAGCGAGTGCTGATTTCCCTTGCCCGGTGAATGCGCCGACAATCCACACGTCGCCCGGGCTGCCGCCGCCGCGCGTCACGCGGTCAATATCAGCAATGCCCGTTGGAATATTGATCTGTTTGCCTTCATAAAGCGTTTGGTAACGTTCGAGCGCTTCGACGGCGATTTCAGAGACATGGCGGCGATTGGTCACTTTGTCGCCCAGATGCCGCCGAATTTCGTCAAGCTGATTTTCGACGTAAGAAAGAATTTCTTTCGGGCTTTCAGTGTTTTCAAGCGCCGCTAAATCTTTGAGCTGTTCGCCGATTCTCGCTAACTGTCGTTTCGCGCTCGTAGATTTCAAAAAGCCGATGGACGGGTTAAAATTCGCCGGAATGGTTTGTTTGGCGGCAAAACTCGAAAGCGAAGCAAGTGAAGGCGCGTCGAATTCGTCCATCACCGATTGCAGATGATTTGTCAAAATCATCAAATCAACGTCCGAACCGTCTTGTGTCAGCTCAAGGCAGCCGGCAAAAAGATTTCGATTCCATTCGTCTTCAAAATCAAACGGCGTCAGTCCCGTAGCGTGAGCCTGAATATGTCCTTTGAGCAATCCGGCGATGACAGCCTTTTCGGCTTCGTGGGTTGAGATAGTCTGCAATGTTGTTATTTGAGTCATTATGCCAGTCCCGCCCGTTCAAGAGCTTCCGTTTCCATCCGGTCTATGTCACTCGATGTGGTTATTACTGAAGGCTGATTTTCAGCAGGTTTTCGTTTTAATTCACGTTCGTACCGGTCAAATAAATTGCCGAGCTTGGTCGGGTCATGGCTGTTTCCGACCCATAAACCCAAAGTGTGCCGCCAGACCGGCACATCAACTTCTTTTTTTCTGAGTAAATCCAGTTGAGAAGGTGTCAGATTCGCTTTTGGGAAGTGTTCGCGGTAAATCGAAACCGTGATATTTTCTTTCGGATTCGTTTTTGGCGCTGCTGTGTTTGGTTTGGGTTTCTCCGCCTGTCTCGCGCCCGCTCGCGTCTCTTCACGGTTCATACTTGGTCCATTTAAACGGTTCTCCTTATAGGGGGGTGTGGGGGGAGTTGTCACAGATGTCACCTTTTCCTTGTTACAGATGTCACCTTTTAATGTCACAGATGTCACCTTTTTTCTGTCGGCAAAAGGTGACACGGATGTCATCTTTTTGAGCAAAAATTCAGGTTCTTTTCCGCGCCCATAATGCCGGATAATTTCAATAAATCCATCCTGCTCGAAGACACGGATAATACGCTGCACCTGGCGCACCGAAAGCCGTGCCTTTTTAGCGACAGTTTCCATTTTCGGATGGCATCTGCCTTCCTCATTTGCAAAGTCGGCTAGAGCGAGCGCAACTAAAGCTGAGCCGTCTCGATAGTCGGTATAATCCCAAATGTAAGAAATCCATTTAATAGCCATAAAATTGAATTGCGGGAAGTTTATTCACAAAAAATTATTTCTTCACTTTGTTATAAACCGGACTGATGTTTTACGGTTCTTTCGCTATAATCTTTGACAACGAGGAATTGGTAACAATTCCTCACTAGAGGTCAGGGATGATCATTGGTCGTATCTGCCCTTGACAGTGGATGCAAAAGCTTCTCAGCGGTAGTTTTTGCATCCACTTTTTCCGTCTGAATAATCTTTAAATCCAAATAATGAAATCTCTCGAATATAGGTTTCGTCGATAGATTTTGAGATTCCAATAATTTCAATCCTGTTTTGAAGAGGTGCATATCCTGCCCTCTTCTTTTTTGTCCTTTTGTAATTGACCGACCTTTTTCTGACGCCCATAATTAAAATTGACTGGATCGTAGTAACAAGGCGGATGCAAGACTTGAAAGAGATTGATAGTCTTGCATCCGTTTTTATCTCAACGAGTAACTTCTCTGTCGCGGAACGCTCCACTCGAATTCAGACATCTCTATTTTTCTTGCCGCGCAAATGATGTCTTGACCGTATTCAAGCGGCGGAAACTTCCAAAGCTCGCTGTCTGCGCGTAGCCATTCGTTTGAACACCAGCTCCAAACAATATCGTTCGGTTTGAGCCGTTCGCCCGTTGCCAGAACCGCGTAGCCGGAGGGCAGAGCGAGCTTGGCTCGGGAGGTATATTTAGAGTTTTCGCGCATTTTACTCTCTAAAACTGCTTTGCAAAGTTCTTTTGCTGTCTCGACTGGAACGGCATTTCCAATTCTGCAAAATGTTTGCATCTCGATTTCAAAATGAGCCATCGGATATAAGAGGTTCATTTTCATACCTCCTCTTTTGGCGTTACTCTCCCCAGGGTGATGCCCTTTTTATTTGTTCAAATCCGTTCGTTTTCGTCATCTTTATCCATCGGCAGATTTTGCTGATATTCTTCGGTCGTGATCTTGCGCGTCTTGACCGTCTCGCCGGTGTCGAGCCGCTTGATCTCGACGATGCCGTCAAACCAGTTGAAATCTTCAACGCAGTCAACGTCCTTATATTCTTCTTTGGTTTTAAGCAGATTCATCAAAACAGACGAACGCGCAGTGACTTCGCCGATTTTGCTTTTGTAATCGTCGGTCGCGGCTTTCATTTCGCGTTTCAGTTTGTCGGCAAGCGAATCGCATTCGGTCAGCTCGTCCGTGTAAGCCAGCAATTCCTTGTCGGTCAGCGGCATCTTGACCGCAACCGGAAAGGATTTTTCTTTCGATAGAACAGTAGTTTTTTCCATATATCTCCCTTTATTGACTTTTTCGCTTTTTCGGCTTAATTTTGAATCCTCTATACAAAATAAATTGGTAGTTTTGGTCGCCGAGCGAAGATGCTGGCGACCTTTTTTATTTACTTCCCGTGTTCCTTCACTTCAGCTGCCGCTCAGCTTTTGAGCAGTTCTATCACTTAAACTCCTGTTTTCTTTAAATACTTGGAACTCCGCTTAATAAACTCCGTATAGACATTTGCGAAGTAGCAACTCCTCTTTTGAGGCTGGCGCTCCCAGCCTCTTTTTTTTGTCTTTACTTGCCTGTCTCGGCAACCATTTCCCTTCTCGAAAATCGTTGTTTAAGTTCCGCGAATAACTGCGAATTGGTAAAGAAATGCCGCGCCGTGTTGCACTCTCGGCAAACGCCGAATTCCAGCGTGTCGCGAGCGTCTGAATAAGCCTTATATTCCAGATACGCGCGGCATTTACGGCACGAATAGTTCTCGATCATCCTGCGGTCAATGCCGATCTCGTCCTGCCTGAAATCGGCGGCTTTCATTAATCGCTCGACTTCGGAAAATTTATAAATACTCATTTCCATAAACTTCAAATATTGCGCGGGTGTAATTTTGTTTCTCCGATTGCAATGTCAGGAGCCTGACAAACCGAAAAAATCCAAAAAAATTTGCAAGCCGGTTTTATCTCCAATTAACCAGAACAATCGCGCGCGGCTACGATCAAAGAGGCGATCAGGTAATTCGTTTGCAGGGTTTTGATAATTTTGAGACAGCCCGGGCAATCGCAATCGTAATTTCTTCGGTTCATTGCGCTTTTCTCTCCGCTTTTCGTTTTTGCAGTGTCGAGTCCGCGGCTTCTATTGATTCGCCGACTTCGCCTGTGATGCTGACCGTAAAGCCGACGTAATGAAGTGGAATCGCCCGGTGTTCGACGGCATCCCTGATTTCAATGGCGCGCTGCCAATCGGCGATGATGACGAATTCATCGCCCGATCCGTAGCGAAAAGCTCGGGCGTTCGTTTTGCGAGCGACGTTGGCGATGACATCCGAGAAATAGCGCAGTGCTTTGTCGCCTTCTTTGTGCGAATACTGTTTATTTATCTGACCGAAGAAATTGCAGTCAAAGAGAATGAAAGCTAAGCCTTCTCGGCGGGCGGCGCTTTCCGCCAGATCGAACGCTCGCCGGTTCGCCAGTCCGGTCAACTCGTCCGTGTTGGCGATTCTTTCCAATTCGTCGCGGCGCTCGATAATGTGCGGGGCGATGATTCTGGCGATATTTTCCTGAATTCTTGTAAACATTTTTAATTCCTTAAAATTGTGCGGTCGGCGGAGATTATCAATTCGGACGGCTTTCGTTTTTTGCTTGGTTTAGCTGCTTTTTTTTGTTTGGCGAAAGCCGTCCGAAAACTTGTAAAATTCTGTAAATCTCGTTTTCAAAACTAAATGTTTATGCCGCCTGCGCGAATGAATCGCGCTCCATTCGTTCCGCCACCGCCTGCGCTCTCGACCACAACTCGCCAAACCGTTTCGATTCCTCCATGCCGAAGAGAATGAACAGATACGCCCAGTTCGAGCAGTAAACTCTCTGGATTTTGAGCGCGTGTTTGCATTCTTTGGTCGCCGGGCAGCTGCATTCGATATACAGATCCATGCCGTGCGTGTAGTCGTTCGAGAAGCCGCGAAAATAAACGTTTTGCAGGTAAACGACATTCGTTTTCGTCGTCGAAGGCGTTTGCCAGACGTTGACGCCTAAAAATTCCGGGCGACAGTCGAGCGAGCGCATAAACTGGTTGTCGGCTACGGTCGGGGCGGGCAGTTCGTTGGCTTGGTTCCAGATTTTTAATGATTTTTCGGTGGCGGTCATTTTTTTGAATTCTCCGTTGATTGGTTATTTATTGAGTTCTATTTGTGCGTTTTCAGTTTGTTGTTTGCCTTGAAAGAACTTTTCAAGAATCCAGTTGATTTGCTGCGCTTTACTCCTTTTTTCCGAAGTAGCTTCAAGTTCAACTTTTTCATTAAGTTCAATTGGAAGAATTACCGTGTAACGAATTTCTTGTTTTGTTTCTGTATTCATACTCCCTCATAAAGGATATGTTATCCACTAAAGAGGATAAACAAATTAATAATGATTGTCAACACTAAAATAATGAATTTAACCACCACAGTGGATAACCACTTTAGTAGAATTCTCGTAATGGATAGTGGAAAACGTTTAACGCTCGGTGAGTTTGTTCGTAAAACTCGAACTGATAAGGGACTTTCTGTTGCTGATGTAAGTGAAAGAAGTGGCGGAAAAATTAGTACTTCTTACATAAGCAAACTAGAACTTGAGCCGCGCGTTAATCCCTCAATACCGAAAATTCAGGCATTAGCTAAAGGTTTAGGTGTAACTGAATCCGAAATTACGGCAATTGTAAGAGGTCAAAATGCAGATAAAGATAGTGTAATAACTGAACAATTTGAAAACCTCAGCTTAAAGTTTTCAGGTTTGCCATCGAGCAAAAAAGAAAAGGCGCAGGCTCTTATCGAATTAATGGACAGAGAGCTTGAACGCCTTGCGAATGAAAAATGAAATTCCTCTCCCAATCAATGCTTCGCCACGTACCCGACTGGAACCGGCGCGTGTTAAGCGAAGCCGACGCTATAAAATACTGCGAAAAATCCGCCGTCATCACTATTGAAACGGATTTAATCGACGATCTCGGCGAATTCAAGTTTTATAAAGAAAAGCCGTTTATTTTAATTCACAAGTACATTGCTGAAAATTATCGCGGGTGGGTTTACTGGCACGAGTTCGCGCATTTCCTTCTTCATCCGGTCGGAATCGCTAAATTTTCTGATTCGAGAACGAAAAGGAAAATAGAAAAGGAAGCTCATTTTGTTGCAGCAATAGCCTTGATGCCGACGTTTATTTTGAAGCAGAAAACGTTAGCCGAGATTCAGGAAGAATTTGGATACCCGCTTCAGCTGATTCAACTGAGAAAATGGATTTACGATACTTATAAGATTTAACGGTAGGAACAAAATTTTTACTTTGTTTTATTAGAATTTCTGAAATGCCCATTTATAAACCGCTATTCATTGAAGACCTTAAAGGCTTAAACGGCGAGCTAGCCAGAGATCTGGCAATTGCGGAGGTTGAGAAATATCTCAACTTTGAATTTACGCCCGAAGAAATCGAGGATCTCGAAGAAAGGAACGAGGATCTGATCGAGGTCAACGAAAAACTCGGTAAGCGGGTTGACGCGCTCGAAAAGCAGGTCAAAAAACTGAAAGATAAAAATCGTCAGCTAACAATGGAAAATGCAGAAGTCAGCGGTTTACTTGATAAAGCGGCAATAGAAAAAGGGTAGAGGTATTCGGTAAAAATTAATTGATGGCGTAGGAAGATATGACCTCTACGTTGGAGCTGATTCAACTGCGAAAGTGGATTTACGATACTTATAAAATTTAGCGGTAGAAAGAGAAAAGATTTACTTTCTTGTATCAGGATTTTGGGGTTTAGGAAGTGGATTTACGATATTTATAAGAATTGGGTGTGATAATGATTATTGTTTACTCAACAGGGGAATTTTTACGAAGATATTGCGTTCTACTCAACTATAATTTTGAGGTAAAATTTTGGCTTTACTAGAAACTGTTTTCACTATTTTTAAATTTACTTCCACTACTGCTTCGGGAATAAAATCCGTTGTTAAATATTTCCGTACAAAAATTGATTTAGAAAAGGTTTTAGCAGATCTCGTTGAAAAGGCATTCAAACAACATCAAGATCGAATAAATCATTTATGTCCTAATGATAGTCCCATATTTCACACAAAAATATTTGCTGATAATTTAAGGAAAAAGGATTTTGATGTCACCTCGCGTGAAGAACTTGAAGCTGCATTATTACCAATGTTAGATGATGTAGTATCAACACCTGGTTTTGACCGAGAACCTTCCGAACTTACTGCTTTTTATAAAATTATTATTAGTTCCGCCCTGAAGGACATGTGGAAAGAGCTAGGTTCTATTGATAAAGATAAAGATAAAGATAAGGTTATAGATGAAATATTACTGTCTCAGAATGATGAATTGATTAATAAAACCTCTCAATTACAAAGTGATGTTGAAGAGCTAAAAAACACTTTAAGTGAATTTTCTAAATTTTCTAAAAGCACTTGGCAACAGTACTTCGAAAGAACATTGGAAACAGCTCCCCCATTAGAACATATAATTGAGGAAGAATTATATAAAAATCCCTTTCTTTTGGGTAGAGCTGAGGATTTTAATCATAATTATAGTTTACTAGCAAAATTATTTTATAGATCGCCTGAATGGCAATCAATTCAAAGTAAAACAGATAATGTATTTATAGAAGGAGGGCGTGGTACAGGCAAATCTATGTTGTTAAGAAGATTAACAGCCCAAGCCACAGTCGCTGCTACGAGACAAGAAAATGAAAAGGCAACATTTAATGACGCGAATCAAGAATATTTTGGAGTATACGTTAAACTAACACGGGGATATTATGATCAACTCCTCTCTGTTGATACTGTTCAACCACAAGTTAGTTCTTTGTTAACTCAACAAGAGTTAAATATAGAAATTTTTGATTCCTTTGTTGATACTTTGAATTGGTTAGAGAAGGAAAACGCTCTTACCATTCCTAGAAAAGAGTTCTCTAATTTAATTACAGAGTTGAATGGATTGTTTCCCTTAGCACCAAAAATTTCAGAACTTCACGAATTACAAAGCAAAGTTATTCAATTCGAGCAAGAACAAATAATCTCTTATTATAGAAATAAAGCTTTTGATATTGATTGCAATTATACAGGATCGGCACAAAATACTGTTACATTTCTAAAACGGCTTTCACGCATTTTCAGAGAATGCATATTTCCCAATCAGAATCTTAGACTCTTTTTACTTATAGATGAATTTGAAACTTTACTTTTAGAACAGCAAGTAGCCATTAATACAGTAATTAAAATGAGGCTAAATGACCTTTCTATAAAGATAGCAGTGCGAAAATCTGGGAGAAAGACCTCTGACACTTTTACCTTAAATGATCCCATTCAAGATCCACGAGACTATATAAACGTTTCACTAAATTACAAAGTTAATGAAACCAGTTACGCTGACCTTTTGAAAGGAATAGCTAACAAAAGACTACGTGGTGCCGGATACAAAAATACTGATATACAGACTTACCTTGTTCAAATTGAAGATGAAGCTCTTTATGGAGCAAGCAGGCATTCGGCTGCGATCATGACGGACGCCGCCCGCCGAATTGCCCGTGAAATTATTAACGGTGTTTAGAACAAACGGTTTTTCCCACGCAGACGGAAGTGAGAGCCCGTCTGTCGGAAAAGAACGGGGAAGATGGGCGACCGAGTTCTTGCGTTACCTGCTTCCCGTTCTAATTAAAAAAATGATGCAATAAAAACTACTGCTCGCAATAACTACCAATGTCGTTTCAGCTGATAGCTCATCACCGATTGATCACACTTTCCGTCACTAAACCGGTTACATTTAACGTCAGTTGCCGGTTATATTCGGCACCAATAACCGCTGACTCGCTCTTCATAAAAATCGTAGTTGACCCGAAACCATTGAGTTTTACTTGATTTTTTTCTCAACGAGGAAGTTAGTTCCGGAAACCGGCGGCTTTAGTCCGGTTGGCACGTTTATTGCAATTCATCCTACGTTACGAACATTAACAAGTTTGTTCCCGCGCTATAAATTCAACACCGAACACTAATTAAATTTCCGAACTCCCGAGGTATGACCATGTTCAACTTAAAACGATTATTTTTATTCGCCTGCACATTATTGTGCGTTGCCAGCTTCACAACCGCACCGTTTAATTTCGCCCATGTCGGCGCACAAACGACGGGCTCGAAATCAGTTAAGCGAAAAAGCCTTGCGGCAGCGGCAATGACGGCAACCTTGACCGACTCTTTTGCCGACACCGACGGCAACGGCAGGGCGCAAGCCGGGGAAGAAATCACCTACACGGCGACGATTGTCAACGACGGCACGACCGATGCGACGAACGTTAATTTTGAGGCTCCACTCGACCCCAACGCGACTTTAGTTCCAGGTTCGGTGCACGTGGAGAATAATTCCAACTATTATGCCGTCCGCTGCACTTTTGATACTACAAACCCTTTCGCTGACTGCACGTCGATCGGCACTCCTGATCCCGTCACCAGCGGCTACAACAAAATTCTCGGCGAGCAATACAGTAATCTGGTTATTCAGACTGCAAATACCGTTTATAATCCGGGAACCGAAATATTCCAATTCGACACGACCGTTCAGAATCTGACCTCTAATTCATTCGGCTCGATTAACGGCGTCGACCTGGATCCGGCGGGCGTCAAATTGTTTGTACAGGAAACAGACGTTCAAGGCGGCACGGGCAGCATCAACATCGCCAATCAGGACGGAAATTCATTTTTTACCCGTCCTGATCAACCGTATTTTCAATACAATCAGATGCTCGCAAAAGACGAAGTATCCGCCGCCAAGACTTTGCAGCTTATCGTCCCGAACACGGTCACTTCGTTTACGGTCGATTTTTTAGTTTCCACCACAGTGCAGGCAAATCTGGTGATTAACGAGATACTCGCCAATCCGAAAAACCCGATTACCGACGCTTCCGGAGAATGGTTCGAGCTTTACAACGCAGGTTGGTTTCCCGTCGATTTGAAGGACTTTTTAATCAACGATTACGCCACCAGCAACTCGACAACCGGCTGTATCGGCAGTGATGGCAATGATTGTCCCCGAAATTCACACTCCGTTGCATCGAACATCGTCGTTCCTCCGGGCGGTTACGTCACGCTCGGGAACACAACCAATACGACGAACAACGGCGGCGTTCCGATTGATTATGCCTACGGCGCTTCTCTGGCGCTGGCAAACTCTCTGGACGGAGTACGCGTTCAACATCCCAATCCTTTGACCCCGAACGACCCGTCCACTGCGTTGACGATTGACCAGGCGATCTATAACTCGGCGGCGATTTCCGCGCAAGACGGAGTTTCGCGCGAATTGAAAAATCCCGCGCTCGATAATGCAAACATCGACGGTTCAAACTGGGCGGATGCGCTCGTCACCGCCGTTTACGGTCCGGGCGGCAGAGGCACTCCGAAAGCTCAGAATGCGACTTATACCCCGTATGCCGGTAATCTTAATGAAGAAACGGAAAAAAAGCTCGCCGACTATAAAACCGGCGCCTCGAAAGCGGATATTGCCGGCGGGGTAACGGTTTCGGCAAGCGTCGGCACGATCGGAGGGGCAGGCGGATTTGCCACCGTTACTTATCGGGTGACCGTTGCCGACCCGATTCCGGCAGGAGCTACGCAGCTCAGCAGTCAGGGCACCGTCACGGGTGATAATTTCGCCAGCCTTGTGACCAACGATCCGGCAACCGACTCGGCAAATGACGCCACGGTAACGCCTGTCGGGTTCGCTCCGACCGCCGCGCCGGTAACGGTTTCGGGCAGAGTCGTCACGCAATCGGGCAGAGGCATCAGAAACGTTCTGGTCACGATGACCGATGCAAACGGCAACGAGCGAACGGCTCTGACAACCAGCTTCGGTTATTATCGCTTTGGCGACGTTACAGCCGGCGAGACGGTTGTCATTCGGGTAAAGGCGAGACGCTTTTCGTTCACACAGTCTTCGCTTGTCAGATCCACAAACGATCAAATTTCGGATGCCGATTTTATCAGCGTTCAGTAAAAGTAATAAAAACGACAGCTAAAACGAAAAGGTCGCGAGAGTCAAAACTTGCGGCTTTTTTTTTGTTTTGTTTAAAGAAGAAAAGTTACTACAATCCCACATACATTTTTACTAATAAAAAATTTAAATGTTCACGGAATTTGCCGACGGCTTGACATAAAATCCCGACAAGTTTTAATATCGTTCTCGGTTTAGCTGCTTTTTTTTGTGCAACACGCACGGGAAAAGCAGGTAAACCTTTTTTGTTTTCCGCTTACCCGTGCCGACAAGAGAAAACTTTACGGAGTAATCGAATGAACATCACACTCTACACCGAAGATCAGGCGCTTGAAGTCGCCCGCCGCGCCGCTTGTCTTGCCGTTGAAGCGACCAAAAAACCGGATACGCCGGAAATTATGACGCTCTCGCAAGTTGCGGAATATCTCCAGTTCACGACGCAGACCATTCAAAACAAAATCCGCAGCGGCGGTTTGCCGGTCTCCTACAGGATGGGCGATCCGCGCTTTATCAAAAAAGAGATTGACGAGTGGCTCAAATCGAATTAGAATTCTCGACACAAAACGAGGAACGGGAAAACCTGTGGCAACTTACAAAAGACTCAAAGGAAAACGAATCAAGCGCGGCGAGACTGACTACAATAAAGCGACCTGGATCGCCGAAGGTCAGGTGGACGGCGTTCGGTATCACCAGACGTTAAAGGACGCGAAAAACAAATCCGACGCCGACCGGTTCGAAAACGAAATCATCATTAAAATACGCCATGGCGAATACGATCTGCACACCGACAAAACCACATTCGCCGGATTCATCGAAAAAATATATCTGCCTTACTGCCGTCTTAATAACGCGAGCTATAAGCAAAAAACCTACGAAGTAAATTTTCTCAAAACCTTTTTCAAAGGCGCCCTGCTTAAAAACATCTCGCCGCAAAAATGCGAAGAATATAAAACGTGGCGACTCGATCAGAAAAAGCGCTGCCAGAAATGCATCTCGAATACTCACGGCGATACTCCGTGTTTGGAGACAAAAGTTTCGACTTCGACAGTCAACCGAGAATTAACGACGCTAAAGAAATTATTAAACGTCGCCGTCGCTAATCGAAAAATAAAAGAAAATCCGATGCGTTTCGTCTCGATGCTCGCCGAGCCGCCGCCGAGAGAAAGATTTTTGACCGACGACGAAAAGCGCAGACTCTTTGAAGCTATCGGCAGCGACAAAAGACTTCTCGCAATTGTTTTGATCGGACTGCTGACCGGCTGGCGCAAAGGTCAGATTTTATCAGTCAGAAAAAAGGATCTCGATTTCGAGCGGAAAGCGGTTTCGATAATTAAATCAAAAAGAAATCCGGCGCGCAAAGTTCCCGTCTCTCAAGCCGCCTGGAATATTTTTGAAGCTTTAGCAGGTAAAGCCGACGATTATCTTTTTACCAATAAGGAAGGAAACCAACTCGGAGATTTTAAGGAATCTTGGTGGAACGCTCTCAAAAAAGCGGAAATCGAAGATTTTCATTATCACGATATTCGCCGTTCAGCCGCGACCGAGCTTCTGCATCTCGGAGCGAACGCTTTTACCATTCAAACGGCTTTAGGTCATTCGTCGATTAATCAAACGGCGATTTACGCAAAAGCGATGGAAAAGGATCTGCGCAGCGCTCTCGACGAAATGGGCGAAGGCTATTTGGATTACTTAAACTAGAAGTATTATTAGGTTCAACCAATAGGATCTGGGGTTTGGTCGGTGGGTAAGCCAAGTCGCTCTAGGGCTTGCCTCACTACTTGAAGATCGCCATTGATCAAAGTCCTGAGCATTATATCGGAATGGGTTGCTTGAAGTACAAATCCACCGTAATTACGCCCCCTTCCTGCTTTTCCAATCATATAACCAATGCTTGAATTATCGGAGGCATATGTCGGGTTTTGTCTCCAGCCATCACCAAATTGCGCTAATGTATTTTTAAGAAATTGGGTTCCTGACGGTAATAACACCCTTACCCAACATCTTTTAGTTTGACCATGAGTGGCTGAACATCCTTCTGAGGTTACAAGTTGACGACGATAAGCACCGTGTTCAAATTGTCTTTGGGCTCTTAGTTCCCTAAACATTTCTCTAACCTTAGCATTACGACACCTTATGCGTACATTAACTGAAGCATTACATCCTGGAACTCCGGTACCTGGAATGTATGTTAGATTTAAATCCTGTACTCGCTGTACAAGGGCATTTGTAAATTCGCTGATAGGTCTCGGTGGATTAAATGCCATGTCGCTAACCCACGGTTTTATTTGCGCAAAGTTGTTGGAACTCGACAGTAAAATGAGGCAGCCAATAAGAGTACAAAAAAACAGAAATTTTTTCATGATTTCATCTCCAAGTGAACGTAAAGATATTGATGTTTGTTTTATATTTGGATTCGCTCTCACATACTACATTGAAGTTACTCGAAAGTCATATTATTTGGATGAAGTGAGGTAATCTTTTTTCACCAATCCCACCAAAATCCCACACAGACGTTATTTGAAAATCGAACGGGCACTTGAAATTTCTCTCAAGTGCCCATTTTTACAGATGGTGCCGAGGACGAGACTCGAACTCGTACGGCTTTCGCCACACGCCCCTCAAACGTGCGCGGCTACCAATTACGCCACCTCGGCTGGAAGATTAAATTAAAATCAAAAAACTATTTGTTGGCGTTGGCAGTCGCCGCATTCGCGTTTGCATCTACAGATTGAATCGTTATACCTGAATTGGCATCACCGGCAACATTTGCCGCTGCCGAATTCGCATCCGTATTAGAATTCAAATCTGTAATCGGCGGCTGCGTGCTTTCGGTCGCCGCATCCGGGTTAGCATTCAAAACCGAAACGTTTCCCTGCAAAGCCGGCATCGAAATGAACAGCGCCGACAGCATAAAAAGAGTCGCCGCCGCAATCGTCATTTTCGACAAAACCGTTGCCGTGCCGCGCGGACCGAAAGCCGAACTCGAAATATTGCTGGTGAAAAGCGCGCCGGCATCGGTTTTTCCGGGCTGTAACAGCACAGAAACGATGAGCGCTAAACAGGAAATAAAAAATATTGCGTAAAGAAAATAAATCAACTTCTTCCCTCTTCTAATTAAACTATCTGTAATTTACAATTTGCGCGAAACTTTCCGCTTCTAAACTCGCGCCGCCGACGAGCGCGCCGTCAATATCCGTTTCATTCATCAAGTACTTGATATTTTCCGACTTGACCGAACCGCCGTAAAGAATACGCATTCGGTCGGCAGTTTCCTGCGAATGTGTTTCGGCAACAATGCGGCGAATGAAGCCATGCATTTCTTGAGCCTGTTCGGGCGTCGCGGTTTGACCCGTGCCGATTGCCCAGACAGGCTCGTAAGCGATTATAATACGTTCCATATCAGAAACTGTCAAACCGTCCGTGCCGCTTACAATTTGCGTTTTGACGACTTGCTCGGCATTGCCGGCTTCTCTTTGGGCGAGCAGTTCGCCGACGCAAAGAATGACCGTTAAGTCTGACAACAAGGCGGCTTTCGTTTTTCGATTAACAGTTTCATCGGTTTCACCGCAAAATTGTCGCCGTTCGGAATGCCCGATGATGACGTGTGACGCGCCGACATCTTTGATCATATCTGCGGCGATTTCGCCGGTATACGCTGAATGTTTTGTCTCGGTCGAACAATTTTGCGCAGCGACTTTGATGTTCGAGCCTTCGAGCCGGTCGCAGACAGTTTTCAAAGCTGTAAAAACCGGAGCGATGATAATTTCGCAGTGATTGGCGTTCGACACCAAAGGCTTCAAAGATAAAGCCGTTTCAACCGCTTCGCCGAGCAATTTATACATCTTCCAGTTTCCCGCGATAACAGGTTTTCTCGCCATAATTTTTGATTGCCGGATTTTTCGTTCTTTGTTAGAAAAGCAAACTAAAATAGTAATCCAATCAAAACGATTATGACAATCAGCAAAGCGAAAACAGCGATAAAAATTGTCGATCTAGATGAAAATTTCGATGCTTTTTCGATTGATTCATCTGTTTTTTCTTTCAAATCGCTCCCGTTTTGATCATGATCGTGGATTATTGGTTTTACCGGCGTGAAAGAATAATAAATATCTTCGTGAGAATTTTTGCTCAGTTGCCGCTGAAGATTACCCAAATCTTTGATTAAGTCACTTGTCGCGTGGTAACGCAACTCCGTGTCTTTCGCCAGCATTTTAACGAGAATGGTTTTCATTTCGGGAATCGCTTCGATTTCCGCGTTATATTCCGGCTCGGACAACAATATCAAAGCCTGCACATCGCTCGGCGTGTCGCCGACAAACGGGCGCTTTCCTGCTAACATTTCATAAAGAACGACGCCCAAACTCCAAATATCCGTTCGTAAATCAGAGTCTTTTCCGCGAATTTGTTCGGGCGACATATAAGCGGTCGTTCCGATTATCATTCCCGGTTTCGTATTGAGTGATGAAGTGAAACTGATATTTTCCGAATCGCTTTGCAAAGGAAATGATTTGGCTAAACCGAAATCCAAAACCTTGACCAATCCGTCGTCGGTGACAATAATGTTTTCCGGTTTGATATCCCGGTGAACGATTCCCGCTTTGTGCGCCGCCGATAAAGCCTTTGCCGTCTGACAGGCAATTTCCAAAGCCTTTAAATTGTCAATCGCCTTTTCCTTTAAAAGCTCGCGCAGAGTTTTTCCGCGCACATATTCCATCGCCAAATAATAACGACTGTTAGCTTTTCCAAAACCGTAAATATGCGCTACATTCGGATGAGAAATCGCCGACGCGGCTTTTGCTTCCTGCTGAAAACGCAGGATTCTTTCATCATTGTCTGACAGCGCCGTCGGCAAAACTTTGAGCGCGACGTGGCGTTCCAATACCGTATCTCGGGCTAAGAAAACGACGCCCGAACCGCCGCGTCCGAGGATTTTCTGCATTTCATACGAAGCGAAATTCGGCTCGTCAAATAATCCGACGAATTCCGATGCCAGAATGCGCGCCCCAACTTCAAATAGCGGTTCGCTCAAAAAATTTCCGCTTTTTTCGGTTTCGGCAAGCAGCGTAAGAACATCGTCAATCACCGCGGCATCATCACCACAGGCGGAAACAACATATTCTTCGCGCATTTCAGGCGGTAATATGACGGATTCGTTAAAAACCCTTTCGACCGTTTTCCAACGACTATCGTTCATTAATTTACGTGCATGTTTCCCGGCTCTCAACTAAATATATTAATAACATTTAGTCTTGGTTGATAATACGCTTATGCAGTCGAAATTAATGAGATTTCTGATTTAAGCCGTTAATTTCCCGACCGAGCCAAGCTTTCGCCAAACGCCAGTGAACGCCGACTGTAATAGCGGCGAAGCCTAATATCTTACTGATTTCTTCGATGGTTAACCCACCGAAATAACGCATTTCGACAATCGTGCATTTGAGCGGGTCAATTTTGCCGAGTCGTTCGAGCGCTTCGTCCAAAGCGATTAATTCGATGCTTTTTTCGTGCGACAAAATGTTAACGTCTTCCAATGAAACGTGCGGAAATTTCCCGCCGCGTTTATCACAGGCGCGGTCGCGCGCATATTTGAGCAGGATGCGGCGCATAATCTGCGACGAAAGCGCGAAGAAATGTTTACGATTCTGCCAGTTGACCGAGTGCTGATTGTTTAATTCGATATACGCTTCGTTTACCAAAGCGGTTGTTTGCAGTGTATGATTCGGATTTTCCCGGCGCATATAATTATGCGCGATTTTTCTTAGTTCCTGCTCAACTAAAGGCATCAATTCTTCCAGTGATGTCTGGTCCCCGTCGCTCCAAGCAACAAGTAATTCGGTAATTTGCTGCGTGTCAGTCATAATAGCTACTCCTTTAATTAGGACTAAACCTTAGACTTCATCGAATATGAAGTATTCAAGTTTTCGACCGCGTCTTTTCGGGAGAGAGCTTACGTTAAATAATACTATTGATTGTGAGCTACAAAAAGACTGAAAAACCTTTTCCCTCCTTGAGATTGTGATGGTTGCCCCTATAACAAAAGCAGATTATACACACAATTCCAAAAAACACAATAAAATTTCGGGTCGAATTTACTGATTAAAAGTTGAAACTAATCTACTTTTTCATTATTTTCGCCAAGTATGCTTTGATATTTCTCGGACTATTTATTTAGACTCAAAAGTTTTATTTTTTTGCCGAAAGCTGTCTATTCTGAGTTAAACAGACGGTTAAACGAAAACCTGACTTGCCAATTCTCTTTACAGAAAAAAGAATGAGTAATTATCCGGGAAAAACAAAAAGTGTTTGATTCAGTAAACCAAACACTTTTTGTTTTTGACACTTCTTTTTTTATTTATCGTTCAAGGCTTCGACGCCGGGAAGGACATCGCCAGCCAAAAATTCCAGAGTCGCGCCGCCGCCCGTGGAAATGTGCGATATTTTGTCTTCGAGACCGGCTTGATTAACTGCCGAAACCGAATCCCCGCCGCCGACAATCGAGGTGGCGCCTTTTTCCGTCGCGTCCGCGACCGCTTCGGCAACCGCAATTGTGCCCGCGTCGAACGGTTTTTCCTCGAACATTCCCATCGGACCGTTCCAGACAATCGTTTTCGCGCCTTCCAGCGCTCGACGGAAAATTTCGGCGGTTTCGATGCCGATGTCGAGACCGACCAAACCTTTGTTGGTAAATTCGACCGGTATCGTTTTCCGCGAATTGAGCGGATCGTAAGAATCAACGACTTGATGATCGGTCGGCAAAATCAATTCGATACCTTTTTCTTTCGCCATCCGTTCGATTTCCAGAGCTTTCGGCATCATTTCGTCTTCGACCAGCGATTTGCCGATTGTCATCCCGTTTGCCTTAAAAAACGTATAAGCCATTGCGCCGCCAATAAGAAGTTTATCGACTTTGCGTTCGATCAAAGATTCGATCACCGGAATTTTATCGGAAACCTTCGCGCCGCCCAAAATTGCAACGAACGGGCGTTCGGGATTGTTCAAAGCGCGACCGAGAAAATCGAGTTCCTTTTCCATCAAAAGACCGGCAACCGCAACTTCAACGAATTTCGTAATTCCGGCTGTCGATGCGTGAGCGCGATGTGCCGCGCCGAACGCGTCGTTGACGTAAACGTCGCAAAGTTCAGCCAATTGCCGCGCGAAATCATCATCGTTTTTTTCTTCTCCGGCGTGAAGACGAAGATTTTCAAGCAGAAGAACTTCGCCATCTTCGAGTGCGTCCGCTTCTCCAACAACGTTGTCGCCAACACAGTCCTTAGCAAATTCGACAGATTTTATAAAATCAACTTTCGCCAGATATTCGTGAACCGGATACAGCGAATATTTAGCCGCGTCATAAGGCATTCCTTTTTCTTCGGCTTTCTTTTTGTCTTTCAAAGGTCTGCCGAGATGCGAGGCGAGAATAATTTTCGCGCCCTGTTCAATCGCGTATTTAATCGTCGGCAGCGCGCCGCGAATGCGCGTGTCGTCTTCAATCACCCCGTTTTTTATCGGCACGTTGAAATCCACGCGAATAAATACTCGTTTGCCTTTAATATCAACGTCTTTAATGGTTTGTTTATTCATAATTTAAAGAAAATCAAAAAGCGTTTTTGTCTTTTTATCAATGATAATATATCGCCGAAATAAGCGAGAGAATATTACGCTCAATTTACTTTGTCATAACAATTCTCGCTTTCGACAAAATTGCCGTCTGCAATCGGCGCGTTTAATTTTATTTCATCGAGCCGGATGTTCATGAAAGAGCCTCTGTTGATATTAAACGGCAGCATGACTTTCTCGACCTGACGATAATCGTCGAACAAAACCACGAAACTATGCTGCGTAGTATAGCTGACCAACATTTTTGTTTCGACGTTAAAGGCGAAAGCGATTGTTTGATCTTCAGCCGTTATCGCTTCTATAACGTGCGCCTTTTTTCCTAACATATCGAAAGCGCCGAGATAATTCAGAGATTTGAAAAAATCTTTTTTGAGCAGATTATAAAACGGCGCGAAAAGCTCGATTTCTTCGATTTTTACTGTCAAAGGGGCTTCGCGGTCGAGACCATACGCGGTTTGCATAAAGGCTTTTTTTCCGTTGTAAACTTGTCTGATTTCTCCGCTGGACGCAGATTTCATAATCTCCGCATAACGATCGGGCTTTTGCCGCAGAATGTTGATTTCGCCTTCGACTTTCGTTCCTCTGTAATAAATTTCTGTCGAGCCTTTCAAATCGTATGAATTTATTCGATTCAAAGCCTCTTCGCCGCCGATAGCGTTGATGAATTCCGTTATCGTTTGTATCGCCTTTTCATCTTTTTTAAACACCGGCGGCGGTGACGGCAGAAGCGGCGGCGCTTTAATTGTCACGACAGCCAATTGCTTTCCTTTTCCGACGGCGACCGGCTTTGTTGCGGGCGGAGGCGGAGCATTGACATTATCGTTTCGGCTCGTTTCCGCTAGAGGTTTCGGAAATGCGGTGTTTTCTTTGATTAGTTTCAACGCGGTTTCAAGCTGCGCGTCTTTTCCTTCGAGCAGTGATTTTCTGTCCAGAGCGACGATGTAATTGGGCTCGACACCTTTTCCTTCGAGGAAATTTCCGCCGCGCGTTTTGTAATTGGCAATCGGATAAAGCAAAACCGCGCCCGTCGGAAGCGAAACCGAAACCGACGGCAATGCCTCGCCCGCCGTTTTTTCGCCGACGACTAGAGCACGATTATTTTCCTGCAAACCCGCCGCGAAAATTTCCGCAGCCGAAGCCGTTTGATTGTCCACTAAAAAGACGAGTCTGCCTTTATAATTTTTCGCCTTGGACAGCGCGGTCATATTTTCGCTGCCGATTTTATAAATTGACGTTCCCAAATCTATCGACGTTTCGGTCAGCATTCCGCTCAAACCAATCAGCGACCCGAGAATGCCGCCCGTATTTCCGCGCAAATCTATGACAATCGCCTGTTTGTCTTTCAGTTCCGTCAAAGCCGCGCAGAATTTTTCGATGACTGGTAAAGCGAACGTGTTGAATTTTATGTAACCGGTTTGTTCGTTCAAAGCGGCGGTTTCAAATTTCAAAAATTGTTCCGGGTAATTTCCTCCGAGCGAAACGCTTTCGCCTTTTGTTCGTTCACGCAGAACTTTGATTTCCTTGTTTTGTCCGGCTTCGTCCGAAACCGACAAAGTAACGAAACTGTCTGCTTCGCCGTCGAGCAAATATTCGACAACTTCGGCAGGCAGATGTTTTTTAACATTGCGAATTTTCGCGTAATAAATCTCGATTTGTTTGAGCAGATCGGTCAACGAAACGTCATTGATTTTATCTATAATGTAGCCGGTTTTTATTCCGGCTTTCGCCGCCGGCGAATCGGTGTTAACGCGCGTCACGACGAATTGATTTTCTATCAAATATAGTTCTATGCCGACGCCGTACTTCGCCGCATAATCAGTAAAATCGAATTTATCTTCATCACCCGTTTCTTCTACATCTTCATCTTTTTCCGCATCCAGTTTTTGCTTTTTCCATTTCGCCTTGGCTTCGGCTTTCGCAGTTTCGATTGCCTGATAAATCTCGGGCGGAATGACCGCGAAATGCGAGCGGTCAAGACGGTTAATCATTTCCTGCAAAATCTCGTGAAGCTGCGTGTCAGTTGTTGTTCTTAAAACTCTCGGCTCATATTCCTTTTGAATTTTGTCCCAATTCAGCCCGCTGAAAGTTTGATCGAAATAATTATCCTTGATAACTTGCCAGGCGGCATTAAACGCGTCGACGCGTCTCTGTAAATCCGGCGACAGATTGCGCGGCGAAACGCTGGAAGCACCTTTCGCGGTTCTGCCGACGATTTCCTTTCGAGTTCCGTTTGTTTTTCTTTTCTGCGAGAACGAATTCGCGTTGAAACTTAAAATTACGACGGGCAAAAGCAGGAGAGCAAAAATCCTTATGTTTTTCATAGTTTACGGGAGAAATGCGAAAAGCAAAATATAGATTGAATTTTTCTTTTAAGATTTGGCAGCGGTTTTTTTGAAAGCCGTATAGATTATTAGTGAAAACGCGCGAAGAATCAAGAAAATTTCGTTCTCAATTCTTCGCGCGTTTTTCGGTATGAGATTGACTGCCTTCTCTATCAACATCTTTAATTGTTTTCTTGTTCACATACTCACCAACCCCAACGACTATAACGCGATTTTGGCTTCCACCTTTTTTTCGCTTTTTGAAGGATAATGCGGCGTTTTAAGTTTTCGTTCATCCCGTTTAATTCCCGCCCAATTAACGAATTTGAAATGATTTCACCCAAAGGACTGTCAGCAAATTTTCGCCATCGCTTCGGCTCAACGGATTTCATTTTTGATTCAATTATTTCAAATTCTTCGGCAGAAACTTTGATAGTTTCCTTCAAAATCAGCTTTTTTTCGTGACGCAGGGCTTGATGATGAATAGATTTTCTTTTCGCAATGGCGAAACGTGAACGAGCGCCTGATTCGCCATAACTATTCCGCGTATCTTTGACATAACTCAAAAGCTTCTTTTCCTGCGGTGTAATTCTTTTTCGTTTCACGTTTCGCCTTTCTTTAAAGTTACAAGCCTTTTTCGGCTATAAATTTGACCAGATCGCGCACGCGGCACGAATAGCCCCATTCGTTGTCGTACCAAGCCAGAATTTTAACCATCGTTCCGCCGATAACTTTCGTGTTTTCCGCATCAACGATTGACGAATGCGGGTTGCCGCGAAAATCTATCGAAACGAGAGGTTCTTCGGAAAATGCCAGAATTCCTTTTAATTCTCCGTTCGCCGCTTCCTTCAATATCGTGTTGACTTCTTCGGTCGTTGTTTCCTTTTCGACGTTCATCACAACGTCAACCAGTGAAACATTCGGCGTCGGCACGCGGACGGAAATGCCGTCGAATTTGCCTTTGAGTTCCGGAATGACGAGCGCGACGGCTTTTGCCGCGCCGGTCGAGGTAGGAATCATCGAAAGCGCGGCGGCGCGGGCGCGGCGCAGATCTTTGTGCGGCAAATCAAGCAGCTGCTGATCGTTCGTGTAGCTGTGAATCGTGTTCATCAGCGCGTTGACAATGCCGAATCTTTCGTGAATTACTTTAGCGACCGGCGCGAGGCAGTTCGTCGTGCACGAAGCGTTCGAGATGATTTTATGATTCGCCGCGTCATACATTTCCTCGTTGACGCCGAGCACGATGGTTACGTCTTCGCCTTTCGCGGGCGCGGAAATGATTACTTTTTTGACCGAGCCGCGCAGATGTTTCGCCGCGTCTTCGGCTTTCGTGAATCTGCCGGTTGATTCGATGACGATTTCCGCGCCGACTTCATCCCACGGAATCAACGCCGGATCTTTTTCGGCGAAAACGCGAAATTCGTCCGCGCCAACTTTGATCGAATTTTCGCCCGCCGAAATTTCCTGTTCGAGATTGCCCATCACCGAATCGTATTTTAAAAGATGAGCCAGCGTGCGAGTGTCGGTTAAATCGTTGACTGCGACGAAATCAATGTCCGCGTCGCCGAGCGCGGTGCGCAGAACGTTGCGCCCGATGCGTCCGAAACCGTTAATGCCTACTTTAATTGCCATTTTTGTATAAAATTCCTCCAGAAAGATTTGCGTCTTAAAACCTTGAATGTATCTTAAATTTCCGCAAAACTCAAAGGTTGCAATTAATCAGTTTCGGGCTTTTCCGTCTAAAAAATGAATTCGCAAATTGTTGAAACAATCCAAAATAATATGACGTAAAACGGTAAGAGTTTTACCCGTTAACCAATTCATTCTTTAAAACTCGGAGCGATTCCATAATGAAATTTACGCGCAATTTTGCCCTTTTTTTAACCGTGTCCGCTTTCGTCTTCGGCTCCGAAGCGCAGACTTCTTTTGCCCAAATTCCGAACGAAAAACCGCAAATCGCCAAAAGCATAGTCGAAGCGAAAGAACTTTCTATAGATGAAAAACTCGAAGCTGCTTTAGCTTCCAAAAAATCGGAAACATTCGAGAATCCGAAATCTTCGGTCGGTTTCGCCGCGTCTTCAACTCTTTTACATCGCGTTGGCGTACAAACTGATCAGACCATTCCGCTTTCGCTGAACGAAGCGATTCGAACGGCGCTCGAAAACAACAACCAAATTGCCGTGGCGCGCGATGACGTGCGTTTTCAGGAAACTCAGCTTCGTTCACTTTTAGGAATTTACGACGGAGTTTTCAGCGTCTCGCCGACCTTCACTAGAAATTCGACGACCGGTTCAACCGCGACGAAGGATTTTCGCATCAATTCGGATTTCACTAAATTCGTTCGCCAGGGAGGCGGAAGCTACCGAGTATTCTTCGACAACAACCGAACGGAAAACGCCTTCGCGCAGGCGCAGGTTTCCGGCTCGAATATCGGAAGCACCGGCAACAGCGCTTTTTATTCTTCGAGCACCGGCGTGACTTTCACACAGCCGCTTTTTCGTGACTTCAAAATTGATAACAACCGACGGCAAATCAGAATTCAGCGCAAACGTCTCCAGCAAACCGACGCCGATTTTCGCCGTCAAACGATTGAAATCATCAATCAAGTTCAGCGCTCTTACTGGGATTTAGTTTTCGCTCTACGCGATCAGCAAAATCGCACTGCCAATTTGAATCTGGCGCGCGAAAATCTGCGTCAGGTCGAAGCGCGCATCGAAGCCGGAGCCGCCGCGCCGCTCGCTCGCGCCGAAGTAGGCACCGAACTTGCCAACCGCGAAACGGATGTTTTACTGGCGACGCAGCAGGTTTCACTGACCGAAAACACCCTAAAAACGCTGCTTTTGCGTGAATCAAACTCACCGCAATGGTCGCAAACTTACGTTCCGACCGACACGCCGATTTTCAACACCGATCCGATTAATCTGGAAGACGCATTGAAAGATGCCGCCGATAACCGACCTGAATTGAGACGTTTACAGCTGCAAAAGGAAATCAACGACATTGACATCAGCTTTTTCAAAAACCAGACGAAACCGCAGATTGATTTTAATTCGACTTTTTCTTTAAACGGTTTAGCACGCGGAACAACAAACGGAGAAATTATTGTTCCGCGATATACTGGAAATGAGTTTGAACTTGGGCAGAGAATTAATTCAATTATAGCCGCTCAAAATCTTGGAAACACGATAACGCCGATCAACTTAGAGCGAACAGATATAATTCCGGCTCAATCGAACTATCTTTTCGGCGGATTTAACCGCTCGTTACTCAATATTTTTCGCGGCGACGCGCCGAATTTTTCGGTCGGCGTGACGATTTCGTTTCCGTTCAGAAATCAGACTGCAAAGGCGAATCTGGCGGGCGCGAGAATTCAGGAAGAGCAGATTCAGGCGCAATCACGACAGCAGCAACAGACGATTATTCGACAGGTTCGCGATGCCGTTCAAGCGGTTGAAACTTCCCGGCAAAGAGTTTTAACGGCGCGGCGAGCGCGTGAAAACGCCGAGATTCAGCTCGAAGGCGAACGCAAACTTTTCGATGTCGGACGCTCGACGACGTTTCTGCTTTTCCAGCGCGAAAACGCTTTGACAAATGCGAGAAACTCGGAGATTCGCGCCGAAACCGACTACAACAAAGCGATTTCCGATCTGCAGAGCGCGACTTCGACGACATTTCGCGTCAACAATATCGAAGTTGATTCGCCGATGGACGATCAATAAAATTTATCGTCGCGCTAACGACGATCATAAACATGGAAAACAAAAAGTCGCTGAAAATTTTCAGCGACTTTTTGTTTTCCGTATAATTGCTGTAACCATTAATCTTGCGGCTCATCAATCAGTGCGTCATCGATTTCTTTTTCAAGTTTTGCGCGAAGGCGGTCAACCAAGCCGTCGGCTTTTTGCACGTTTGTTTCAAGACTCGTTTTCGTATTTTGAATTTCTGACAAAAGATTTTGCAAATTGCGTCTTTCCGTTTCAAGATTTTTGCGCCGCATATCGCGCAGTTCTTCCGGTCGAAGCGAACCGGCGAATGAGACCGAGCGTTCAAGAAATTCCGGGCGAATATCGTTTTCGATTTGGTCAAGTTTTGTTTTGATCTGGCTTTCGCGTTCGATCATATCGAACATTTGTTTACGCAGAGTTTCGGCTCGCTGCTCGGCGCGCGTCAAAATATCGAGATTGAGCATCAAGCGTTTTTGCTTGTCGTCGTTTTCTTTTCGTCGGTCGGTTTCAAGGGTTTTGACGCGCTCGTTTAAATCGTTAAATTGATTGTCGGGCTTTTCGGTTTGCTCGTTATTGCTCGGCGCGGCTGTTTGATTTAAGTCTGCGGGCTGAACAAAAATGCGCGGTTCAACATCGGAATCGCCAGCGCGGCTGACGACGACCGGCTCACCAAGTGGAATGGATCGCGCGACCGGCGGCTTGCGTTTGGCGCGTTTATTGGTTTGCGCTTTCACATCGATTGTTGAAAAACCCAGAAACACAAAATTTGCGGCGAAAACAAACGCGAAAAAAATTTTGCGCGAGATATTTACTTTCATTTCTGTTACTTTCCTTTTTTACTTCGGCTGACGTTTGCCGTTTTTATCGGGAATCAAATCGCCGGTAAACAATTCGACGGCATTTTTCGCCAAACCGACAAACGGAATAGCGTCGAGACCGGAATTGACGACGCCTTTGACGACGCCTTTGCGTTTGATGCTTTGTCCGACCAGAGCGATAGCGACCGCAGTGCCGACATACGGAACTGATTTCGCGACGCGTTTGACGATATGCCAGCCGCCCGCTTGAACTAATTTACGCTTTAAAGTTGGTTTTTTGTCTATCATTGCTTCAGTTTACGCTTGCTTTAATCTGATGACAACAGCATACTTTTGTTTGCACGAACAAATCCGGCAAAAGTTTCAAATTCTAAAACTATGTCCTTGAAAGTGACGAATCTTACCAAAAGATACGATGACAACTGGGTTTTGAAAGACGTGAGCTTCGAAGCGGCGAGCGGCGAAGTGTTCGGTATTTTCGGGGCTTCCGGCGCGGGAAAATCAACGCTTATTCGTTTGATTTCCGGTTCGGAAAGCTGCACTTCCGGTTCCATTCATCATAATTCCAACGATATTTCCGAACTTTCGTGTGAGAACCGCGATTTCCATTTCCCGAAGCTGACGAACGAATCTTTCTGGAAAACATTATTTAAAACAGAAAACAAATCGCAGCTTGCCGACGGTGAAGGTCAAGCTATTGCGCTTGAAGAGGCAATGCAGCAGGCAGATAACGTATTGCTGCTCGACGATTCGTTTTGTTATATGGATCGGCTTTTGCGACAGGAGAATTACGGACGCTTAAAGCAAACCGCCCGGGAAAAAAATCTCATAGTCATTATTGCCACCAACGATTTCAGCGAAGTTTTGCTTTTGTGTGACCGCGTAGGAGTTTTAGACTGCGGCGAGATTAAACAAATCGGGACGCCGCGCGAGGTATACGAAACACCGATTTCAGCGGCTGTAGCGCGACTTTCGGGCAGAAACAATTTGATTGAGGCACAAACTTTGAAATCAGGCAGAACCGATTTACCGGAGTTTCAAACCATTACCGGCAATCATCATTTGTTCGCGCAAAAAACGGAAAATAACGCAGGCGTTGCTGAAAATCAAAACGTTACGCTCGCAGTTCGCCCCGAACATATTTCGATTTCGTTCGGCGCGTCCTTTCCCGAAGATAATTTGCTCAGAGCTGTAATTACCGACATCAAATTCAACGGCGCGACGACGATTATCCGGCTCGATTCCGGCGGATTAGAGCTCGAAGCGCTTGTTCTACGGCTGGTTGGATTAAACGTCGGCGATGAATGTATGGTCGGATTGCCGCCTGACAGAATTTTGATTTTGAAAGATTGAAAATGAAAAAGGCGAGTCGTTTACAACTCGCCTTTTTTTATTCCCCGAATTTGATAAATTATCGAAGCGGAATGTAGCCGCCCGAAACCGGCCGGTCGTCTGTTTGACCGAATCGAATCGCGCTGTTCACAGAATTTGAACTGTTTGTGCGATACCAAGTGCCGTTTCCTTCACGGAAAAGCGTCATATCAACTTTTTTGTCGCCGTCGAAATCCCCCGGCGCGGGATTGTCGCCGCCGCTTCCGAATCCGAAAACGCCGAATCCAAGCTGCGAACGCTGAATATACCAACTGGCAGTTGAATCGCGCCAAACCGCGACGTCTGTTTTTCCGTCGCCGTCATAATCGCTCGGAACGACTTTATCGCCAGCCGCTCCCAATATCGAATAAGCAAAACCTTGAGTTGACTGAAGTATATACCAGATATTGGCGGACGGACGGAAAACGGCAAAATCCGTTTTCCCGTCGCCGTCGTAATCACCCGGAACCGGACGGTCGCCGTCTTGACCGAAGTGACCGGCGTAAAATCCGGCAGTTGAAGCGAGAATGTACCAAACGCCGTTCGACGGGCGAAACACGGCAATATCGAATTTTCCGTCGCCGTCATAATCGCCCTGAACGGGCAAATCTTCCGCGAGTCCGAAGTGAGCAGCCGTAAAACCGTTTCTGCTTTGCAAAATATACCAAACGCCGTTCGACGGGCGAAACACGGCGTAATCTGTTTTGTTGTCGCCGTCGTAATCGCCGGGAACGATGCGGTCGCCGACCGCGCCGAAATGAATGGCGGAAAACGTATTGGACTGACTGCCGAGGAGGTACCAAACGCCGTTTGATGGGCGCCATACGGCAATGTCGGTCTTCCCGTCACCGTCAAAGTCGGCGATTTTATTCGGATTTATTGGCGGCGGTTCTACTATAATGCCCGGATCGCCGAAATTATACGCAACGAGCGAGAAATGTTGATCCGTGTTGTCGTCATTGTCGAGAATACCGTTACCGTTGATTGAAGCTGCATCCACTTTGACGGTAACACGCGTTCCTGCCGGAATCCCGGCTGGTAAAAAAACGTTCTCGACGTTGTTGACCGTATCGTAATTTCCGCCGGATGAAGAGTTCCCGTTTGCGAAAACATTACCTTTATAAACAGTATTTCCAACTGTTACGGTTAAATCGAGATTGTTTACAAGCGACGGGTCAGCCGCTCCGGGCGGATCTGTCCAAACGAGGCTGATGCGAAACGGCTTATCTGATTTTTCTACGCTTCCGACAAACGAATTGCTTTCGCCCGCACCAGCAAACTTAACGGATTCGTCAATATATTTCATCCGCACGCCGGTATTGAGCATATTTTTTAGATTGAGTCGTCCCCAACCTTCAGCGCCGTTGGGAATCGCCGCGTCGCTGTTTGCGCCGTTCATATCCTGCGCCGAATTGATTACCGCAGCTTTCACCAAAGCCGGACTTGGATAGTCATCGCTGTTTTGACTTTTCCAGTATTGCGTAAATAATGCAGCAGCTCCCGCGACCCGCGGCGCGGAATGCGAAGTTCCAGAGGCAAAACTGACGCGATTATCAATATGTCCCATTACCATCGAGCCCGTTCCTGCCCGTGCGCCCGTAACAAATGTTCCAGGAGCAACAACATCTGGTTTGATGCGCCCATCGGCAGCAGGACCTCGGCTTGAGAATTCGTTTAAATCGTCTATATTGTTTGCGGTCGAATTGATTTCTGTCCGCAGATTTTCCGAATTTCCGACCGTAATAATATTTTTTGCCATTTTTGGACGTGTCAACCCGTTACTTCCTGCATTTCCCGCCGAAAAAACAAGGCACAACGGCTCAATCGCCCCGAGTTTAGAAGCGTCCTGCACAAATCCGTCGTATTGCGCGGCAAACGAATCGTAAACGTTACTGTTAATACTGCTGCCCCAACTATTATTGGAGATAGTAGCCCGAATTCCGTTCACTCCTGTGCTCGTAACCGTGTCATCAACAACGTCGGCATCGGTTCCGGTATAACCGGGCGCAGTTCTCGGAATATTAATGATATGCGCTTTGTTCGCAGTTCCGGCTCCGTAATTGTAACCCAATGAGTCGAACCCGGAAATCGGATTGTCGCCGGCAATTAAACTCGCATTAAAATGTCCGTGTCCGGTTGTCGCGCCGGCTTCGGCTCCGCGGAGCGGACCGTTTTTGACATTGCTCGCCGTAATGTAGAATCCGCCGATTGAAAGAATTGAGATTCCGTCGTCTACGACAGCGACCGTTACATTCTGACCGTTAACGCCGAATTGCCCGACGGGATTATAACCGGGCTGGAAAATTGAAGTAGGACTTGTGTAATTTCCCGCGACAATCTGCGCGGCGCGCTCGTCCTCGTTTTTCGGTTCGACATAACGGTCGATACGAAAAACGCCGGGCAGCGCGGCGACTTTTTCCAACTCGCTGTAAGGCATCTCGACGCGCAGGACATTAAAGAAATTATGTCCGAGTTTGATTTGATTTTTGATTTGTCCCCGAATTGATTCGGCAAAATCCAAGCTGATTTGCGCTAAATCCGTTTGTTTGAATACAGCGATGTCAAACGCGGCAATTTCGGTTTTTTCTCCGCTTTCACCGCGCGCGGCAAAATCTGTGACATCCGGCGAGATTTTGCGTTGCGGCGCGTATTTTCCGACCCATCGAACGCGTGAATGTCCGGCGATTTTATTCATCGCTGACGCGTCTCCGTAAATCATAAACGCTTGATTCGGAATATACTGCACGACTTCTGCGCCCGCGTCGCGAACGCTGTCAAGCCATTCGTCTTTGGCGTAGCCGCCGAACTGCACGATGTAATAATCTTTTTTGGAGAAATCTGACTCCGATTTAAAGCTTTCAGCCGTCAATGATTCAGCAGGCATATCGCGCAGCGGTTCAAACTTGCCGTTCGGCAAATTGATAGATGTGTCGAGGGTTTGAGTTTCAAAATCGGAAGCGAAAGAATTTTTTCCGCGATTTTTGGCGACGATGACGAAAGAATCGTAATCTTCAATAATTTTGCCGAAAGCCGCCGCTTTTTCTCGGTCGGCGTCATTGTCAATTTGAAATTTGACGAATTCTTTAGATTTATCGCGAATAATATTAGTCACGGCGTCTTTTGCGGCAAACTTGCCGAACAACGCGCCTTTACCGGCAGATTCCTGCGCTTTTTGCGGTATCGGAGAGAAGATTAAACCCGCTATTAAAAAGGAAAAAATCAAAAGAACGGCATAACTGCGCCGTCCGAGGAATATGTTTTCTTGCACTATCAAACTCCTGACCATTTTAATTAAAGTATATTTTTGTCGAGGGAATAGACGTTAATATACAACAAGCCTTTGCAGAATAACAAATTTTTTCGGCATCCGCGCCAAAATTTTCAAACTTTTCCGCTGACAAAAAATTCCGTGCTTCGCCGGTTGTAGAAAACGGCGAAGCACGGAATTTATCCAAAAAATTAATAACCGATTAATAACTCGGCGTTAAAATCACCTGCACGCGCCGGTTTTTGGCTCGATTGACGTTAGTCGTATTTGCCGCTGTCGGCAGATTCGCTCCGTAACCTTTCGCTTCGATTATGCCTTGCGGAACACCGAATGCCGTAAATTTATCGGCGATTGCCTGCGCTCGTTCCTGCGTTAAAACTTGCAGCTCGTCGGGCGTTCCTTTGTTGTCGGTGTGCGATTCAATCGTAATTTTGTAAGCGTTTCCGGTTGATGAAAGCGCTTCTCCCAAAGAATTCAATTTTTCATCGGCAGTCGGCGCAAAACCGCTGACGCGAATTCCCGACCAGAGATTTTCCGGCAGCGTCAAAACGATTCCGCGCTCGTTTCTCGCCACCGTTCCGAAACGCTTGAGATTCTGCATCAAAATCGGTTCGTTCGCCTGAATCTGAGCAATGCGATTTTGCTCGACGTTTTGCTGTTCGGCTGCTTGACGTTCTGATTCAATCTGCGCAACGCGGTTTTTATAGGAATCAACTTCGACTTTTGTTTTGCCGAGTTCTTCGCGCAATTTTCCGATCTCATCGCGCAGTTCTCGCACTTGATTTGAAAAATTAAGCGCATCGCGTTCGGCGAGTTCGCGGTTGCGCGTTTCTCTGGCAAGTTCGCTGCGCAATTCGTCCATCTGCGTCTGAGCGTCAGCGAATTTCGCTTCGACTTGCCGCGCTTCGGCATCCTGACGGGTTCTTTCATTGCGGCGTTCGCGCGCTTCTTTGCGGTCGGCGGCAGCCGCTTCGGCTTTGACTGCCGCGCTGATTGATTGTCGCGCCGCGATGTCGATTTGATCTTCGGGACGCTCGGCTTTCCACGCGTTTTCCGCGCTGTCGAGCAAAGTTTGAGCTTGCCGAAATTCTTCGGTCGCGTCGCGTTCGGCGCCCGCGTAGCGCGCTAATGCGATAGCTTGTTTCGCCTGCAAAATCGTTGAAGGCGTTTTTGAATAATCAAGTTCGGCAATTTCCGGCGTGCGAGCATCACGGAAAAAATCCGAAGAATTGCCGAAATACTGCACTGCGCGCTCCGTAGCTATAGTCGCGCCGGATTTGGTATAAGGACTCAGATTTTCGAGCATTATCGCCTGCGACGGGCGACGAACGAGAAAATGCGGCTCTGCTGTAATTATCAATGCGAATGTTTGCAGCGGCGATGTAACGGAAATTTTCGAATCGAACTCAAAAAATCCACGCCGTTTGATTTCCCCTAAATTATCAATTTGTCCGTCGGGCGAAACCGCCCACAAAACATAAGTCGCGTAACCGGCGCCGAGTTCGAACGGGCGCGGCATTTTCGAGACGGAAAGCTCGATTTCCGTTCCGTTGCGGCTCGTGCGTTTAACCTTTGCTTCGCCTTTCATCCGCGGAAAACGCGTAGTGCCGCGAAACTGCGTATAAACGACCTGATCGAGCGGATATGTAATCGCCGTCGTCTGCCGCGCCACGTCAACTTGTCCGAAAGCGAAAATTACGGTTGAAAAAACGAACGTAGAAACGAGTAGAAATTTAAAAGCTTTGAATTTTTGCATAATTTTTTTCCTCGGAAGAGTAATGCTTTAGAAAAGATGCCACAAAGAGTTTTACGGTTGCAACCGAGCAATTTGTTTCATTTTATCATCAATATCTCGAAACTACTTTAAATCTTTGATTTGAAATTTTCTAGTGCGGCGAATTAAAGTATATTTATCATTTGCGTTTCTTTTGCAGTTATTTCACGCTTTTTTGCCGCATTTTCGCACTTTAAATGAACGATTTCCGACGCCTTTTAAAATATCTCAAACCGCATTGGACGACTTTCGGGCTGGCGATTGCGGCGATGATTTTCGTCGCTGTTTTTGAAACCGCAATCGGCGCATTGCTCGTGCCGATTTTCAACCAATTTATCCCGAACAGCGGCACGCAGTCGGAAACTTTATTTGATCTGCAAAAATATATTCCGTTCGACGATTGGTTTCGCGCGTGGACGATGATTTCGGTTCTGCTTTTTTCGTTTACCGTCTGCAAAGGCATAGCCGAATATTTTTCGTCGTATCTGATGGCGAAAATCGGTCAAACCGCCGTTCTCGAACTGCGGCAGGAACTTTACGATCATTTATTAAAACAATCGAACGTTTTTTTTGAAAAACATCGCACGAATTATTTAGTTTCGCGACTAGTTAACAGCTGCGCGGCGATTGAGTTAGCTGTTTCAGCTAATTTGCGCGACGTTTTGCGCGAAAGTTTCTTGCTTGTCGGATTTCTTTGCGCGGCGTTTTATTACAATTGGCGTCTAATGCTCGGCGCGTTGATTATCGCGCCGATTATCGGCGTTTTAACTTCAAAATTCAGCAAAGCGCTCAGAAAGCTCGCCGAAGAATCTTACGAAGGCAACAAACTTTTAACCGACACGGCACAGGAAACTCTCTCGAATCAAACAATCGTCAAGGCTTACACCGCCGAAGAACGCGAGAAAACGCGCTTCAGAAAAGTCGCGGAAATAATTGCCCGCGCCAATCTTCGTTCGGGAAGAATCGCCGCGACTTCGCCGCCGACGATTGAAATCATCGGTTTCGTCGCCATCATTGTTTTATTTTATTTCGGTCTGCGCGAAATCAACGCCGGGAATATGGACTCGGCGCAGTTTTTTACGTTTTTGTTTTTCCTTTTCCGCAGTTACGATCCGATGCGGAAAATCTCGCGCCAGCATAATGAAATCAATAAAGCGTTCGCCGCCGCGCGCGACGTTTGGAGCGTTTTGGACGAAGACGAAATTTTGCCGGAGAAACCAGATGCCCTTGAAATAAAAACGTTAAAAAACAAAATCGAACTCGTTGACGTATCATTCGATTACGAGAATTCCGATAAAAAAATTTTGCAAAACATCAATCTCGAAATCCCTAAAGGCGCGGTTGTAGCGCTCGTCGGCGAATCGGGCGGCGGAAAATCGAGTTTGATAAAATTGATACAGAGGCTTTACGATCCGATTTCAGGCGCGGTTTTTTGGGACGAAACGGATTTGCGCGACGCTTCGGTTTTAAGTTTGAAAAAACAAATCGCGCTCGTGACGCAGGAAACCGTTTTGTTCAACGACACGATTCGCTACAACATTTCATACGGCAAACCGGACGCGACGGACGCGGAACTGCGCGAAGCGGCGCGAATCGCTTTCGCGGCTGAATTTATCGAAGAATTGCCGAAAGGTTTCGATACAATCGTCGGCGAACGCGGCGTTTTTCTGTCTGGCGGTCAGCGGCAAAGAATCGCGATTGCGCGTGCAGTTTTAATTAACGCGCCGGTTTTGATTCTGGATGAAGCGACCTCAGCGCTCGACGCCGAAAGCGAGCGACTGGTGCAAAAGGCGCTCGCCAATTTGATGAAGAACAAAACTTCCGTTGTTATAGCGCACCGGCTTTCGACTGTTCGACGCGCAGACCTTATCGTCGTCATGGAAAAAGGCAGAATTATTCAAACCGGCACGCACGCGGAACTTTTGGCAAAAGGCGGCGTTTATAAAAAATTATACGAACTGCAGTTTGCCGAAGAAGAAATTACCGTCAATAATATTTAATTCATTTTGTATTCAGTTTCGTAACCCGCAGCGGTGCGGCAGAAGTAGTTTCAAACAAATTAATTTTATGAAATCAATGACCGGATTCGGTCGCGGCACAATTTCAGAAGAAGATTTTGCCGTCACCGTCGAATTAAAAACCGTTAATAATCGTTTTTTAGATGTCAGTTTGCGGCTCGCCGGCGAGATGCAGACGCTTGAATCCATTATCAAACGCCAGATTTCCAACAAATTGTCGCGCGGTCGCGTCGAGGTAAATTTGAATTACGAGCGGACGAACGAAATCGTTTACGAACTGAATCGTCCGATGATCGCCGGTTATCTTGCCGCGATGCGAAAAATGCAGGAAGAGTTTTCGCTTTCCGGCGAACCGGATTTGAACGTCATTGCCCGTTTGCCGAATGTTTTACTGCCGAAAAAAGACGATTTGAGCGACGATTTCGTCGCTGGAGTCGAGAGAGCGATTAATTCGGCGCTCGACGATTTAGAGAAAATGCGCGAAAACGAAGGCGAAATGTTGCGAAATGAGTTGAATTTTCGTTTGACGGAAATCGAAAACCGCGTTCCGGCGATTCAATCAGAATCAGACAAAGTGGCAGACGAATATCGCCAACGCCTGACGAAAAGAATCGGCGAATTTCTCGCCAAATCCGAATCGCAAATCGATATTGACCAATCGCGTCTCGCGCAGGAAGTTGCGTATTTAGCCGACCGCAGCGATATTTCCGAGGAAATTCAACGTCTTAAAGGACATATCGAGCATTTTCGCCAGATAATGAACGAAACAACGGAAGTCGGCAAACGACTCGATTTTTTAACACAGGAACTTAATCGCGAAGCTAACACAATCGCCTCGAAAACCAATAATCTAATCGTTAAAGAAAACGCGCTGGCAATAAAATCGGAAATCGAAAAGATCCGCGAGCAGGTGCAGAACGTGGAATAGAAGAGTTGACAGATAGTTTCAGAAAGCTTCAGAAAGTTGACAGATAGTTTAAGAATGGCGATTAAAACTTCATGAGACTTCAATACACTAATTTTTTCTCCAACTTTCTGGGACTTCTTGTTAACTTCCTGCAACTTTCTGTCAACTATAAAGAAAATGAAAGGAAATTTAATCATCATCAGTTCGCCGTCTGGCGGCGGCAAAGGAACGCTGATCAAAGAGATTTTGCGAACTGTGCCGCAAATAGGTTACTCGATTTCATACACGACCAGAACGAAAAGAGAGGGTGAAGAACACGGTCGCGATTACTTTTTCGTGTCGAAAGAAGATTTTGCGGCTCTTATCGAGGCTGACGAATTCATCGAATTCGCCGAAGTTCACGGTAATTTATACGGCACTTCGGCGGGCGAAGTGCGGCGTAAAATCGAGCGCGGCAACGACATCATTTTGGAAATTGATGTCCAGGGCGCGAACAGCATCCGCCAAAAGATGCCCGCGGCTGTCAGTATATTCATTTTGCCGCCTTCGTTCGAGGTTTTGCACGCTCGTCTGACAGCGCGCGCGACCGAAAAACCGAAAGATTTAGCGGTTCGTTTGCAAAATTCGATTACAGAAGTTCGACAATACGAATTTTTCGATTATGTCGTGATAAATGATGAGGTCGCGCGTGCCGTTGCCAATTTGCAAAACATCATTCTCGCTGAAAGAACGAAGCCGGATAGACAAACCGGCGCAATACAAGCTATTCTAGATAGTTTCGATGCGTCGAAAATTTTACATCTGGAGAATTGAGAAAAATATGGTTGAAGAAACCGATAATGTCGTTGAAGCAACACTCGACGACGGAACCGACAAAAAAATTATTCCCGCGATTGATTCGAAATATCGAATGATTATTCTTGCCGCGCAGCGCAGCAAACAACTGCAGCGCGGCGCCGTTCCGCGCGTTGACGCCGACTTGCGCAAGCAAAAACCCACACGCGTGGCGATGGTCGAACTCGAAAAACAAAAAATTGATTTCGACGTTTTAGAAAACACTTAATTTTCAGCTTTTTTAAATTGAAACGCCGACGAACGTTCGTCGGCGTTTCGTCGTTTTTTTTATTTCTTACTTTACAATTAAACGATTCGCTTTTGCTTTTCCTTCCATTTCAGATACTCTTCCGCCGCTTCTCTCGCTTCGATCTCGAATGGAATATTCAAATAAGCCCGACGCCGTGCCGAAAAATCCCATTCTCCGATTTTGCGCAGATTATCCCAATACGATTTTGAGTATTGACAAAGAAAGCGCGCGAAACCTTTTTCGCGGTATTGAATGACGTGCATTATTTCGTGGACAAGCAAATCTTCGGGAAGTTTTTTCTGATTTTTTCGGTTATAAGTTATCAGCGTAGGCAATATTAAAACGTTTCTGCCGAGCGTAATGCCATGAACGCTGATAGTTTTCGTCAGGCGAGCCGCAAATTTTCCAGTGTAAAATTGTATTTTCGGAAGCTTAAAACGCTCGTTTTTTAAATAGAAACGGAAAAATTCTTCCAAATGCCGATGTGAATTTTCCGATAACTGCATAAAAATGACGAAAAAAGCCGTTATTAAAACGGCTTTCTATTTCAAATCAAATAAAATTTTTATTTATTGACGTTGTCGGCTGTATTTTTAATAGCGTCACCGACCGAATCAATCGTGTCGGACACGCCGTGCTTGAATTTGCCCCAGGTTTCCTGCGATTTACCTTCGGCATTCTGCATTTCGCCTTCGGCTTCAAGACTGCGATCACCGGTCGCTTCGCCGACTTTATCTTTAACCGTTCCTTTGACCTGTTCCCATTTACCTTCGGCTTCATCGTTATTTGGTATTGACATAAAATTTATCTCCCTTTTTTATCAGTATTTGTGCATCGTATTCAAACGAATTTCACTTAATAAAAAATAAAAGCAAATTGCCTGCCAATCCGAAATCCGAATTACATTCCTTTATAATTCGGACCGCCGCCGCCTTCGGGCGTCACCCAATTTATGATTTGGTAAGGATCCATAATGTCACACGTTTTGCAGTGAACGCAGTTGGAAAAATTTACTTTCAATTCGCGCCGGTCAGTTTTGGCGCTGTATTCCATTTCATAAACTGCTGCCGGACAAAAACGCTGGCACGGATTTCCGTATTCTTCGGCACAGCGGACGGCGCAGATTTCCGTGTCGAGAACGTGCAGATGCGAAGGCTGATCTTCATCGTGCGCGACGGTCGCGTGATAAACGTCCGTGATTTTATCGAAAGTCAATTGTTTGTCGAATTTCAAATCAGGATAACGCTGCGCGATGTCGTCGCCTTTGTAATCGTATTCTTCGAGCATTTCCATCCGCTCGTGTCCGGCGACGTGATGCTCTTTCGGCATAAAACCCCACGCAAAACCGCCGGTCGCGTATTGCAGCCCGGTGTTGACGAGCGCCGACCAGCGACCGGATTGAAACGCGCCGTGAAAATTTCGCACCGGATAAAGCTCGTCGTAAATCCAGCTTCCTTCGACTTTTTCAGTAAAATGCTTGAGCGTTTTCGACGTAAAATCGTTGTGTGCGAAAGCATCAACGATGGTTTCCGCCGCGAGCATTCCCGATTTGATCGCCGTGTGGATTCCCTTAATGCGCTGCCCGTTCAAAAATGAAGCGCAGTCGCCGACCAGCAAAACGCCGTCCGCGTAAAGCTGCGGCATCGTGTTCCAGCCGCCCGCGTTAATGGTTTTCGCACCGTATTTGAGCATTTTTCCGCCCGTTAAGATTTTGGCGATTTCCGGGTGCGTTTTAAACTTTTGATATTCGGCGTGCGGATCGATTAGCGGATCGAGGTAATCCAAGCCCGTAACGTAACCGATGCTGACTATATTGTCCTTCATCCCGTAAATCCAGCCGCCGCCGTAAGTTTTTGCGTCAGACGGAAATCCGAGCGTATGAACGACCCGACCTTCTTCGAAATTCCCTGCCGGAACTTCCCACAACTCCTTGATTCCGACCGAAAAAACCTGCGGCTCGGCATTTTCATTCAAACCTAATCTCTGCATCAATTGCTTCGCCAGCGAGCCGCGCGAGCCTTCGCCCAAAACCGTAACTTTCCCCAAAAGATCAACGCCCGGCTCGAAATTCCCTTTCATTTCGCCTTCTTTGTTGATGCCTTTATCGCCGGTTCGCACGCCGACGACGCGCTCGTGTTGATCGAAAAGCAATTCCGTGCCGGGAAATTCCGGGAAAATATTGATTCCGGCTTCCTCGCATTTTTCGCCGAGCCATTCGCACATTTTGCTCAAACTCAAAATATATTTGCCGTGATTTTTGAGCGGCGGTGGCGTGATCGGCGAAACAATCGAACGCGTCTCCGTCAAATACCAAAACGCATCATCAGTGACGGCAGCGTCAACCGGACAGCCCTGTTCGAGAAAATCCGGCATCAATTCGCGCAGAGCAATCGGATCCATCACCGCGCCGGAAAGAATGTGAGCGCCGACGAATGAACCTTTTTCGATGATCCCGATTTCCAAATCGGGAATTTTCGTGCCGCGTCGCGGATCGCGTTCAACGAGTTCGTTATGCTCGTCAATCATGTTTTTCAAATGCAGCGCCGCCGCCAGGTTCGCCGGTCCCGCGCCGACAAAAACAACGTCCATTTCCAATTGTTCGCGTTCAATTTTCATATAATTAAATGAATGGTCATTCAGTTTATGCAAGTATAACAAATTTTTTTTCGAAATCTGAATTTTGAGCCGGTTTTATATAAAAAACGAATTATTAAACCAAAATTTTTGATATGCAAAATACGGAAATGAATTTGTTCAAAAGTTTAAATTTTAAAGTAAAAAAGGCTTGTCAATTCAGCGAGCCTTTTTGTTTTTAATCTTCAAACTGTTTTCGCAAACTTTCCGTGTAAGGCGCGCGCGCGACGCCTTTTTCGGTGATAATCGCCGTCACCAAATCGTTCGGCGTTACGTCGAACGCGTAATTACTGACATCAATGCCTTCGGGCGAAAGCTGTATGTCCTGCAGATGCGTGATTTCGCGAATGTTGCGTTCTTCAATCGGAATTTCCTCGCCGGTCGGGCAATTTAAATCAACGGTCGAGAGCGGCGCGGCGACGTAAAACGGAATGTTGTGGCGGCGAGCTAAAACCGCGACCATATAAGTGCCGATTTTGTTGGCGACATCGCCGTTCGCCGCTATTCTGTCCGAGCCGACGACGACCGCCTGCACGCGTCCTTTTTTCATCACGTGACCGCTCATATTGTCGGTGATTAATGTTACAGGAATATCGTCCTGCAATAATTCCCAAGCCGTCAAGCGCGCGCCTTGGAGATACGGGCGAGTTTCATCGGCGATAACGGAAATTGATTTGCCGTCGGCGACCGCGCCGCGTACGACGCCCAAAGCCGTTCCCCAAACGCCGCCGGTGGCGAGCGCGCCCGCGTTGCAGTGCGTTAGAACCGTCGAATTATCGTCGAGCAGTTCGCCGCCGAATTTGGCGATTAAACGCTGTGATTCGATGTCCTCTTCATGGATGGCTTTGGAATCTTCGATCAGAATTTGTTTGATTTCCGAGATTGATTTGCCGTCCGCTTTCGCTTTCTGGAACGTGCGTTTCATCCGATCAATCGCCCAGAAAAGATTAACGGCGGTCGGACGAGTTTTCGCTAAAGTCTGGCAAACGTAATCGAGTTCATCCTCGAAATCCGCCACGTTCGTGCCGACAAAACTCTGCGCGCCGAGCGCGACGCCATAAGCTGCTGAAACTCCGATTGCAGGAGCGCCGCGCACGACCATATCGGTGATTCCGTCGGCGACTTCGCGGTAAGTTTTGAGCATCAGCCATTTTTCTTGTGTCGGCAGAAGCCGCTGGTCGAGCATTTTGACGCCTTCGTCCGTCCATTCAACAGGTATTATCATTCGTTTTTCCTTCGTTTTCCTATGTTTTCTTTTATCGTAAATATTGTTTTAAAAATAATCTTCTAAAATCTTACGGAAAAACCGCGACGCTCACAAGAAAGGCGAAACTTTTTCCAGCCCTTTGCGCGTTAATAGTTGGGAAACGGAGACGCGAATTTAAATGAAACTTGAAATGACTTTGGACAATCTGCACCGAGCGGCGACGGGCAGTAAAACGCTGCAAATCTTTACTGCTTTCACGCGAATCTTATTATTTGTTGGATTTACGCCGCCGAGCATCAAGAAAATTCTCGGTCAGCCGTTTACGATTTTGCCCGATTCAAATCCGGTCGGACATTATTTTAACGCGCTTTATCAAACCGGATTTTATTACGAATTTCTCGGCTGGTCGCAACTCGTCGCCGCCGTTTTGCTGCTTTTTCCTCGCACGGCGCATTTAGGCGCGCTCGCTTTTTTCCCGATTATTCTTAACATCGCCGTCTTGACGAGTTCTGTCGGTTTCGTCGGCACGAATTATTTAACGGCGCTCATGACTTTAGCGGCAATTTATCTGGTCGCGTGGGATTATGACCGCTTAAAGCCGATTTTGTTCGGCAAACGCGACGCAAAAGTTAAATTTTTGCGTCTCGAATTCGTCTGGCTTCCTTTGTTATTCGCCGTTGGCGGCGCGTTTACGGCGAGTTTCTTTGCATATTTCGGCGTCGCCAACATTCATCAAAGATTCCTGTTAATTTTAGCGCTTTTATCCGTCGGCGGAGCGATTTTCGGTCTTGCCGTCGCCGCGCATCATCGTTTTATGCCGAGCGGCGAGTTAAAGAAATCGCCGGAAATCATTTAGCTGTCAAACTCGATTAAAACAAATAAATTTTGAACACGCGGACGCATAAATTTTTCAAAAATTGTGTATCCGCGTTATTTTTTTAGCTTGATTTGTTAATATGCTCGTTATGAATGAAGCAAAAGGTTCCGAATTTTGTTTGATCGTGGAAGGTTTCTACGAAACCGTCGAAGAAGCGAAACACGCTTTGATTGACCCGTTTATCGAAGATTACGTCGAGAAAACCGGTAAATATAAACTGCACAACTCGGCGGATATTTTTGTTGCCAGCGGTATTGCGCTCGACGATTTATCAATCGCCGAAATTGAAGAAAACATTTTTGAAATTTCTTGCAAAGATTCGCCGCAGATCCTGACGCGCCGGCGCGCCGATCAGCTCGCCGAAAAACTGCGCCAGCAGGCGATGTTCGACGAAATCACAATCGAGCCGATCAAAGATTAATAAAAAGAATTCAATGGAAAATAAGTTTCTAGACGGGAAAGTCGTCGTCACCGTCGGCGACATTACCGAGCAAAACGTTGACGCGGTCGTGAATGCGGCAAATTCGACTTTGCTCGGCGGAGGCGGCGTTGACGGCGCGATTCACAGAAAAGGCGGCGCGCAAATTACGGAAGAATGCCGCAAAATTCGCCAGACAAGATTTCCGCAAGGCTTGCCGACCAGTGCAGCCGTCATTACTTCAGGCGGAAATTTGAAAGCTAGATTTGTCATTCACACGGTCGGACCGATTTACGGACAACACGCGGGCGCTGAAGCCGAACTTCTGGCGCACAGCTATCGTAACTGTTTATCTCTCGCGCACGAATATTCACTCGAAACGATCGCTTTTCCTTCGATTTCGACCGGCGCGTATAATTATCCGAAACACGAAGCGGCAAAAGTCGTTTCAGGGGAAATTTCAGATTTTCTAACTGAAAATGCAACGGTTAAAGAAATACGACTTGTCTTTTTCTCGGAATCCGACGCAAAAATGTTCGTCAAACATCAAACTTTTCCGGCTGGATAAATCCAACAATAATATTTGTCAATAATTTGCCGTTTGTTTTTTGATGCTTTATAGTTTTGAAATAGTTTTGAAAAACCCTTCCTTTTTAATGTCTAATACAATACGACAATTTTTATTTCGTTTAAAAATACGAAGGAATCTTAATGCATACTTTGGAGAATATGAATCAAGCCGTCAGCTTACAAACCGAACAAACTTTCCGCAGCGATTTTAATTTCAAGCGCGATCTGCCTGAAAATCTGTCTGCGCTCGACACGATTGCGCGCAATTTTTACTGGTCGTGGCAGCCCGAAGGCGCTTATCTGTTTCGCGAACTAGAACCGACTTTATGGGAAAAAAGCGAACAAAATCCGCTTGTTTTCCTTAAAAAAATCAGTTCTCTGAGATTATGGCAAAAATCGATTGATACGGCTTATGTGGAAAGACTGCGTAAATTTTCCGCAAATTTCGAGGAATACGTCGCGCAAAAACCGAATGATTTCGGCAAAGTAACGGAATCAAATCCCGCCGCTTATTTCTGCGCCGAATACGGAGTGCATAATTCTCTGCCGAATTATTCGGGCGGTCTCGGAATTTTGGCGGGCGATCATTTGAAATCGGCGTCGGATTTGAACGTGCCGCTCGTCGCCATCGGTTTACTTTACCGTTTCGGTTATTTTCGCCAGAAAATCCGGCACGACGGTTGGCAGGAAGAGCGCTACAACGACGTTTTTGAGTCCGAATTGGCAGTCAAGCCTGTCGAAGATGAAAACGGCGAGCGTATTTTTGTTTCGGTTCATATTCGCGGTCAAGAAGTATTCGCGCAGGCGTGGCTCGCGCAAATCGGGCGCATTAAGCTTTATTTACTCGACACGAATTTGCCGCAAAACGCCGAAGTTGACCGGCTTATTACCGGGCATCTCTACGGCGGCGACGCGGAAACGCGCATCGTGCAGGAAAAAGTTCTGGGCATCGGCGGCGTTCGACTTTTACGCAAGATTGGCGTCGAACCTTCGGTTTATCATCTTAACGAAGGACATTCGGCTTTTCTTACTCTGGAACTGGCGCGCGAGTTTTTAAATGAAAATTCCGATGCTTCGTTTGATGAAGCAATCGCCGCCGTGCGCGAAAAATGCGTTTTCACGACGCACACGCCGGTTTCCGCCGGAAACGACGAGTTTTCGCCTGAAAAAATCCGACAATGTTTCGACGCCAATTTCATTTCCGATTTGAAAATCTCAGAATCGGATTTTTTCGCGCTCGGGCGTACAAATCCCGCGGACGAAAACGAATGGTTCGGAATGACGCCGCTCGCTTTGCGAATGTGTCGTTCGGCAAACGGCGTCAGCGAAAAACACGGCGAAGTTTCGCGCCAGTTGTGGCATAAAATGTTTTCCGAAAATACGGAAATCAATGATGTTCCAATTACGCACATTACGAACGGCGTTCACGCGCCAACCTGGATTGCGCCGATTTTTCAAACGCTTTACGAAAAACATATCGGTAAAAATTGGGCGGAAATATCGAGAAATTCAAATGATTGGGCAAGTGCAATCGAAAAAATTCCCGGCGCTGAAATCTGGCGGTCGCATCAACTTCTCAAAAATCTACTGGTTTCATTCGTCCGCCAAAGAACTTTCGCCAAAGAAACCGGGCTGCACGAAACGATTAACGAACATCAGGACACCGGAAAATTATTCAGTCCCGACGTTTTGACTATCGGCTTTGCGCGTCGCGTCGCGGCTTACAAACGTTGGAACTTGCTGGCGACGGATTTGGACAGACTTTTGCGAATGGTTGACGACTCGGAACGTCCCGTGCAATTCATTTTCGCCGGAAAAGCGCATCCGCAAGACCGCATCGGCAAACAGGTTTTGCAGAATTTGATGAGCATCAACCACAACTCGAACTGGCAGAATCGCGCGGTTTTTATCGAAGATTACGATCAGGAAGTCGCGCGTTATCTCGTTCAGGGCGTTGACGTGTGGCTCAACGTGCCGCGCCGACCGCTCGAAGCGTCGGGCACGAGCGGGCAAAAAGTAGCGATGAACGGGGGCTTGAATTTTTCGATTCTCGACGGCTGGTGGATCGAAGGCTACAACGGCGACAACGGTTTTTCCATCGGCGAACTAAAAGAAGCGGGCGACGAATTGGCGATTGACCTCGAAGACGCCGAATCTTTATACAACGTTTTGGAAACGGAAATAATTCCTGCTTTTTACGCAAAAGATGCGGACGGGCTTCCAACAGAATGGATTCGTCGGATGAAAAACGCGCTCGTTACATTAACGCCGCAATTTTCAAGCGATCGGATGATTAAAGATTATATCGATAAAATTTATAATTAACCGGAGAACAATTTAAATTTTATGACAGAATTTCAAACCGGAGTTATTCAGCCAATCGAATGTTTTCGCGAAGGCTGGGGAATCATCAAAAACGATTACTGGACGTTTTTCGTCGTTTTCCTGCTCGGCGGCTTTATCGGCGGAGTCAGTTTTTACATTCTGATCGGCGCAATGATTTGCGGCATTTATTATTGTTTTCTGCGAAAAATCGATGGTTATTCAGTTTCGTTCGACAATTTGTGGAAAGGCTTCGATTATTTTTTGCCGAGTCTTTTAGTAACGATTTTAATCGTCGTGCCGATGATGATTATTTTCGCCGTCGTTTACGCGCCTTTAATCGTGGCCGCGGTGATGGGAACTCGTCTCAGTCCCGACGAATTGATGGGCTTGTTTTTCGGCGCGATTGCGATTGATGTCGTTCTCGCGTTTGTCGTTACTTGTTTTCACACGCTTTTGTTGTTCGCGTTTCCGCTGATCGTTGACCGCAATTTAACGGCTGGGCAGTCAATCGTAACGAGCGCGAAAGCAGTCTGGCACAACTTGAGCGGCGTTGTCGGGTTAATCGCCGTCGGGATTGTTTTATCTTTGTTTGGTATAATCACTTGCGGCATCGGAATGTATTTTATTATGCCGGTTTTACTGGCTGGTTATGCGGTCGCGTATCGCAAGATTTTTCCCGCCGCGACGGTTGGAAATTTCAATCCGCCTCCGCCGAATTTTTATCAGGGATTTTAATTTTTCTTTTTTTTACCTTTTTTTACATATGAGCGCAAATTTTATTAAATTGGATTCGACCGAACGGCTCGAAGAATTATTCGCACAATCGCACGAAAAACCCGTTGTGCTGTTCAAACACAGCACGACTTGTCCGATCAGCACCGGCGTTTACGAAGAAGTTTCGCGCGTCGACGGCGACATCAATCTTATTATCATGCAGTCGGCACGCGACATTTCCAATGCGGTCGCAAGCAAAACCGGCGTCCGCCACGAATCGCCGCAGGCAATCGTGATTAAAAACGGCGAGCCCGTTTATCACGCGTCGCATTTCGACGTAACGGCTGAAGCCATTAACTCGGAAATGAATACTTAAACGTTGAGAACTGAAAGTAAATTTAAGGTAGAACTAATAAAATTCTTTTTTTCTTTCAGTTCTCAATCGTAAAAACTCCCATAATTTATGATTGAACCTTTGAAAATCATCGAAGAAAGCGACCGCGAAATTTCTATCGTCTGGTCCGATGAAGCGGAAACATCTTATCAAGCGGCAACGCTTCGGCGCGCCTGTCCGTGTGCCGGATGCGTCAATGAATGGACTGGGGAAAAAATGCTCAGAGACGAAAATATTTCCGAAGATTTATCGTTTTCGCACATTACGGTCGTCGGCAGATACGCGCTTAATTTTCATTTTTCCGATCGGCATGAAACCGGCATCTACAGCTTCGCCTATCTCAGGAAACTTTCCGATTAGTTCGGATTCGTCAAATAGAAACTTTTACGTCACCGAACTATTCTCTGGAATTCAGCGTCGTAATCCTGTTATAATCATTTTGATAAGTTATGCAGGAAAGAGACATATTTGACGAACGACAGGAAACCAAGACGGCGAGTTTTTCTTGCCCGAATTGCCGTGAAAGAAACGATTACGAAGTGCGCTGGATGACGCGGCGGAAAAAGAAAAACGCGCCGCGAAATATGAATCAGCAGGATCGCGCGCAATTTGAAAAATCGCGCGATTATATGGTGCGCGTTGACGACCAGTTGATGTGCAAAAACATTCGCTGCCGCAAACGCTTTGAAATTCCATCGTCGCAGTCTGTCGTATTTATTTAATTGCGCCCGCGCGACTTGCACAGCTCGATTGTGCTATTCTTTTTACATCAAATTTTCAAGGAGGGTTTTTAATGGCAGAGACAGAGGACAACGATATGATTTCGGGCAAAGATTTAGAATTTTACGAAAAAGAAGATTTACCGGACGAAGAAATGCAGCAATTTATCAATGAAGAAATTGCTAATGCTCCGACCGCGCCCAATGAATTAATTAATGCCCTGAACGAACATAATTCTTCTTCGCCTGCGGATTCCGGCGGCGACATCGATGCCGATTGGGCTGATGTCAATCAAACGGGTTCGGAAGCAGTTTTCGGGCATAATCCGACGCCTGATCAATCCGACGTAGAAGAAAACGCGCATGCGATGGGCATTGATTATCAGGACAATGAACCGCTCGATATTCTGGACAAAATCGAAAAACGGGACCGCGACCGTTTTGAATTGGATGAAAATTCCAAATCAGGCAACGATATGATTTAGATAATTGTTATAAAAAAATAAAAAGAGCGAGTCAATTTATGACTCGCTCTTTTTATTTTCACGGAAATTTATTTTTAGTAAATTGTAAAACTATACTGAACTTGCTTCGTCACGCTGACCGGAGCGCCATTGACCATCTGCGGCTCAAATCTAATCGAACGCGCCGCGGCTATCGCCTGTTCGGTTAAACCATAAGGCAAGCCACTGACCGGCGAAATGCTGCCGATTTGTCCCGAAGCTAAAAACGTAACTCGCAATGTAACCGTTCCCTGAACCTGATTCTGACGCGCCGTATCAGTGTAATTCGCGCGCGGCTTGGAAACGATTTTCATCGCCGTCGTTACAGCGGGCGGTTTAGGTTTCGCCGCTGGCGGCGGCGGCGGCGCATTTCTGCCTGTTCCGTCGCCTGTTCCATCGCCAGCTCCGTTGCCGCGACCGTTCCCGCTGCCTGAACCGATGCCGTTACCTTCACCGTCTCCGCGTCCGCCGCCGATTCCTGCTCCGGTTCCCGAACCGATACCGCCGCCTCTGCCTTGTCCATTAGAAAGAATGTCGCCTGTTAAACCGTTCGGCAAACCGGCGCGTTCATTGGTAATCGGTCGAACTTTTTCCGGTCCTTTCGTTTGCTGAATTAAAGGAATCGATGGATTCGTTAACTGCGGAATATTCACCGAAGGAGGCGTTACCGGATTTTTCGTTTGCGAAACGAGTCTGCCTTTTGAAGCAGGCGTCGGTTCTTCTTTGCCGCCGCCGCCGCCGCCGCCGCCGTCTTTATCGTCTTTCTTCGGCGGGGGCTCGGTTTCCATTTCCGGCGGAGGCTCAACCGCCGACATAATCGCAACCAAATTGCCTTCATCACCGATTGAACCAACAAGCAGATTTTGATTAAAAAGCGAATAAATCGTGCCGCCGACAGCTAAAGTCGTCATCAAAGCGAGCGATCCGAGCAGCAGCATATTTCTCTGCTTGGAATTTTTCTCTTCGATAACCGTCACATGAAAACCGTCGTTCGCCGCATTCGTCGCCGATACTACATAATTTTGATTCGTCTGATGATTGCCGTTACTGCCGTTTGACCCGTTCGACGCGCTCGCAGCGAAAGTTTTTGTTTCTCTGGTTTCTTTGACGAAACTGTCCGCGCTTTCTGACTTTGCGACAGTTTCAGGCACGGGCGTTTCAGCAATCAGCACATTGCTTTTTTCCGCAGCGGGAGCGACATGAACGGGAACAGGCGTAATTTCCGGCTGTTTCGTCGCCGCAATTTCAGGCACGACAACCGCCGGCGAACTCGCCGTTTCGACTTCGGCATTTACCGAATCAGTTTTGACCGGCGCGACAACTTCACCCGCGCCGCCGAGCGGATTCATTTCAAACGCCGTCAGGCTCGAACCGCAGTTCGGACAAAAACCGAATTTTTCGGCAAAGCCTTCTTCACACGAGTTGCAATATTTCACAATTTTTCCCATCTTTCCAACCTCACAAAATTTCCGTAAGTTTTCTCGTCAATCTTCAGAAATGTTCTTTATATTATACTTGATTTTTCTCGGATGTTAAGCAATAACCGGCAATCACGCTTAACAAAATACAGGTTGCGACAATATTGATAGATGCTCACCTCGGTTGACGCGATGCCTGTCAGCCATCTAAAATTTTCATTTACGAAAGCGTCGAATTTTGCCGGTTGATTATCTCGATTGACAACAGTTTTCCCAAAATCGGCAACTAACGGAATAACTTCTTCAGTTTCCGAACCGTTTCCGAGAATATATACGATGAAAAACAGATTTTATTTCCGTAAACTTTCAGTTTCGCTCGCGGCGCTCGTTTTAACCGCCGTTTTCGTTTTCGCGCAATCGCCGAACACTGCCGCGCCGCGTCAGGAAAAACTTCTGAACGGCTTGAAAATATTGATGCTGAACGATTCGCAAGCCGCTAATGTTTCGGTCAAAATTCGCGTTCACAGCGGCGCGGCGTTTGACCCGCAGGGCAAAGAAGGCGTGATGCGGATACTCGCCGAAAACATTTTTCCGAACGATGCTGTGCGTGAATTTTTCACTGACGATTTGGGCGGCAGTCTCGAAATCGTCACGAATTACGATTATATTCAAATCAACGCGACCGCCAAACCCGATGAATTTCTAAACTTAATGGAAACGCTCGCCAACGCTGTCGCTCGTCCGACGATTGATAAGGAAACGACGCTTCGTCTGCGCGCTTTGCAAATCGAGAAAATCCGCGAAATGGAAAAAAATCCCGTTCACGTCGCCGATCTTGCCGCTGCCGGACGACTTTTCGGAACTTTTCCTTACGGCAGACCGATAGACGGAACAATCGAATCAGTGCAAAAAATTGATTTCGCTGATTTAATTTTTGCCAGAGACCGCTTTTTTAGCGCCGACAATGCGACCGTCGCCATTACCGGAAACTTTAAAACTGATTTGGCGTTTCGCGCCGCCCGCCGTTATTTCGGCGCGTGGGCTAAATCCGACGGCAAAATCTCATCGACATTTCGCCAGCCCGATGAGCCGAAAACGGGTTTGCCGGTTATCGAATCGCCTGCGCCGAACAAAAGCGAGTTTCGCATTGTGATGCGCGGTTTTGCCAGAAACGACAACGATTATTACGCCGCCGAGATTTTAGAGCGAATTCTTCAAAATCGCATTCAAACGCGCGAAGGCAAAAACGCTTTCGTTCGTCACGAAGCTCACATTTTGCCCGGCTTGATTATTTTCGGCGTTTCGGATTGGAATCTCGGACGAATCAAAAAAGAGGGCGACAAGATTATACTTCCGCAGACAGATAATTATCAAAATAATTTTTTGAAGGATGCCGTTAAACCCGAAGAATTTGAGAAAGCCAAAAGCGATTTTGCCGCGCAGACGAAACAACCGGACGCGGCGGATTCGTGGCTCGACGCCGACACCTATCGTCTTTCACCAAGCAAAATAACGCCGTCCCCTACGATTGCTGACGTGCAGCGAGTTTTGGAAAAACTGCAAAAACAAACGGCGGCGACTGTTTTGGTTTTTGCCGAAGAAACTGCGCGGACAACCAATCAATAAAAGTTTTGCCGATTGAATTTATTTTTTCAAGTAATTTTATGCCAAACGAACGAACCGCCCGCGAACTCGAACACGCCCGCGCCGTGCGCGAAATGTTTGCGGGAATCGCCCGCCGCTACGATTTTCTAAATCATTTTCTGTCGGTCAACACCGACAAACGCTGGCGTCGTCTGGTCAGAAAAAAACTCGAAGATGTTTTGAAACGGCAGGACGCGCTCGTTTTGGATGTCGCCTGCGGCACCGGTGATTTGTCGGTCGAGCTGCAAAAAAACTCGCGGGCGAAGATCATCGGCACTGATTTCTGCCGTCCGATGCTCTCGATTGCGTTCGACAAAAACGAAAAAAATCAAACCGAAATTCCCTACGTCGAAGCCGACGGCATGAATCTCTCATTCGCCGACGCGAGCTTCGACGCCGTCACCGTCGCCTTTGGTTTGCGAAATTTTTCCAACTGGCAGGACGGTTTAAAGGAACTGCACCGCGTCACGAAGAAAGGCGGAAAACTCGTTATTTTAGAGTTTTCAACGCCTATCGTCCCCGGATTCAAACAAATTTTCAATCTCTATTTTACGCAAATCCTGCCGCGCGTCGGCGGCGCGGTCAGCGGATCGCGCGGCGCGTATGAATATTTGCCCGATTCGGTTTCGCGGTTTCCAGATCAGAAAGGTTTGGCGGAAATGATGACTAAAACCGGATTCTCCGGCGTCGAATACAAAAATTTGACGGGCGGAATCGCCGCCATTCACAGCGGAATAAAAAACTAAGCGTTTGCAAGCCGTTTCCTTTTCATTATAAAATTTCCGTGCTTCCGGATTTCTCAATGAAATATAAAATTCTAAACTTTTTCCGCCAGCTCGCGCTCATTTTGCTCGTTATTTGGACGGTTGTTTCACTTGTCACGCTTTTAATCGAACTCGTTCCGGGCGATCCGGCGACGACGATTTTGGGCGAAACCGCTTCGCCCGAACAAATCGCCGGATTTAATCAAAAACACGGACTCGACCGACCGGCTTTTTTCTTTACTTATAACGGAACAAGCGGTTTCGTCTGGAACGGCGTTGATAACCGTTACGTTGATTACTGGGTCGGACTCCTGCAAGGCGATTTGGGCACGTCATTCCGCACTGAACGTCCGGTTCTGGATATGATTCTGGAACGTTATCCGTCAACGATTATGCTTGCTATCGTTTCGATGATCATCGCCGTCTGCATCGCCGTTCCGCTCGGCGTTCTGGCGGGCACGAACAAAGGCACTCTGATTGATAACGTTTCATCTTTCATCGCGCTTTTGGGTATTTCGTTGCCGACGTTCGTCATCGGACCTTTTCTCGTTTACCTTTTTGCAGTCAAATACCGGGTTTTTTCCCCGACAGGCAGCGCTAATCCCGAAGATATTATTTTGCCTGCCGTTACATTGGGCGCGGCGCTTTCGGCGATTTTGACGAGAATGGTGCGCTCGTCGGTGATTGAAGAACTCGGCGAAGATTACGTGCGAACGGCGCGCGCCAAAGGCTTGAGCGAGCGCAAAGTCGTTTACAAACACGTTTTGAAGAACGGCTTGATTCCGGTCGTCACGATTTTAGGTTTACAGCTCGGCGTTTTGCTCGCGGGCGCGATTATCACGGAAAAAATCTTTAACTGGCAAGGCTTGGGACTTTTGCTTCTCGACGACGGAATAGGAAAACGCGATTACCGTTTGGTGCAAGGATGTGTTCTGGTAATTTCCGTAACATATATTCTGGCAAATTCACTAACCGATTTGGTTTATCGCTGGCTCGATCCGCGCATCAGACTTTCGTAATTAATGAATCGTTTAACATACATCGGTATCGCTATCGCGGTTCTATTTATCATCATCGCCATTTTCGCTCCGCTGATTGCTACGCACGACGTTACGGCGCAAAATCTGGCGATGCGTTATGCCGCGCCTACCGCTCAACATTGGTTCGGAACCGATGCTTTGGGACGCGACGTTTTTTCGCGCGTTATTTTCGGAGCGCGCATTTCTTTGCAAGTCGGCATAACGGTTGTAGTCGTTTCTGCTGTCATCGGCACTTTTTTAGGTGCGATTGCCGGGTTCTACGGCGGTTTCGTTGATAAATTTTTATCCGGTTATGTTTTCAATGTCTTCCTTGCTTTTCCCGGACTTCTTTTGGCGATTGCATTGGTCGCGTTTTTAGGCGCGGGTCTCGGAAAATTAATTTTGGCGCTCTGCATTATCGGCTGGGTCGGTTACGCGCGCGTTATTAGGGGACAGGTTTTGAAAGTGCGCGAATACGATTTCGTACAGGCGGCGCGTGGTTTGGGCGCGAGCAATATGCGCATTTTGTTTACGCATATTTTGCCTAACGCCATTCAGCCTTTGATCGTTCAAGCCAGCTTAGGAATGGCGGGTGCGGTTTTGTCCGAAGCGTCGCTTTCGTTTCTCGGTCTGGGAATTCCGCCGCCCGCGCCGTCGTGGGGAACGATGATCGAAGAAGCGCGCGGACTGGACATTTTATACAACGCGCCGCACGTTTTGTTTTTTCCCGGCATTGCGATTGCGCTAACTGTTCTCGCCTTTAACTTTATCGGCGACGGCTTGCGTGAATATCTCGACCCGAAACAACGAAAGCGCTAGTTGGCGCCGTTACTTATGACGAAATTTTCCCCGCTCGGCGAAAACGCTTTAACGGTTGAGTTTTCCAATGAAATATCGTCGGAAACGAACGATAAAGTTATCAGGCTGGCAAAGTACTTCGAAACCAATAAATTCGACGGTTTTCTCGAAACGGTTCCGGCTTACGCTTCGCTGACAATTTTCTACAACGCGTTTACGGTTAGAGAAAGTTTCGGCTCGTTCCAGGCGGCTTTCGACGCCGTGAAATTTTTAGCGGAAAATGCTTTGCAAAACCTGCAGGAAATAGAAAAAACCGAAAATCGTCTTATCGAAATTCCCGTTAGTTTTGACAAAGAACACGCCCTCGATTTAGGTTTCGTCGCCGAAACAAATGGTTTGTCGGCGAGCGAAGTAATAAAAATATTTACCAGACAAATTTACAGGGTTTATATGCTCGGATTTCTTCCCGGTTTTGCTTATATGGGCGAAATTGACGAAAGCATCGCTGTTCCGCGAAAAGCCGCGCCGCGTCTGAAAGTGCCGCAAGGAAGCATCGGAATAGCCGGACGACAAACCGGAATTTATCCGCTCGCATCGCCCGGCGGCTGGCAGATAATCGGAAAAACAAATCTCGAATTGTTCACGCCAACGATGGAAAATCCGACGTTTCTGCGCGCCGGAGACAGCGTGAAATTTTACGAAACAAAAAATTTCACCCAAAGGATTTGAGCATTTCGCCGTCAGTTTATTTATTAAATGAGTTTATTTTTTCTCAAAAGCGGCATTTTGACGACCGTTCAAGATTTGGGGCGAACAGGTTACCGGCGCTTCGGAATTAACTCTAACGGCGCGATGGATGGAACGGCGGCGCGTTTAATCAATATTCTGCTCGGCAACGATGACAACGAAGCGATTTTGGAAATGCATTTTCCCGCGCCTGAAATTAGATTTGAAGAAGCCGCTATTTTTGCTGTCGGCGGCGGCGATTTCGGCGCGAAATTTAACGGCGAGCGAATTGAGAACTGGAAGCCGTTTTATGTCGATAAAGGCGGCGTTTTAAAATTTACCGAAAAGATTTCCGGCAATCGCGCTTATTTATCAATCAAAAACGGCTTTCAAATAGAAAAACAACTCGGCAGTGCAAGCACGAACTTAACGGCTAGTTTCGGCGGTTTGAACGGCAAAAGATTGGAAAAGAATGATCGGTTGTTTTTTAATCCAACTGAAATAAATCTTAAGACTCGCTCGAATTCAAGAATTTCAAATTCGATGATTCCTTTCTACAGCCGTTTTCCGACCGTTCGCGTCGTCGCAGGCGCGGAATTTGAATCTTTGACGGCGTTTGGCGAACAAACATTCGAGCATGAAAATTTCGTCATTTCTCCAAATTCAGATCGAATGGGTTTTCGGCTCACGGGCAAACCGATGTTTATGCTCGAAAAAAAAGAACTCGTTTCATCTGCGGTCAATTTCGGCACTGTTCAGCTTCTTCCTGACGGGCAGTTAATCGTTTTAATGGCTGACGCCCCGACTTCGGGCGGTTATCCGCGCGTCGCGCACGTCATCGCAACGGATTTGCCGCTCGTCGCGCAGCTCGGCGCGGGCGACAAAATCGCTTTTTATTTGATTTCGCAGACGGAAGCCGAAAATTTATTAATTGATTTTGAAAAAAATTTGCAAATTCTTAAAATCGGTGTAAATTATTCATCAAATTTCTAATCTTTTTTGCAAAAATTCAATTCGTATTTTTCTTATTACAGCGTTATTTCGATGATTTCGATTGACCTCAATTGCGATATGGGCGAAAGTTTCGGCGCGTGGCGAATGGGCGCTGACGACGAATTGATGAATTATGTTTCGTCAGTCAATATCGCGTGCGGATTCCACGCGGGCGACGCTTCCGTTATGCGCGAAACGGTGGAAATGGCGATTGAAAAAAATGTCGCGATCGGCGCGCATCCATCGTTTCCAGATTTACAGGGTTTCGGCAGGCGCGCGATGAAAATGTCATTCCACGAGGTTTTCGACATGGTTTTGTACCAGATTTCCGCCTTAAAAGGAATCTGCGAAGCGTTCGGCACACAGCTTCATCACGTCAAGCCTCACGGCGCGCTTTACAACGAAGCGGCTCTAAATAAGCCAATCGCCGAATCAATTGTTAAAGCTGTTAAGATGTTGGACGAAAATCTGTTATTTTACGGGCTTTCCGGCAGTTTTTTGATTTCCGAAGCAGAAAATCACGGTCTGAAAACCGCTTCGGAAGTTTTTGCCGACCGAACTTACCAAACAAACGGAAGTTTGACGTCGCGCAATCAACCAAACGCTTTAATTACGGATAGCGAGCAAGCTATTTCGCAGATTTGGCAAATGATATCGGGGAATTTCGTAACGGCAATAAACGGCGAAAAGGTTCAGATCAAAGCGGAAACGATTTGTATTCACGGCGACGGCGAACATGCGCTCGAATTTGCTAAAGCGATTCACGAAAAGCTGAAGGAACGCGGAATCGAAATTCGTCGTCCTTAATCTGATAAATTTCGTTTTACCGCTTTCAACGCTTAAACTAATTCATTTACTTCCTTATCAAACGGTTTTGCAAATTATATTTTTTTAGAAAATCTGATGAAAACCCTTGATGCTGATAAGAAACTCGTTCGCGGTTTGAGTTTGCTCGACGCGACGATGATTGTCGTCGGCTCGATGATCGGAAGCGGCATTTTCATCGTTTCGGCGGAATCTGCTCGTCTGGTCGGTGCGCCGGGCTGGTTGCTCGTGGCGTGGCTGCTTGCGGGCGTGATGACACTTACCGGTGCGCTGTGTTTTGCCGAACTCGCGGCGATGATGCCGAAAGCGGGCGGACCTTACGTTTTTATGAGCGAGGCTTACGGAAAACCCGTCGGTTTTCTTTACGGCTGGTCACAGTTTCTCATCGTTCAAAGCGGCACGATTGCGGCGGTCGCGGTCGCTTTCGCCAATTTCACGGGCATTCTTTTGCCTTCAATTTCCGGCTCGAATTATATCGTCGAGCCGATAATATTCGGTTCATACGCCGTCAGTCTTTCCACGCAGCAATTTCTCGCCGTCGTCAGCATCGCGCTTTTGACTTTCATCAACACGCGCGGTCTGAAAGTCGGCAAATGGATTCAGAATTCGTTTACTTTCACAAAAACGGCTGCTTTGCTTGGCTTGGTAATAATAGGTTTGCTTTTCGGCTGGAATTCCGGCGGCGCGCTTTTTTCTGCTGATTGGTGGAACAGCGCGGCGAACGGCTGGAGTTTAGAGAATGCGCAGCCAGCTGCCGCGGCTCTCGGCTCGCTCGCTTTCATCATCGTTTTGGGCAAAGCGATGACCGGACCGCTTTTTTCGCAGTCGGCTTGGGACAATGTGACTTTTACCGCCGCCGAAGTGGAAAATCCGGGCAGAAATTTGCCCCGCGCCTTGATCATCGGATGTTCAATCGTTGTCGGTTTATATCTTCTGGCAAATCTGGCGTACGTCGTAACTTTGTCGCTTCCTGCTTTGCAAAACGCGCCGAACGGTCGAGTCGGCGCCGCCGTGATGGAACAAATCATCGGCTCGCCGGGAGTTATTATAATCGCCGTCGCGCTGATGATTTCTACTTTCGGATGTAACAACGGTTTAATTCTTTCCGGCTCGCGCGTTTCATATGCGATGGCGAAAGACGGCTATCTTTTCGCGCCGCTTGCACGCACGAACAAAAAACACGTTCCGGCAATGGCGCTTTTCGCACAGGGAATTTGGTCTTGTCTGCTCGTTTTGCCGCGAACGGTAACTTATTCCGGCGCGGATTCGATGCCGGTTTTCGGCAATGTTTACACGCAGCTTCTCGAATACATCGTTTCGGTGGACTTAATTTCCGCCGCATTATCGGTTTTGGCAGTCATTGTTTTGCGTCGGCGGGCACCGCAGACGGAGAGACCGTATCGCACTTGGGGTTATCCCGTCACGCCGCTCGTTTTCCTGTCGCTTTCGATGTTCGTAACCTTAACGCTTTTATATCTCGCGCCTGCAACTTCAGGAATCGGTTACCTTTTGGCTTTAACGGGAATTCCCGTTTATTTTATCTGGCGTAAACGCGCGTCTGCGCATTCGTCGCTCGAATGAGTTAAAATAAGATTTATTTATTTCGAGTTTTCTTCCAAAGAATTCGCATATTTAGACCGTTAGAATGTTTCTAACGTTTGGAAGTGAGGTGAAACTGATGATGAAAAAGTTTGTTGTAATTTGGCTTGTCATCGTAAGTCTGTTTTCCATTTCAGCGGCGCAATCCGGTAGAAGAACTGCAATTGAACCGGCAACGGAAACGATACGAACGACGGAAACGGAAACAGATTTTTCCGAGTCCGTGTCGAGAAAACCTCGTATTGCCGCGCCGGAGTATAGCAATTCAAAAAAACGCATCGGCGACCGTGCGGAGAAGAAGATTGAATCAGGTTTGAACAGCCAAAATGAAACGGCTGGTGATGAACTCGTTAAAATAGAAACCAATTTAGTAACGATTCCGGTTTCGGTTTTCGACCGCAACGGTCTTTATATATCGAATCTGCGTCAGCAGGATTTTAAGATTTTCGAGGACGGCAAGGAGCAGGAAATCGCTTATTTCGGGACATCGGAGAAACCATTTACCGTCGTTCTGCTACTCGACACGAGTCCTTCGACCGAATATAAAATTGAAGAAATTCAAAAAGCGGCGATTGCTTTCGTTGACCAGTTAAAAATGCAGGACAAAGTAATGGTCATCGAATTTGATGCGAATATCAACGTTTTGACCGAAGCGACGAATAACCGGCAAAAGATTTATAAAGCCATCAAAAAAGCTGATTTCGGCGGCGGAACATCGCTTTACGATACAGTTGATTTTTCGCTGCGCAAACGTTTGAATAACATCGAAGGACGTAAAGCGATTGTTTTGTTCACGGACGGCGTTGACACGACTTCTTACAAATCCGGTTACGACACTACTTTGCAGCAAGCGGAAGAAGCCGACGCGCTGATTTTTCCGATTTATTACAATACGTTTTTGGAAAATCTGCGAAACGCCGTTGATACGAACGCGCCGGGCATGCGCGCCGCCGATTACGCGGTCGGGAAACAATATGTCGAAGAATTAGCCGAAGCGACCGGCGGCAGAGTTTTTCGTCCCGACGCGACGCCGGGCGGATTGACATCTGCGTTTGAAGGCATCGCCGAAGAACTGCGCCGTCAGTATAATCTCGGTTATTATCCGTCGGATGAAGCCCGCGCCGGACAGCGAAAACAGATCAAAGTGCGCGTCAATCGTCCGAATTTAGTCATTCGGTCGCGCGACGGTTATGTCGTCGGCACAGAAAACAAGTCAGCCCAAAACGCGGCGCAGCCGAAATAAATTTTTCAATAATTTGAGGCTAATAACTTATGAATATTAAAAAAACGAGGCGTTTCAAGTTATGCTCAAATTGAAACGCCTCGTTTTTTTCGGTCAAATTTTAATATGCGAACGATTGATAAATTTCCGTTTTCGGAGCGTCTTCCAAACTCTCGATGATCGGATTGTAGCGCAGCATTCTTTGCGCGGCGGGCGACAGAGTTTCCCACACTTCGCGCGGAATGTTGATGGAAACTTCAGGTCTTAAAAGCCATTTTCGACTGTAACCGATAACGCACATCGGGCGCGGAACGTCGGTCGTATTCGGAGTTCCGCGATGCAGAACGCGAACGTCTCGGATCATCACGTCGCCGGCGTTCATGAAAATCTGTTCGATTTTAGCCTCGCCGGTTTCCATTCGTCGCAAGCTTTCTTCTTTGGTCAAAAGATGCGTTCCGCGAGTCGTTTCAAACGGTCCGTTTTCAGCCGTTACGTCAACGAGCGAAAAATTGACTGCCAGCTGAAACGAAGGCGTTTCGCGTCCCCATTCGGGAAAGAGCGGCGGTGCGTCGCGATGAATCTCCTGATATTCTGAGCCTTTGAGCGGTGTATCAGTAGCTAACTGGCACATCACGAAATCAGCGCCGACCAGATTTTCGACAATCGCCAAAATATCAGGATCAACGAAAATTTCTTCGTCGGCAAACGGTTTGACAAACGGCAAAGTAACGTAGTAACGCGCCGTGCCGCGATTTTTTACGTCACCTTCGGTTTCAATATGATGCTGCAAAAGCGGCTTGAATTTATCGTGCCAGTTGTGCATTTTTTCCGCCGCAAAATGTCCGCGTAAAACGCAAAAACCGTCTTGTAAGGCTTCATGCGTGAATTGTTCAATTTCAGATTTTGTGTAACGCATAAATTTTTGGTTAGTAGAAAGTGGTAAATGCTAAGTTGTAAGTGAAAAAGCACAGTTGTTTTTTTTTCATTTACAACTTTCCACTTACCTTTTACCACTATTTAAGTTTTGTCAAACGATTTTGAACGACGACAACAATCAGCAAAATTATGCCGCGTAAAACAAGCTGCCACCAGGGACTAATTTGCCCCTCAAGATTGAAAAGATTAAAAATAACGCCGAGCAGAAGCACGCCGACCAGCGTTGAGACAACGCTTCCCTGTCCGCCCGCAAGCAATGTCCCGCCGACGACTACCGCCGCAATCGCGCTCAATTCCCATCCGAAACCTTCGACCGGGTTGCCCGCGCCTAGCCTCGCCGCCAAAATCACTCCGGCAAGACCTGCCATCGCGCCGCTTAAAGCATAAACGCCAATTATCGTCCGATCAATATTTAACCCTAAAAGCCGCGCCGCTTCGTCGTTGTCGCCGACCGCGAAAACGTGCCGACCGAAACGCGTGTAATTTAAAATTATCCATCCGAGCGCGAAAAATATCAATAGAATCAAGACCGGAACCGGCAGAAAATCGCCGATCAAACCGCGCCCAAGCCAGTTAAAATCGGCGAAATCAGCGGGAATGCGAACGGATTTTTCATCGGTAATTGCCAAAACCAATCCGCGAGCGGCAATCATCATCGCTAAAGTTACGATAAAAGGTTGAATTTTCGCCTTGGCGATAATGACGCCGTTAATCAACCCCAACAATGCTGACGCCGCAACCGCGCCCAAAACGGAAACAAACACTCCGTAAGGCGCGAGATATGCCGCGATGACTCCTGCCAATGCAAGCAGTGATCCGACCGACAAATCAATGCCGCCGGTCAAAATAACGAAAGTCATTCCGAGCGCGACCAGACCGAGCATCGAGTTTTGCCGCAGCACGTTGAACAGGTTCTCTTCAGTCAAAAACGCTTCGTAACGCGCTGTTGCAAGAACACAAACAATGACTAGCATCACGAGCGCGCCGTGCTGCTGAAGAATTGAACCTATTTTCGCCCGCATCGCGCCTTCGCCGGAAGCATTCGGATTTTCGTTGTTCGTCGTTTCGCTTTGATTCATAACAATTTTCGCTTTTCAAATTCTCACATTTTACTGCGTTACTTTTAGCCAATCGAACTTAACCGGCGAGACCGCTGATTTGCCGTTGTAAAGCAGTGCGATGCGTGCTCCTTCAACGTGACTTCCGGCGACTGTGCTTCCGATTTCGCGCCAGTTTTGATTATCCGAACTGTAAGAAAACTTATAAGATTCGCCGTCCTTTGCCGTCATTCTCAGGTAGATTTCTTTTGTTTGCGGCATTTCGACAGCAGCCTTTGTTTCATTTTTTCCGCCTTCCCGTCGCCACGCGAAAATTTTTCCGTCGCCGATGCCGATCCCGACAGCCGATCCGCGCCAACTGTAAGCGGAAAGCGATGCGGACTCTCCGGCAGGCAATTTATCAATCGAAACGCGCGTCGTCGCCGTATAATCGCCCGAAGGCGTGCGATGCGCCGCGACCAATTCGTCTTTTCCGTCCGATTGAAATCGCAAAAATCCGTTTTCCGTTCGCGCGGTTTGAAATCTGTCGAGCGGAAAAGTCCAAGCCGCGCTTAACAAATCGAAATTTTCGACTAATTCTTTCCGCTTTTGCTGAACAGTTCCGACAAACGGGATTTTCGCTTCTTTCGACGCGCCGCGCCCGCTGTTAATCGTCGCCCAACCGTCGCTCGTCCATTCGATTTGATCGAGCAGGGCTTCGCGTCCGATGTTGAACGCTTCGCTTTCGCGCCGGTAAGCGTGATAAAGCAGAAAATCTCGCCCGTCCGGCGTTTTGACAACCGTGCCGTGTCCGGGGCATTGCCATTCGTCGTTCGCCGCGAGAATCGGATTTTTCGGATTTTTTTCCCACGGACCTAAAAGTTTGCGGCTGCGCGCAACGCCCATCGCGTAATTACAGCCGCGCCCGCAACAGGCGTTGCCCGAATAAAACATATAAAACCATTCACCGCGCCGCACAACGTCCGCGCCTTCGACGACATGATTTTCCCATCCCGCGCCTTCATTGCGAAAAAGTTTTTTCGGCTTTCCCTTGACCTTCGTCAAACTTTCATCGAGTTCCTGCGCATACATCCACGTCGGTTGCTGCCGATCATTGCCGTCTTCCTTCCAGATTAAAAACGGCTTATCATTTTCGTCGCGGGCGAAAAACGCGTCAATCGAACCCATTTCCTGACAGACGAGCGCGCCTTTATCAATGTAATTGCCGTCCGGTTTATCGGAAACCGCGACTGCGACGCACAAGGTTCCCTTTTTGCCTTTACCGTCATCGCGCCGCGCCGTATAAAAAACGTAATATTTGCCTCGGTCAACGGCGAGTTCCGGCGCCCAAAAATCGCCTTTTATCCAATCCGGCTTCCGCTCGAAAACCGAGCCGACGATTTTCCAGTTGATTAAATCTTTGGAATGCAGAATCGGATAACTCGGCGCCCAACCGCCACTCGTCGCGGAAGCGTAATAATCATCGCCGACGCGAATGACTGACGGATCGGGAAAATCGCCCGCGATAACCGGATTGGTGTAAGTTTGGGCGAAAGAATTAAAACAAAAAAAACCTGAACACAAATGGAGGCAAACCAACACGAATATAAAACGAAAATTCGTAATTCGTAATTCGTAATTCGTGTCTGTATCAAATGGTCGTGTTTTCATTTTTGCATTTAACGTGCGCCTGCCGTTTGCACTTTCGTTTTGCCGGTGATTCGTTTAATCAATTCGGTTTCCTCGCGCAAATACGGCGTGCCGTCCGTGCGAAAAACGTCGTGAAACCAAATCCACGGCTCGTATTCGACATACGGTTTTTCCCAAGAATCCCACGGATAAATCGTCTGCGATTTGCCTTCGACAAAGCCCCAGTTAATCATACCGACGTTATACCGCTTGCCAACGGGTAAGATTGCAACAAACGTCGAACCTCGAGGACGCGCCATATATTCGGTGCACATAATCGGTCGATTCAGCTTTTGCAGAAACAAAATTCTTTTTGCAAACTCATCCGCCGCGTCATAACTGTGAAACGTGATGAAATCCGAGTTATCAATTTGAATCTGTTCGGTCGAGTCGAATTTTTGCGCGTTCGGATAATCGCCTTTCCACACGCCCGAAGTCAGCGGCTGAACGGGACGCGCCGACCGCGCCCATTGAAAAGCGAGCGGCAAAAGTTTATTAACCAATTCGATTTTATTCGGCGGGTCTTGTTTGGCGTAATCGTTGCCGTTGCGGTTGTCCGGCTCATTCCAAATATCCCACGAATGAATGCGCTCGTCTTTGGCAAAACTGCCGACAATATCCTTAACGTATTTTTCCAATCGCGGATACTCCGCCGGATTTGCCAAAGCCTTCGCGCCCGGCGATTGCACCCAGCCGGAATTATGAATTCCCGGACGCGGAACGCGCTGTTTGCCGATTTGCGGATTCGGATCCCAAACCGAATCGAAAAAGACAATCTGCGGTCGGATTTTATGCCTGGCGGAAATGTCGAGAAATTGATCGAGGCGTTTCTTAAAACCTTCCGGATCCTGGCTGTAAGCCAAATCGTGAAGAAAAACGCGCATCGTGTTCATCCCCAAACTTTCCGCCCAACCGAGTTCCAAATCAATCCGCTGCGGATCAAAAGTATCGGCTTGCCACATCTCCAATTGGTTAATCGCCGTCGCCGGAGCGTAATTCGACCCGACCATAAACGGCTGTTTCGCATACCAATCATTCGCCTGCTTTTCCGTCCAGCGCGATTGAGCGGAAACGGCGAAACAAAATAATAAAATGAGCGCGAACGATTGCTGAATTTTTTGAATTTTCGGCATAAGTTTTTGTAAAATCAATTAACGAATAAGAAAATAGCTGTTTCCCTTTAGTTGTTATGACTTCAATTTTTTCAATAGCAAACCTAAAATTTCATTGCTCGAATTTTCTGCGATTATCTGAGCTTTGGTGAGAGGTGTCATTCTCATCCATCCTTCAATTGTTGGGTCTGCGTTTGCTTCTAATAAAACTTTTACCATTTCAACTTGACCTTGCTCTACCGCTTTTTTTAATGCAGTGTCGCCAATGCGACTTTCATCGTTTGCGTTTACATCTGCACCAACTTCTATAAACAAACGCGCCACAGAAATACTTCGGCTTTCGACCGCACACATTAACGGAGTTCTAGCAATATAATCAAAAGTGTTCAATTTACTTTTGCCGCCCGCACCAAGAAGCAATTTAGCAATTTCAGTATTTCCGTGTTCGGCGACAGCGTGAACTGAACTATAACCATCTTTAGGTTCTTCATATTCAACAGTTGCGCCGATACTGATAAACCGACGAACGAGATTCTCGTCCTTTGCAACAGTCGCCCAATACAAAGCGGTTGTCCCATCTGAGCTACGATTATTCGGATTTGCTCCTGCCTCAATCAAACATTCAACAATTTGATAGTTTTTCTTTTCCGTCCACGCGAGCGCGGCTGACAAAACATCTCGGTCATAATTAGCATTTATATTTGCGCCATTAGCTATACATTCTCTAACACTTTCAAAATCGTTCTGGCTGATTGCGTCAAATAATTCTTCAGTAAAATCTTTCACAATTTACACATTCCTGTGTTTTTCAAAATTCTATGCTCTCAATGCGATTTCGGACGCTGCAAATAAACGACGAATAAAATTATTGCGGCTTTGATGACGAGCGCGTAGGAAAACTTGATGCCGTTCATATTGAAGCTCGTCGTGATGATTTGCATAATCAGCGCGCCGATGACCGTGCCGATGACGGTTGCTCGTCCGCCGGTTAAAGCCGTTCCGCCGACGACGGTTGCCGCAATCGCGTCGAGTTCGATGGTTTCGCCGACTTTTGAAGCGTCGGACGCTCCCAAACGCGCCGTGTAAATCAATCCTGCGATTCCGGCGAGCAAGCCGCTCAAAGCGTAAACCATTATTTTCGTGCGGTTAACCGAAATTCCCGAAAGCCGCGCCGCGTTTTCGTTGCCGCCGACGGCGATGACGTGGCGACCGAAAATCGTCGCGCGAAGAATGAAAATCGCCAGCGCGACAATCAAAATCATCAGTAAAATCGGCATCGGCAAAACGCCGAACAGCGAGCCTTTGCCGAAAAACTCGAAACTCGCGTTGGAAAACGGAATCAATTGACCGCCGTTGCTGATAACCTGCGCGACGCCGCGCCCGGCGATTAGAACGGCGAGCGTGACGATAATCGGCTGAATTTTGAAAGTCGAAATCAGCCAGCCGCTGAACGCGCCGACCAAAGTAACGACGACAAGCGCTGCCAGAATCGCCGGATACGCGCCGTAATCGAGCGAGATTGCCGCCGTCGCCGAAGCAATTGCCATCAAGGAACCGACCGACAAATCAATGCCGCCGGTCGCAATGACGAAAGTCATACCGACCGCGACGAGCATTGTCGGCGCGACCTGCACGAGAATATTGCGAAAATTGTCTATGTCGGCGAAACCGGGCGTAAAAATGATGTTGAGTAATAAAAGAATCGCGAGACCGACTGCCGCGCCGTAAGTCGGAGCGTAATCGCCGAGTTTGAATTCGCTTTTCGCCGCTGTTGGTTGTTGAATCGGTGCCGCTTCAGCCATAATTTTTTCCGGTTATTAGAATCGTTGGTTAGACATCATTTCCGTGTGCCATCGCGTTGATAATCGAATCCTGCGAAATATCCGTTTCGTGCAGTTCGGCAACTAATCGCCCGTCGCGCATGACGACGACGCGCGAGCTGCCTTCGACGAGTTCTTCGAGTTCCGACGAAATCATCAAAACGCCCAAACCTTCGTTCGCCAGTTCGTTAATCAAACTTTGAATTTCGCCTTTCGCGCCGATGTCGATGCCGCGTGTCGGTTCGTCGAGCAAAAGGAATTTCGGATTGCGGCAGAGCCAGCGCGCGAGCAGAACTTTTTGCTGATTGCCGCCGGAAAGCTCACGTATTTTCTGCTCCGCGCTCGACGCCTTGATGCCGAGCCGTTTCATAAATTTATCGACGATTTCAGTTTGTTTGGCGCGCGAAACGACTCCGGCGCTCGTCAATGCCGGTAGCGCGGCGAGCGTTAAATTTTCGCGCACGGAAAGTTCGGGAATAATGCCTTCGGCTTTACGGTCTTCGCTCAAAAATGCGAATCCGGCTTTGATCGCATCGCTCGGCGTGCGCAGTTTGATTTCCTTGCCGTCGAGATAAACCTTTCCGTCTTCGACCTCATCGGCGCCGAATAAAGCGCGAGCCACGTCGGTTCTGCCTGAACCTAAAAGTCCAGCCATTCCGAGAATTTCGCCTTTTTTCGCTTCAAATGAAACGCCGTTCAAGCGCCGCCCGCGTGATAGATTTTCGGTCTTTAAAAGCGGCGCTTCGCCCTGTTTTTCATGATGCGCGCCGAACGCCGTCACGCCTTTTTTCTCTAAATCTTCGCGCTGTTTGCCGAGCATCAAACAAACCAGATCAATCCGTTCTAGTCCGGCAAGCTCGCGCGTGGCGACGAATTTTCCGTCGCGCAAAACCGTTACTTTGTCACAAACGGCGTAAAGTTCATCGAAACGATGAGATATATAGACAATCGCCGTTCCCTGTTCCTTCAATCGGCGAATTACTTCGTATAAAATTCCGACTTCCTTTTCCGTCAAACTGCTCGTCGGCTCGTCCAAAACCAGAACTTTCGCGCCGAGAGAAACGCCGCGCGCAATCGCTACCATTTGCCTGAGGGCGATATTCAAACTTCCGAGTTCGGCTTTCGGATTGATGTCTAAGCCGAGTCTTTGCAGAATTTCGCTCGCTTCTCGATTCATTCGCGCCCAATCCAAAAACCCGAATTTGCGCGGCTCGCGACCGAGAAAGATATTTTCGGCGACCGTGCGAAACATCAGCAGATTGACTTCCTGATAAACGGCGACGACGCCCGCGTCGTTGGCTTCTTCGGGCGACCGAAAATTAACCGGCGAGCCTTCGAGAAAAATCTCGCCGCCGTCGCGGTTATACGCGCCGGTCATAATTTTAATGAGCGTTGATTTTCCAGCACCGTTTTCGCCGACGAGCGAATGAACCTCGCCGCGCTCAAGTGTCAAATCAACGTTGTCGAGAGCGACTACGCCGGAAAAAACCTTTCTGATTTTCTGCATTCGCAAAAGCGGCTCATTTTTCATAAATAATAGAGAGTAAAGAGTAGAGAGTAGAGAGTAGAGAGTAGAAGAAGGACTTTTTACTTTTCACTCTTTACTCTCTACTGTTTTAATACGCTTCGGCGATGAATTGAGCGGCGTTGTTCTTATCGAAAAATTTGTCAGGGACGATGATTTTCGGCGGAATTTGTTCGCCTTTCAAAAATTTTTCGTAAGTGTCAAATGCAATCGGACCAAAGCGCGGGTTGCATTCGACCGTCACATTCATATCCCCGGCGACAATCGCTTCGAGAGCGGATTTTTGCCCGTCAACCGAAACAACAAGGACTTCCGTTCCCGGTTTCATATTGGCGGCTTTCAGCGCCTGAATCGCGCCGAGCGCCATTTCATCGTTGTGCGTATAAACGACAGTAATGTTTTTGCCGTGCGCCTGAATCAGGTTTTCCATTACTTTCTGTCCTGCCGCACGCGTAAATTCTCCAGTTTGCGAAGCGAGAACTTTGATTTCCGGACTCGCTTTGATTGCGTCCATAAAACCTTTGTTGCGGTCGAGCGCTACCGAAGCGCCCGCAGTTCCTTCGAGAACAATAACGCCCGCTTTGCCGTTCGTGTTTTTGACGACCCACTCACCGGCGCGGTATCCTTCTTCGACGAAGTTCGAGCCGATAAACGTTACGTAATCTTCGCCTGCTTTTCCGGCGGCTTCGCGGTCAATCAAAAACACCGGGATTTTCGCGGCTTTGGCGGCGGCAAGGGCTTGCGACAGACCTTCGTATTCACGCGGCGCGAGAAAAATCGCGCTCACGCGGCGGGCGATTAAATCTTCCACATCAGAGACTTGTTTTGAGGTCGCTGCTTGCGCGTCAGTGACGATCAATTCGTAACCGCGTTTGGCGGCTTCGTCGGTCATTGATTTAGTTTCGGCGATGCGCCACGGACCGTTGTTTTCCATCTGCGAAAAACCTACCGTTTTTTTACCGCCGCCTTCCGCATTTTGCCCGACGTTCGCCGGTTTGCGTTCGCAACCGGTTAAAACAAGCGCGAATGCCAAAAGCAAAACAACCCCAAATCGTTTGTGAATTAAAAGTTTCATCTAAAGTTCCTCATTTGAAAGCGGTCTGATGCCGCCGTTTATTGTCGTTTCCAGCGATTAAAAACGGTTTTTCAATCAATTTAATTTACTCTTCACGGAGTTTATATTCGCCTAACAGGTTCGATTCGCAAAAACCCGAAGCGCGCCGAAGCATTTACCGCGCCGCCGACCGTCATCGCCACCCGAACTCCGCGATCCCACGGCGGCAAGTAATCGCCTTTTTGCTCCGCGCCGACTGATTTAAAGTTACGCCCGTCGGTGCTGACCGCAAAAGTATAAGAAACTCCGTCGCGGGCATTCATTCGTAAATAAATTTGATTGCCGCGCGGCGCGTCCGAAGTAGAAAGCGTCTGGTGATTATTTTTCTCGCGGCGCCAAACGACAATTTTTCCGTTTTGCAACCCGAAACCGAGGGCGTTTTCGTAATCGCCGTATGCTGAAAGTCCAGCCATCGCGCCGTTTTTCAGCGAGCGCACATCAATTTGTGTGGTCGCCGAATAATCGCCGAGTGTCGTGTAGTTAGCCATTATCGCGCCGATCTGATCCTGCGAATTTGCCCGATTAGGACTAAGCTCCAAAAACCCGTTTCTGATTCGATAATTTGGCACGTTGTTATGCTGCCACTGCCAACCGAATCGCAGATTAGGCGCGATGAAATCGTCGAAAAATCTGTATTCTTCATCTCGTTCGGCGATGCCGAGCGGCGCGGCGGCGCGTTTGGTCGCACCTTTGCCGTTATTGATCGTCGCCCAACCGTCGCGCGTCCAATTAACTTCATCGAGCAAAGCCTGCCGCCCGACGTAATTTTTATCTTTCGGGTCGTAGGCATGATACATCATAAACGTGCGCCCGTTTTCGAGTGTGACGGCTGTTCCGTGTCCGGGACATTTGAAGTTTTCGTTACCCTTCAAAATCGGATTTTCATTGTATTTTTCCCAATTGCCCAAAAGCGTTTTTGAACGGGCGACGCCCATCGCATAATTGCAGCCTTGACCGCAGCAGGCGTTGCCGGCATAAAACATATAAAAATACCCGTTCTTTCGCATGATGAACGAACCTTCGACGAGATTTCCTTCCCACGATTGCGGGTCGTTACGCATTATTTCCTGACGGCGTCCGACAAGTTTCCAGCGTCTCAGGTCGAGTTCCTGTGCCCAAATCGGCGTCGGTTTACCGACGCTGTTGCCGTCTTCTTTCCAAACGACGAACAATTTCCCATTCTCGTCCCGGATTGGAAACGCGTCAATCGAGCCGACTTCCTGACATTCGAGCGCGCCGTGATCCGTGTAAGGTCCCGTCGGTTTGCTCGCGGTCGCCACGGCGATGCACAGCGGTCCGTCTTTTCTTCGCGCCGTGTAAAAAATATAGATTTTGCCGTTTTCCTGCCAGATTTCCGGCGCCCAGTAATTGCCGACCGACCAAGCCGGACGCGTCGGAAAAACCGTGCCGACGATTTGCCAGTTGACCAAATCTCTCGAATGCAGAATCGGATATTCCGGCGCCCATTCAGAAGATGTCGCCGTCGCGTAAAAATCGCGTCCGATGCGAATCACTGACGGGTCAGGGTAATCACCCGCCTGTACCGGATTGGTATAAGTCGCCCGCTGCGCGAATATTTCGATTGTCAAAACAAACACGACGAACCAAAAAAATGCGAATTGTTTGAACCCGTTTTTATTTTTCATAAAGAACATTTTTACTCTTTTTTCGCCTGTATGATTAAATTGATGCTTGCTCAGTTCAATGTAAAATTACCTGTTTACTAAAACGTTTTTGCGCTCCGATTTAGCTTTCGACCGCACCGGAGCAGTCGAATTTCCGATAATCAAATGCGTCGGAATAGTGATTTCGACCCCTTGCTGCGCCGGATGCTCCATCGTTTGCATCAAGGATTCGACGGCGCGCCTGCCGAGTTCGCTGCGCGGCAAACTGACCGTCGTTAAAGACGGATTGGCGAGCGCGGCAAACGCTATATTATCGAAACCGACGATTGAAATGTCGCGCGGCACTTCCAGACCTGCGCGACGAAATTCACTGACGGCACCGAGCGCCATCAGATCGTTGGCGGCTAAAACGGCGGTCGGCAACTCTCCTGCCGATAAAATTTCGTCCGCCGCCAGCCGTCCGCCTTCGATTTTAAAGTTTCCGTGATAAATCAATTGCGGCTCGTTCGGAAAAAGCTGTTTTTTCGCGTTTTTAAATGCTTCCAACCGCCGCTGCGCGGAACGCAGATGCGCGGGACCGCCGATAAACGCGATTTTGCTGTGTCCGAGCGCGACTAAATGCAAAATCGCTTCTTCGATACCGGTTTCGTAATCCACGCGCAGATTGCTCATATTTTTTCCCGGCTTGCCTAAATCGAGAAAAACCACCGGCACTTCCCGCCGCGCCAAATCATCGATCAGATTTTTATCAATCTCCGAAGTCATCAGCGCGACGCCTGCTACTTTGCGCTCGATGAAACGCCGTACGTAATGCGAAGCCCGTTCAGGGTCGTAATTTGTGTTCGTCAGCATCACTTCGTAGCCGCGCTCGAACGCCGCCGTTTCGATTGATTTGACGAGCTCCGGGAAAAACGGATTGGCAATATCGGAAATAACCAAACCCAAAATTCGGCTGTTTCCGGACGCGAGACTGCGTGCGTGCGCGTTCGGGTAATAACGGCAATGCTCGATCGCCTGCAAAACGCGGGCGCGCACATCGTCGGAAACGAATCTCGTATTGTTGATGACGTGCGAAACGGTCGCCGTCGAAACTCCGGCTTCGCGCGCCACGTCTTTTATGCTGCTCATACTTTTTCAAATAAAATTATTTTATATCAGCATACATTTCTTCGATTTCAAATCTTTTATTTAAATAATCCGTAAGTTACCGCTTAAAACTTCGCTCGCGCCTTCGGCGGCTTCGGAAATTAAAATAGTCGGTTCGACGTTCGTTTTTTGTTGATATTCGCGGCTGATTTTTTCAATCGTTTCGTCTAAATCAACTCTGTTTACGAGATTCACCGTCGAACCGCCGAAACCGCCGCCCGTCATTCGTGCCCCGAGAACGGCTTCGCAGGTTCCGGCAATTTCAACTAAAATGTCGAGCTCAGGGCTGCTGACCGCATAATCGTCGCGCAGAGAATCATGCGACAGCCACATCAAACGCCCGAATTCATTCAAATCGTTTTTGCGTAATGCTGCCGCGGCTTGCAAAGTTCGCTCGTTTTCCGTAATGACGTGACGACAGCGGCGGCGAATCGTTTCCGGTAATTTTTCCGCGTATTTTTCAAAATCTTTATTACTGACATCACGGAGATGATCGATTTCCGGCAGAAATTTCTGCAAAAGTTTGACGCCTTTTTCGCATTCGGCGCGGCGTGTGTTGTATTCGCTCGTCGCCAAATCGTGTTTGACGTTCGTGTCGCAAATAACGACCGCAACATCAGTCGTGTCGAGCGGAACATTTTCGTATTCCAGATTGTGACAGTCGAGCAGAAGCGCGTGTCCTTTTTTCGCGTTCGCCGAAACGAATTGATCCATAATTCCGACTTTCGCGCCGACGAATTCGTGTTCGGTCAATTGCCCGACGAGCGCGAGCGTTTTTCTGTCAACCGTTTGCCCGACGATTTCGGTCAGAGCCATACCGACCGCCGTTTCGAGTGCCGCCGAAGACGAAAGTCCCGCGCCGGTCGGCACACTCGATGTAATAAGCAAATCCGCGCCGGATAAATTGACGCCCTTTCTTTCAAAAATCCGCGCTACGCCCTCGATAAAATTAAGCCACGAACCTTGTTTTCTCGCGCCTTCGATGTTTAAATCGAATTCACCCGATTCATTTAAATTTGTTGAATGAACTCTTATTCTTTTATCGTCACGCATCGCAGCCGCCACGCCTACTTCGCGCTCGATTGCCATGGGAAGAACGAATCCGCCGTTATAGTCAGTGTGCTCACCGATCAAATTTACTCGTCCCGGCGCGCGAAAAAGCCGCGGCGCGTGTCCGTATAATTCGACAAACTTTTCTTTTAATTCTTGAAAATCAACCATTAAAACAAATGTATAAAATAAATTCGAAAGTACAAAACTAAAGATATAAGCGCCGACAGATTTTATTTCCAAACTACGTTTTCGATTTTCCCGCGCAGTTCAGCCGCTTTTTCTTCAGCCAGCGTATCGTTGATAAACATTCCCGCGCCGGATTCGCTGCCCGCCAGATATTTCAATTTCGTCGCCGTTCGCAGCGGCGGATAAAATTCGATATGAAACCGATAAAACGAATAATCCGCTCCGTCAGAAGGACGCCCGTGCAAAACCATCATATACGGGAAAGAAATGTCGAAAAGCCGATCGAAAGCCGATAAAACCTGTTTCAAAACGGCGGCTAAATCCTTTTGCTCGTCTGCCGTCATCTGCGTTAAATCCTGCACGTTTCTGTTTGGCGCGATGTGCAATTCATAAGGATAACGCGCGAAAAACGGAATATACGCGGCGAAAGATTCGTTTTCGACGACGATCCGCCGACCGTCAGCTTTTTCCGCCGCCAAAATATCGCCGATCAAATCGCGTCTGGTTCGCTCAAAATGCGCGCGCGCCTGATCGAGTTCACGCTCGATGCGCGGAGGAATGAACGGATACGAATAAATCTGTCCGTGCGGATGATTGAGCGTAACGCCGATGGCTTCGCCTTTGTTTTCAAAGATAAAAACGTATTTGACGAATTCGAGCGCGGATAAATCCCGAAATCTGTCCGTCCAAACCTGAATCAATTTATATATCTGTTCGACCGGCTCGTTTGCTAAAGTCGAGTTATGATTCGGCGTGTAAACGACGACTTCGCATTCGCCGAAACTTTTTTCGACCGGATAAAGCTCCGTTCCTTCAATCGCCGGTTCGGGCGGCGTCGGTCTCAAGCTCGGAAAACGATTTTCAAAAACCGCGATGTCGTATTCCGATTCGGGAATTTCAGTCGGAAAACCGTCCGGCTTTGTCGGGCAAAGCGGACAAAAATCGGCGGGCGGCAAAAACGTCCGGTCTTGCCGGTGCGTCGCTGTCGCGAGCCATTCGCCCATTAAAGGATTCCATCGAAGTTCGGACATTTTTATATTTTATGTTAATCGTCTTGCTAAATCGCTTCGGTATTTCTCGCTTAAGTATTTCTCGTTTCGGTATCGGAATTCGTCATTTCAGCAACCGGCTCAGGATTTTCGATTTTTGTTTTTGTTTGCGCCGAGCCGGAATTTTCGCCGAAAGTGTAATAAATAATATACCTTCTCTCATCAGCCATTAACTCGCGCCGCTTGTGCATTTCATAATTTTTCGAGTTTTGGGTTTCCATATTTTCCTATTATAACGCAAAACAAATTTTGGTTTTCTTCACGGTCAAACTAACGCCGCCGTTTAATTGTCGGTCCGATGCGCGTTTCTTTGGTCGGCGCACCGCTTTCGGCTCTGACCCAATTGTCAGCGCCGTAAACAAGGCGATTCATAATCATCACGCGACCGCGCGACCGATCGTTCGGGTGATAAGCGTGATAAATCATCCAATCAACCGATCTGTCGTCACGAACGACGGAATTATGTCCGGGTCCGAGCCATTTTTCGTTTCCTTTGACGATAACGCCGTTGTTTTCCGGCAAAACCTCAAACGGTCCGGTCGCGCTCGTCGAACGCGCGACCATAATCGCGTAATGCGCCGTCGTGCAGCAATCGTCGCCGGAAAAAAACATATAATAATAGCCGTTGCGAAAAGTTACCCACGCGCCTTCGACCAAATCCCGATACATATTCGGGTCGGCGCTGTTAATCGGAAAAATCAAATTCAACGGCTGAGAACCGGCGGCGAAATCCAGACGATTGGCGGCGAGTTCCTGCACTTTGATCGGCTCGAAACCGCTTCCCCAGTAAAGCAGTTTTTTTCCGGTCTGCGGGTCGTCATAAGCCATCGGGTCAATATTGACGAAACCGTTGCCGCATTTGAGCGGCGCGCCTTTGTCGGTGAACGGTCCTGCCGGATTTGTCGCCGTCGCTACCGCCAGACAAAGCCCATTGCGAGCATTTGAATCAGCCGAATAATACATATAATACGTATCACCGATTTGCGAGACGTGCGGCGCCCAGAAATCCTGCGTTTGATTAGCCCACGATGGCTTGTTTGGCAGCGCGTCGCCGAGTCGTTCCCAGTTTTCAAGATCAGCCGAACGCGCAACTTGAATATTCAGCCAACTGCCGTTAACAATCGTTTGCGTCGCATAAGCGTAAAAGAAACCGTCGGAAGAACGAATAATCGTCGGGTCGGGAAAATCAGCGTCGAAAACCGGATTTTGATAAAGCGGTGTCTTACGCGCAAACCCTGTTTGCGCGAAAACAGCCGCATTCAGCAATAAAACTGAAAACATTAAGATCAAAATGCGGGCTTTGCTTTTGGATAATACAAAATTTTCCATGTTGTCGAGCTTCTTTACGAATTGGCGAACTCACTGAATTTGACACTTCTTACTTTCGACACTTTTATTTCTGAAAATTTATTTAGCGACAGTCACCCGCGCCGAAGTCCAGTTATTTTCCGACGTTCCGTATCCGTAAAGCATCAGGTGAAACGATTTCGGTAAATTTTTGACGTTCGTTTTCAAACCGACCTGCGCGTCTTCGGGTTTGCCCTCAGGGCTGTTTAAGACGAACAGAAATTCGTCGCCGCGCCGCACGACAGCTAAATACGGGTTTTTCATTTTCGTGCCGAGCTTGCGGTTGTCGAGCCGCTCGCTGCGCCCGTCAACGACCGACCACGCTTCCAAAACCCCGTCGCTCGTCAAAATCCATTCGATCCGGTTGCGTCCCGAGCTGTCGAACAAAATCGTCAGCGCGGCAAAACCGATCGTCGCGCCGTTCGAGCCGGGTTCGGGAAGTCCGATTCCGACTTTGGCGATTTGCGATTCGGCAATCCAGCGATCGCCGGAAAAAGACTGTTTCGAGCGAATCCCGGCGCGCGTTTTCGAGGCGCTCCGAATGCGGACTTCGCCGTTTTTCTGTTCTATTTTTCCACCTGACGCGCCTTCAAACGTAAATTTTTCCCATTTGTTCAAGTCGAGCTTGTCTCCCGAAAAATCATCTTTCCAATCGTCGAATTGCGGCGGCGAGGAATTAGCCTGCTGTGCGTGAACGCCAATCGAAAAAATCGAGAAGGCGGCAAAAGATAAAATGAAAATAAATAATTTGAATTTTTTCATTGATTCCCTTTTTTAAGCTCGTCGTAAATTAAAATCGCACGTCGGCGAGCCGCCGGACGAGATCTTTACGCTCGGTTTCGCGCTTTGTCGCTTGCGTTTCGCTTAATCGCTTGAATTTTTCCAGCACGGTTTTCGATTCTTCCGTCCGCTTGGCACGCGCTAGAGCGCGTCCCAACTGATAATGCGCTTCGGCGGATTCTGGCGCGAACACAATCGCCTGCTCGAATTCCGCGATGGCGTTTGTCCAGTTTCCCGACCGCGCTAAAAGCTGCCCGAGGGCAAGATGCGCGCCCGCGATGCTTTTGTCCAATTCTATCGCGCGTTCAAGATGTTTTTGAATCCGCGCAACGTCGCTCGTTTGAATTTTAAGCAGCGTGTCGGCGAGCAGGTAATGAAGAACCGCGGTTGATTCTTCGGTCTTTAAAGCTCGTTCAAAAAACGTCGCGGCTTCGGCGAATTGACCGCGTTCGGCGTAAAGCGTCGCTAAGTAGGCGAGACTCGGAACGAAATTCGGTTCAATCTTCAAAGCGCGTTCGAACGCAGCTTCGGCTTCGACGCTTTTTCCGTCGATAAAAAGGGCGACGCCCAAAACGAAATTTATTTTCGCCGAACGCGGAAATTTTCCCGCCGCTTCGGTCATTCTGATTACCGCCGCCGCCGGAGCTTTGGAATCGATGAGTAGTAAACCGTAGCGAGCTTGATAGAAATCGTTTGCCGGCTCTTTCTCGACTGCCAACCGCAAAGCCGGAATAGCGTTTTCCAGAAAGCCGCCCGCTTGATAAACTTCCGCGAGCGCCGCATAGATTCGCGAATCCGCCGCGCCGTTTGCAATTGCCGATTCGAGAAGTTTACCGGCGGCGCGAATATTTTTTTGTCCCAAAAAGGCTCGCGCCAGCAAAACCAGAGCGGTTTTATTTTCGCTTGAATTTTTAAGTATTAATTCAAGCTCCTGCTGCGCCTCGGCGTATAATCCGCCGGTCAATAATTCTTCGCCGAAAGTTGGGTCGGTCGGTGATAAATCATTTTTTTTAATAAACTCGGAATATTCCTGGAAGTTTCGCCGCGCGGCTTCTTTATCGTTCAATCGAAGCGAAATTGAAACCAGCACGCGCAGAATTTCGCCGTCCGGCGCGATTGTTTTCGCTTTTGCGAATAATTCCCGCGCCGCAGCCAAATCGTTTTCCGCCAACCGGAGTTGCGCCAAATTGGTTAATGAGCTTGGTTGGTTCGGATTCAGTTTTAATGAAGCCGAAAATTCGCGCGCCGCTTCGACTGGACGATTCTGGCGAGCCAGAATCGCTCCGTAATTATTATGTGTGTCGGGTGAATTCGGCGCCAGCCGCGCCGCAGCCGCGAAATATTTTTCGGCTTCGGCTAAATTATTTTCTTTGTCGGCGACGGCGCCCGCCAAAGTATTAGCCGCCACATTGCGAGGCGCGATTGTCAAAACTTTCTGCAAAATTGTTTTCGCTCGATTTAGATTTCCTATTTGCAAAGCGAGGGCAGATTCCGCTAGTAGTTTTTCGATTTTTTCCGTATCGACCGGCGAAGATTTTTTTTGCGCCGGATTGTCCGTTTGACAAAAACACAAAAAGACCAATGCTGCAATTAAAATTTTTGTGTTTTTCTTCTGCCTGCAAACCATTGACAAAACCTTTTTTTGTTTAGATTTCTTTAGTTAAAATCGGCGCGGAAACTGCTTTGAAACATTCTCCGCGCCGTGTCTATATCGATTAAGTGCAAGAGTTAGAATATAAGTCTCGCTCTCAATTGAATGACGCGGTTGCCGGCTCCGCCAAGCCGTCCCGGCGCGCCTTCGGCTCCAAAGTTGGTATTTGTTCTCTCAATCGTTCCGGTCGCCGTCTGTCGTCCGACAAAAGTGTCCGGCGGCAGGAAAAGTGTCTGGTTAAAGACATTGAAAAACTCGGCGCCGATCTCAATCGCCACTGTTTCTGTAAACCGCGTTTTTTTCAAAATGCTCATATCCGCCGTAAAAAATCGGTCTGAACGGAAATCCGTATTGACCAGAGGAGCCGTGCCGAAAAATCTCGTCGGGTCGGCATAATAAGCCGCGTAAGCCGGATTCGGCGCACCGTTTAATAAAAACACCGGTGCCGCATTAAAGCTCGGCGGAGCGGTGAACGCGCCAGGATTGAGAACAAAAAATCTATCAGAACTGTTCGGAACGGTAACCCGCTGGTCGAGAGCGACCGGCTGTCCGGTTAAATTCGGACGGAGTCTGCCGAAAATTCCCGCGAGTTCGAGAAAACCTCCGCCCGGCACATTAGCCGAGTTAGAGTTAGGGTCTGGGTCAATCGAGAAAACAAGCGGCGTTCCCTGCTGAATTCGGAAAATACCAGAAACTTGAAAACCGCCGACCAGAGCGTTGATGAATCCGCCTTTATCGATAAAGCGTCTGCCTTTTCCGAACGGCAATTCCGCTAAGAAATTCGTCACGAAAACGTGCGGCGAATGAGTCGGCGATTCAGTTTTCAGCCCGTCCAGATCGTACGGATTCTGGAGCACATCGTTGAGCGGCGAGCCGCCTAAAATGTCTTCGGAAGCGTTGGTAATAAGTTTCGAGAAAGTATAAGACGCGCCGAATTGGAATCCCTGCGAAAAACGCCGGTCAATTTTAAGCTGCAAAGCGTTATACTCGCTTTCGCCTTCGCTTTCCAAAATATCGATAACGCGACCGTATTGCGGAAACGGTCGGATAGCCTGCGCGACATCGCCGTTAAATCCGGCATAGACGGCATTGGCGTTTGCCGGAATAGTGACGCCGATGCTTGCCGCGTAAGCGCGCTGCTGAGCGGTGACGGCGTTAATGTTCGTCCGCAAAATTTCGTTGCCTAGTTGGAGCTGGTTAAGTGTCAGCGCGTTCGGTCGTCCGAAGTTAGAACGCAGACGGTCGGCTCTGTGTCCGATATAAGCGACGGAGCCGACGAGATTGAACGGCAGTTCGCGCTGCAAATCGATAGTATACTGCAGCGTTCGCCCGGTTCGGAAACCGTTGCCGAACTGACCGAAAGCCAAAATCGGAACTCCCGTATTGCCGACGAACTGGCTATTCGGATCAGTGGTTGGAATGTTCGGAAAACTCGATAAGAAATTTACCGCGTTGCGTCCGTTGGGCGTAAATAACTGCCCGGTCGTATTATAACCGATAGTGCCGGTGTTAATATCGCCGCCGCCGTTCGTGCCGTATAAAATTGGCGCGTAATAAAGCCCGATGCCGCCGCGAACGACGGTTTTATTGTCCAAAGAATAAGCTGCGCCGAGGCGCGGACCGATATTCGAGCGATCGCTCTTCGCCAGCGTGCGATTTTCGGCTTGCAAGCCGCTTTGTCCGCCCGCGCCGACCAGCGCACCGAGCCTGCCGCTCGCCTGGGGGTTAGCGACGGTCGGGTCGAATCCGCGAAAACGATCTTTGGCTTCGGTTCTCAAACCGGGCAGATCATAGCGCAGTCCAACGTTAATTGTCAGCCTTTGCGTTAATTTAATGTCGTCCTGAACAAAATAGCTCTGCGTCAATTGACGAAAAGCCGGGTCAATCGAGTTGTTCGAGTTAAAAGCAAATTCGGTCGCACCTGTAATCAAACTCGCGATCGGATAACCGCAGTCGCCACACGCATCCGAAGCCGTCTGGTCGTTGCGAAAGTTGAACGAACCGCCCGGATCGATGTCTTGACGGACGTTGAACTGGGCAAAGCGGACATTGCCGCCGAATTTAATGGTTTGCCGTCCTGTCACGAACGTCATAAAATCGGCGACTTCAAATGTGCCGTCGCGAATCTGGTCGTCGAAAAACGAAGAACCGATATTTTGGACGTTGCGCGGATCGTTACTGCCGTAGCCGGGAAAATTGATGCGCGGGAACGCGACGTTTTGCGTCGCACCGACTGGAATACCAAGCGACGAAGTATTAAAGCCGGTCGTCGTATTGGCATTGGCGACGTCGAAAAAAGTGTAGCCGATGTTCAGATGGTTGAGCAGATTCGAGGTAATCGTATAATCGTGCTGAACGCGCGCGATATTGGATTTAAAGTTCTGAGCGAAATTGTCGAAGCTTGTAAACGGCAAAGGCAAAATAGGAAAAGCACCGTTCTCGCTTGCGATTCTTTCAGTGTCCCGCCGCGAGTAACTGACCGACAGACGCTGTTTGCTGGTCAAAACAAAGTCGGTTTTGATGGTGTATTGATTAGTGTCAGTCGGTCGAACACCGGCGGCGTCGTAGTTTTGAAAAATGCCGGCACGCGTCGGCAGAGGATAACGCTGGAGAATCGCAAAACCTGCTGGGTCGATTGCTGATTGCGGGATAATGTTGCCCGCAAAAGCCGTGCGGGTTGCTGAAGGCTGGCGCGGATCGTATATCAAGACCTGAAGACCGCCGTTGATGCGCGCGACGTTCGGATCCGAGGTATTGAGCAGTTCGCTGAAATCGCCGTTTCTCATCCGCACCGTCGGAACAGTAATCAATTGATTCTGACCTTCGCGCAGCCGGTAACCTTCGTAGTGAAAAAAGAAAAATGCGCGATCTTTTAAGCTGCGAATCGCCGGAACTCCCTCGCCGAACCCCGGAACGTAAATCGGTCCGCCGATGTTGAAACCGTAATTGTTGCGATTATCTCGATTGCGGCAATCTTCTCTTCTTTGTTGCCCGCAAACGAAATTATCGTTGATGCTGGCGGCGTTCAGTTTTTCGTTGCGCAGATAATTATACGCTTCGCCGTGAAATTCGTTAGTGCCGGAACGCAAGGTAAAGTTGACGACGCCGCCCGACGAATTACCGAACTCAGCTGAGTAGCTGTTAGTCGAAATCGTAAATTCCTGAAACGCGTTCGGACTCGGCGCGGTTTCGCTGAAAAACGTGCCGTTCTGCGTTCGCCGCACGCTTGCGCCGTCGATCAGAATTTCGGTTCCGCTCGCCTGCCCGCCGCTGACGCGGAACTTCGAGCTGTTGGTCGCGCCGGTGCTGTCGCTGGCTCCGTTGACGTTGCTGTCCAAAAAGATAAACGCTAGCGGCGACCGACCGTCGGCTTCACCGCCAGTGAGCAGCGGAAGCTCGCGAACCTGGCGTTCGTTGACGGTCGTTTGACGAACCGGCGTATCGGTATTTATCGCTACGCCCTCGGCGTCGACGGTTACTACATTGCCGGTAATTTCGCCGAGCTGCAGTTGAACCTGAATTGACTGCGTTCCCTGCACGTCAACCTTAATGTTATCGACCGAAGTACGCGAAAAGCCGGCTGCTTCGACCGTTAATTGGTAAAGCCCGGCTTTTATTTCGGGGAAAACATATATTCCTTCGTCTCCGGTTGTCGTTTCGCGGTTTTCGCCGTTTTCCGTGCCAGTCAAAACGACCTTCGCGTTTGGGATGACGGCACCGGTTGGGTCGGTTACTGTTCCGCGGACGGTTCCACGATCGCTTTGTCCGTGCATGGAAGAAACACACAAGGCAAAAATCATCAAAAATGACAATGCCGAAAATTTAGCAGCCTTCATATCTAACTCCTTCGCGTTTTAGAATCTGATTCTTAAAATCTTAAAAATAGTTCTCGCAATCTACTGTCTTTTAATAACAAACAGAAGGTTTTTGAAGGCACTTGCCTAAACTTCAGGAAGTGCATTTAATATATCAATGGTTTTGGTTAACCTGTTACGTAAGCGTTTAAATGATTTATTAATCAAAACAAAAAATGTTTTTTCTGTCAACGTTTATAAGTAATATTTTGTTGGTCTTCCAAATTAAAATAAAAAGCCCGTCAGTAGGGCTTAAAACGTATTTGAGTTTGTTAATTATGAGCGCTCACTTACAATCCGACGGCATTTCTTTCGGTTCAGAGATTATATTATTTATTTCGGCGAAGAATTTCTGCCGGTGCGCGTAACGGCGATTCTTTTTTCTTTGTTCGCACCGTCCGCTATCTCGACTTTTATTTTTCGAAAACTTCCGTCGCGATTTTCGTTCGTCGGCGAGTATGAAATAAAGTATTGCGTGCGCAGCTCGCCGGAAATATCTTTGGCTATTTGCGTGATCTCATCAATCGAATTCGGAAAATAAACTTTCCCGCCCGTTTCCTGCGCTAAACGCGTCAAAAAAGCCTTCGCTTTTTCCTGACGGCTGACCGAATTCGATTCGGGTTCGTCGCTCAAATCATTGACAAACCCGACAGCATAAATCTGCACATTAGATTCGCGTAATAATTTGAAAAGCTGCTGTTCGGTATGTGAACTGCCGCGGTCGTCACCGTCGGAAACTAGAATTACGGCGCGCAATTTAACGTCATCGTTTTTGCCGGAGTTTTGATATTGGTCAACTTTTTTAGCCGTTTGATAAACCGCATCAATGATCGCCGTCTGTCCGCCTTCGACAAATAAATTTTCGAGCGCGTTGTTCAGAGAATTTTTATTCGCGGTAAAATCCTGCACGACCTCGATTTTATCGCTGCTGACAAAACGAACGACGGTCGATTCATCTTTCGGACGATTCGTATCAACTAAAATTTTTCCGGCTTCTACGACTTTTTTGAGCTGCGAACGAAGCGAACGCGAATTATCAATTACAAGGGCGTTTATTGAAGGCACTTCGGTAGTCGTCAAAGAAGTTATCGGCTGTAATACGTCGTCTTCATAAACTTTAAAGTGCGATTGGTTCAAATCATTAACCGAGCGATTATTAGCGTCAACGACGCGTACGTTGAGACTAACTTCTTCGGTATCAATTTTCAGAACTTCCGTATCTTCAACGATTTCCGGTTCTGCAATCGGCGCAGAATTGGAATTGGCAACAGAATTTTCAGTTGTTACAGCGTTCGGTTTTTGTGTCTGAATCGGTATAGCCGCCTGCATCGGTATTTTATTAACAGGCTGTTGTAATTTATTAATTGTTTGTGTCGGTTTCTCAACTTTTTGCGGAGGTTTACTTACTTTTTCCGTCTGCCGCTTCTCTTCGGTCGGCTGTTTTTCCCTTTCTACATTTACAATCGCGCCGATGGTGTCTTTCCTAATCCAGCCTTTGACGCTTCCGTTTGAAATCGAAACGTAAAACCAGCCGTTCGTGTCGCGACTTTTTTCAAAAATTACCTTTTCTCCTTTTTGCAGAGTTTGAACTTTTTCCGAATTTACATCGGGCGACTGGCGAAGATGTGTTGATGTCACGATCACTTCCGCCTGTTTTTGCGCGTAAAGCGAAAAAGAGAAAAATAACGTGAAAATTAAAGTAATGAAGATTTTCATAAGCCTACCGATTCTTTCGCTGTAATATACAAGCAAAAATACAAGCAAAAATACAAGCAAATCAACCTTGTCTGATTTCAAATCCGACTAATCGAAAAAAACTATTTAGGGACGAAAGAGTTAAAGTAATTATCAATCGCGAAACTGTTTATTTCATTCTCGGGCAAAACCGCGAGCAGCATATAACAGCGGTTTTCGTGAAAAAATATGCGGAATCTTCCGACGCGGTATCTTGATTTTAACTGACCTTCGCTGTCAATAATTCTGCCGTCCGGAATTTTTACGAGAAATTCGCGTCCGCTCTGTGTTCCATTTCTAAATTTAACGTCTTTGAGCAGTTCGCCTTTCGAGCTTTTGACAAAGCTGTTGCGAATTTTTTTGTAATGCGAATTGATAAACGGTTTATAAATAGCAACCTGCCATTTCGGCGAATCTTCGTAGACGACGGCGAAAAAACCATTTTCATCCGTAAATGAGTAGCCGCCTTTCGTGCTGAGTGTTTCCAAGGCATCCGGATCATGCTGCATAACGCCCGGCGCTAAAATACTCCAAGCGCCGGTTTCCGGAGTAAAGGTTTTCCAGTCTCTTTCCTGTGCAACCGAGACGCAGCTTAAAACAAGCAGCGCCGCGAAAGTTTGTAATAATGTTTTTATCCGAACTGCATTCAACATAATTTTACTAATAAATGGCGACGATATTTGTCAGACAAATTATTTGTGCCGCGATTGTGAGCTTTACAACTGTTTAGCCCGAAATTTCCCGCGCGCGCGAACGACAACGTCCGGTCTGTTTACTTTGACTATAATATCGCGCGCCGCCGCGTCGTTTGCGGCATCTTTAGCTTCGTAACCGAGCTGGTATTGCTGTCTTAATTCACCGGCGATTCTTTTAAAAACTCCGCTTAGATTCGGCGTATCGCTCTGGTAAAATCTGCCTGCCGTAATATCGGATAAGGCTCTTAAAGAATTTACAGCTTCAATATCGGCGACCTTAGCGCTCAGCTTTAATTCTTCTTCGGTAAAAACGTCGCCGCGCAGAGGAATCAAAATCGAATAATTCTTTTTCTTTTTTTGCGGCTTTTTCTTCTCGGTTTTTTTGCTTTCCTTTCCTTCTTTAATCGTTCCGTCAGGCGCGACTTCGATTTTATTAAAACCAACGCCGGTTTGATAAAATACGGAGTAAATCGCCACATCCGATTCTTCGAGCTGACTCAGCAATTGATTTTTTGTCAAAGAACTTCCGAAATCTTTACCGTCCGAAAGCAAAACTATTACTTTACGTCCCGGCACATTGATAAAAGACTTTTGCGCGACTTGCTGAACGGCGTTAAGCAAAACCGTTCCTTCTCTTTGAGCGGGAACGACTTTAGCAAGCGAATCTTTCAAGGTTTTCTGATCGGAAGTCAGCGAGTTGAGAACCTTTATTTCGGCATCGAATGTCGCTACCAGGCATTTGTCATTCCGGTTTAATAAATCTATGAAATCTCCGGCGGCGTCCTTGATATCTTCTAATGATTCTTTGGTGCTTCCGCTCGTGTCAATCATCAGCGCGATATTTATCGGCTCGTCATACGTAGAAAAATAAGCGATTTTTTGCTCTACGCCATTTTCAAACAAAGTAAAGTCATCTTTTTTCAAGCCGGAGATATAACGACCATCCGGATCGCTGACGATCACCGGAACGCTGATGAGCGATTTATTTCCCTTCTGAATTCTGTCCGGCGCGTTTGATTGAGCGTGCAAATTATTCGGCAACGCCAAAAATATTAAAGACAATAAGGCAAAAATAATTCTCATGGCTTTTTCGTTTATCTCTAAACTATAAATTCTGCACCAGACATTTGCAACAAAAAGTCCGCAAACTCTAACCTTTCATCAAACGAAAACGGCTCGAAATTATTAATTTCGAGCCGTTTTCGTTTGATTTTCACAAGCCGCGTAAAAAAGAAAAGAACATCTTTTAGATGTCCTTAACTTATTAGAAATAATGGTGATCCGACCTGGACTCGAACCAGGGACCCAATGGTTAAAAGTCAAACGCGTGGCATCTATTACATAAACTTCCCTTCTCACTTTTTATCAAATTAATACCACAACTTCTCTGTTTTCAACAGTTGATTTATTCCCATTTTATCATTTGCATTCATCTATTATCATCTATTATCATCAAATCCTAAGGAAACTTCTAAGGAAACCGCAGGATTTTAGATGGCTGAAACCGAACCAAAAACTAAGCGCAGAAGGTCCCGCGAAGGCGGCTGGCGCATCATTAAAGGCAATCTTTACGCCAGGATTCAATACACTGATGAGACCGGTAAACAGCGCGAAAAACTGCGACCGGCTAAAAATAAAAGCGAAGTCTGGCAAATCGTTCGTCAAATGAAAGATGAGCTTGCCAAACACGGCGCCGAAACATTAAATGCCGATAATCTTACTTTTGCCGAATTAGCCGAAAAATATAAAGCTGCCAAAGTCACGCCGGCGATCATCCGGGGCGGCGTAAAAGTTTCCGGTCTCAAGTCTTATAAATCTGTCGAAGCAAGTCTTAGAATTTTGATTGATTATTTCGGCAAAAAGAAAGTTCGCTTAATCCGTCCAAACGATATTGAAAAGTATCGGCGTGACCGCTTCAACAAACCGACTGTTCATGGCAAAGAACGAAAGATCGCATCCGTAAACCGCGAGCTGCAAACGCTTCGAGCCATGCTTAATTTTGCGGTCCGGCAAAGCTGGCTTCTCAGTAATCCGTTTGAAAAAACCGAAAAGGTTATTTCCACTGCAAGCGAGACGGAAAGAAACCGCGTTTTAACTTTCGACGAAGAAAATCGTCTCCTTTCGGTATGCACTGATCAAAGGGCGCATCTTAAACCGATCTTGATTTGCGCGCTTGATACCGCCATGCGACCCGAGGAAATTTTCAAACTCGAATGGCGTGACGTAGATCTAGCGGCGAAAACTATCATCGTCAGAATGGAAAATTCAAAAACCGAAAAAGAAAGGATTATCGGAGTTACTCCGCGGCTTGCCGGTGAACTTGAACAATTATGGGAAGTCTCGCCGAAGAAAAAAAATCAGAGCGTTTTCGGTACCAAATCAATCAAGACGGCTTTTGCTACGGCTTGCCGCCTGGCAGGAATAGCAGAATTTCGGTTTAGAGACGCGCGGCATACGGCAACCACAAGAATGGTCAATAGCGGCATGCCCCAGGCTGAAGTGATGAAGACCACCGGACATACACAATTGAAAACATTTCTTCGTTACGTGAATTTAACGCCGGAAAGCGTCCGCGAAAGCGCTCAAATTCTAGGCGATTATGTCGGTCAAAAACTGGAAAACGCCGAAGCTCGGAGCATCGCCGAAATCAGCGCAAGCGTTAATTAGAGTACGGTGACTTGTATACAAATGAATTAATAAAGCAAAACTACACAAGATAATGTATGCGCTTAGTTATAAGAGTTGACAACCAGATACGTATATTGATACGTTGATTCAGCAAGAAAAAAGGGTTTCCTCCCCGGCAAGTTTGGAAAACCCTTTTTAATAATGACGACAAGCATTTTTTTAATTTGCTTGAAGTTTTTTTGTTCTTTGAAAACCACGAAGGCTCAAAGTTTTGTCTAGCCATTGACTAGACGTTGTACGTACAAATTAAAGTATTCTAAGTATACTTGTCAATCACTATTGATAGCATTTCCTAGCAAATCCTATCCCGCTATGCCTAATGTTATCAACACGTTTACCAAGTAAACCTCGTAAACCTATGTGTTTGTATATAAATACAAATGTAAATCACAGTTTACAAAGGTTAACCTAAAAGTTGTAAATTTCAATTTACAATCTGCCATACCTCAATTTCGATTTTCAGCTTTTTGCCTTCGCGGTTTTCAAAGATCGCCAAAAATTAAATTTTAGAAGGATTAAAAAAGATGGAAAACGAAAAAAAAGACGAAACCCTGCTTTCTGTATCAGCCGCCGCTAAATATCTCGGCATTTCAACCGCTACTTTATGGCGAAAATTAGGCACAAAGAAAAACGATCGTAAAGACCAGGTAATTGGTTGTTATAGGATCGGCAATCGCATTGTGCTGTCAAAAGAAAAGCATCTCGAAGCTTATCTATCCGCCTGCGAACAAAAACCAGTAACCAACTAAAGGAGAATACCGTGAAAACAGCGAATACCGCGCTTTCTGCACGCTCTCCGCGTCTTGGCGATTTGGTTTTAGTTCCAATCGAGACTATTCAATTTTGTCTTGGCTGCGGAAGTTCGCTTTGGGACCTGACTCAGGTTGACCGCTCACTGGATGTTTGCTTGAGCTGCAATTTGAGATGGGCGCTTGGCATCGGCGACCCTGCGAAACTCGACGCGCTCGATCAGGCTAACGAAAAATGGCGACGACGCATCGGCGCAAAATCTGTGCTGAAGCCAAAAACAATTTATTCATAAAGGAGTGACGATGAACCCGAAAATGAAAAGCCGTGAGTGGCATCACGGCTTAGGAAATAATTTTAACTACTCGATCGTTCAATTCAATATACCGAAACATTTCGAAAACCACAAAGACTTTTTTTCAGCCAAACAAGCTATTACGGACACTTCGGCATTTCATTGCCTGTATTGTCGCGAAAAGTTCACGGGCGGAGGCTTGCATGGTATTCGTTATGAAACTCGAGTTATCGACGGCGTTCAACAGATTTGCGGTGTGACTTTCTTTTTCTTTTGCCACACCTGCAATTCTGAAATGCTCCGCGCGGACTCTCAAACCAAGAAGGAAATTCACGCCAAAGGCTTGGCTAACTTGTATCGCATTCTTAGAATCGAGGAGGCGTTAAAAAATTAAATGGCATTTCAACCGACTATTAACAAAATTGATGTTGATGTTGATGCAATCCGCGCCGAAGCTGAAACACTTACCAAACCAATCCAGACCGTTGAGTACGATACTACTGGCTTTCAAAACCTTTTCACAATTCAAACAGCAAACCTTTGGATTGACGAAGCGAAGAAGCGACCTGCTCCGAAAATGCTTTGCGGTGAATTTTGGTATGAAGGAGAAGTTTGCATTTTATTTGCCGATACAAATGTCGGTAAATCAATTCTAGCCGTTCAAATTGCCGACAGTATAGCCCAAGGCGGAAAGGGCGGAATAATGGGACCAGAAACAAAAGGGCAGAAGGTTATTTATTTTGATTTTGAATTATCAGATAAACAATTCGAAGGCAGATATGCAGTCAAAGAGCAGGAGCATTTTACAGATCATTATAAATTTTCTGAAAACTTCTACCGCGCTGAAATTAATCCGAACAATTTCCTGCCGGATGCTTTTAAAACTTTTGAAGACTACCTGACTTTTTCTATTAGTCACGCCGTTGCTGAAACCGAAGCGAAAGTTTTAATTGTCGATAACCTAACATATCTGAGCAGTGAAACTGAGCGAGCAAAAGATGCCTTGCCTTTAATGAAGCAACTTAAAGCGTTAAAAAACAAATTCAACCTTTCTATTTTAGCGCTTGCTCATACTCCGAAAAGAGACATGACGAAACCGATTACCAGAAACGACTTGCAAGGCTCAAAGATGCTGATCAACTTCTGCGATTCATCTTTTGCCATCGGTGAAAGTAATAAAGACAAATCTTTGCGCTATCTCAAGCAAATCAAAGTTCGTAATTCTGAATTTAAGTATGACAGTGAAAATGTCGTTTTGTGTGAAATATCCAAACCGTCAAATTTTCTGCATTTTGAGTTTTCCGACTTCGGACAGGAAAAAGAACACTTGAAAGACTTTTCAGGTAAAGACAGAGACGAACAAATCTCACAGGCGAAAACGCTTGCGAAGGACGGAAAATCCCAAACAGAAATCGCTCAGATGTTAGGACTCTCCAAAATGACGATCAGCCGTTATTTGAGAAAAAGCGACGATGAAAAAGCGTAACACTGTAACAGGTGTAACACCTGTAACACCCTGTTACGCCTGTTACAGGTGTTACAAAGTTACAAAATATGATTCAACTCGAAACATACAAAGGATCGAAAACACGGCACATTTGCCCCCAATGCGGCGGCAAAAACCAATTTACAAGATTCGTTGACGATGCCGGAAATTACATCGCTGATAACGTCGGCATCTGCAACCGCTCGTCAAAATGCGGATATAGTTACACGGCGAAGCAGTACTACGCCGACAATCCAACTAGCTCGAATTTTATAAAAGGACGATCCAAAAAAAGAAGCAGTCCGAATTATGGCTTTGCTGATAATCAACCAAAAGTTAGTAACCAATCGGATTACATACCGACTGAAAGCTTTTTAGCGACACTTGGCAATTACGATCGAAACGCTTTCGTGCACTTCCTCTTTAATCTTTTCCCTGATTGCTCTGAAGAAATAAACAACGTATTGAGAATGTATTTTGTCGGAACGTATGAAGATTATTGTTGTTTTCCAAGTATTGATAGGCAGAACCGCATTTGTCGGGCGAAACTTATTCGGTTCAACCAAACCACAGGAAAACGGCTTAAAAAAGAAGATAACGGAAGAACTGACAATACCAGTTCACTGCCAAGCAAACTCAAACTGAAAGAGAATTTCCAATATAAACAAATCTTTTTCGGCGAACATCTTTTATCGAAATGTCCAAACAAACCAGTTGCAGTTGTTGAAGCTGAAAAAACGGCGATTATAGCTACCTTGTGCCTTCCTGAAGTTGTCTGGCTTGCTACCGGCTCAAAACAATCACTTAAAACCGAACGAATAAAATTGATTGGACAGCGAGCCATCATTCTTTACCCAGATGTGGACGGTTACGAAAAATGGCGAAATGTAGCTGCTGAAGCTCGACAAAGAGGCTTAACAGTCGAAGTGTCAGACTTGATCGAACACAATGCCACAGACGAGGATAGAGCCGCTCAAGTTGATCTGGCTGACTACCTGATTAATAAGCAAAGAGAAATCAATCAGCATAATTTTTATGTTGATAAATACAATGCGGCTGTCGATCGTATTCTGCAGGATGAAAGATTGATGAATGAGGCGAGCGCTTCCGATTCGGTATGGCTCGATCAAACGGTTCGCAATATTGTTTCGACTATTACCAAATCATGAACATTACCGATTCAACATCGAACACCAAACAATATTCGAAATACATACAAAAATTGGATACAAAAACGCAGCCACATAGCCGCCGTTTTTGTATCCAATTTTTCAGGCACACGAATGTCGGTTCGCAGGTCTATCGAATAGAGCCAGTACCTAAAAACTAATTCTGACGTTTTAGATATGAACGGTCTGTTTTGTGGATGACAAAGAGACGAAAGTTAACACCGGGCAAAATACCAATGAATAAAAAAGCGGATACCGAACAAAACACCAAACAATGCTCTAAATGCGGCGAGACCAAACCGCTGTCTGGCTTTCGCAAAGCTTCAGGATATAAGGATAAATACCGCGCGCAATGCACGTTGTGTCTTCGCGCTTACGCCAAGCAGTACGGCATCAGTAACCAGGCAAAGCGAGCTGAGCAGGACAGTATTCGATACTGGAAGAATCGAGAGAGAAAGCCTAAGCCGTCGTTTGATCCGAATGCTACATCGAAAGCCTGTACCAAATGCGCCAAAGTGAAACCGCTCGATGAATTCACGTCCGATGCTCGTTACCAAGATGGACGGCGTCGCGAGTGCAAAGACTGCAAGAATCAACAGGTCAACGCTTGGCGCGCCGCGAACGCAGAACAAATCAATGCACTTGCCAGAGTCCGCAATTCTACCGAATCCTATAAAGCTCTAACGCGCGAAAGGGTGCGGCGATATAAGCAGCGGCATCCAGAAAAGAAACGAGCTGATAACGTGCTCTATCACGCTCGCAAAAGAGCACGGTTTACTTGAAGTATTAGTGAAATGAAGTCTTTTCGGGTATGGGTATCAATCTCAACCTGAAGCACTATTCTTTTTAACTTTTCTTTTTGCCAACTGCTCAGAAGTTGCGGTGTAACAATCCGGGCACATCCCATGGGTCACCCGATCAAGTCTTTCATGATGAGGTAAATTCAAAATCATTTCAGATTCTCCCATTTCTTTCCAATTACTTTGACCATCATCTACTTTCTGACACCATGAACAGACGCGAATCATCTGGATTTTCGACATAAAGAAATAAGTTCCTGTATCTTTTGGGAGATTACCGGATAACGTTTTCGGAATATCTTTGGGAGATGATTACAAAAATGCGGGAAGTTTCTTAATGTGTTTATTGTAGGCAAAGAGTAGGTTTATAGCAATAGATATTTTGAATAACAACCTCTCATAACCAGCTCATCACTATTCTTATTTGATGGTTGTTTGACGGCGCCATCGGTTATCCAAACGATACTGAGCGAACTAAAGGCTGAAGGCAAAATCATTCAGTGTGTGGACATTTACAAACCCAAAGACTAATATCTGAATGTTTGATTTATGACAAGTAGATTTCCTCGAATATGTTAATGTGAGTTATACACATCGAGGAATTTTGTGTCCAACATAAATTCATTATGTGTTAAAAGCCTGGCAGCATCGCCAGGCTTTTTACTTGGCACAAATAATAAATCCGTTAGATAAACAAAAGATCTTTATCTATTACCACCTGCCGGCGCGCACAATCCGCTGGCCCTACCAACTAACAGCCATCGTTAATCTCAACCGATCGATATAGCCTCGGATACATTCACGGGTCCCTCCTAGGGGTTTCGACCATTGCAGGTATCGTGCAACCCCAACCCCAGGCTAGTTCAAAATTTTTATTTTTTTTCATCAACGGTTTTTCATTTATCGACTCGGACACTTTGCGGTCCGGGTCTTTTTTTTTGCGGTAATATGTTTTGGTTTTAACGTTCATCTTTCGTTCACCTTTTACCAAAAACAAAATGAGAAAACCCATTGATTTAGACATTGAGTTAATAGTCGAACTGTTTGATAGCGGCATCTCCTATCAAAATTTAGCGCTTCGTTTCGACGTCTCGAAAGGCACGATCAAACGCCGCATTTTCGAAGCTAAAGGAAAGCAGAAAGCCGATCCTAAAGTGCTGAGCTTTGCCGCTAAACTCGCAAAGCTGGTAGCTGAAGCGCCAGACGGTTTCTGCCGGAAGGAAACTAATCGATTGGTGCAGTTTCTCCGCACTCAACAAGCGGCAAGCAAAGACAGTAAATACCAGAAAATTATTGATTCGATAAATTCCTGGGCTCGCGAAGTCGAAGAGATCGCCGAAGACTGCTTGTTTTCAAAAGCGGAAACTTTGCAGCTGCTCGGCGAGATGATTGAACTAGGCAAAATCGAAACGCGCGAAAATGTCGGCTCGCAGACTCGAGGTCGAAAGAAAATTCATTATTTCATCAAGCGATCTGCGACCATTCAGCGCAGCAATTCACATCTTTCTTTTCCGCCGGCAAACCGTCCGATTCCGGCGAGTCTGTAAAACCTTTTTATGACTGAAAACAATCAACCAAATTCAAATTTTGATGTCAGGCGCGCGACCGTTTCACCTGATGAAATGCGCCGCGCCGTCCAACTTGCCGCGCAGGGATTCGCTGACATCGGCAAAGCCTTTTCCGTGGCAATTACAACCGCTTTCGAGTCAGTCGGTCGATCACGAATCGAGCCGAAAGAGAGCGAAATTCTTCCTATGGTTCGGATGAAATAATCCGAAAAATTTAATTCTTTTAACCAAACAAACCAATCTTTTAACCGAAAACAAAACAATAAATTTATGATTAGAGCTACACAAAACAAAACATCGATCGTCCGCGAAACCACAGCGAAATATTCGCACGTCGTTGACGGAGAAATTAAAACCGAAGAGATCCGCGTTCGTTATCGTTCGCTTTCGATCAAAGCTTTGCGCGAGCAGAAACAATTGATCGCCGACAAAAAAGACGACGCTTATATTTCCGATACGGTTTTTGCCGTCGTCGAGGAATTGCCGGATTTCGTCGATGAAAAAGACAAGCCGATTGTTTTGACGCTCGAATTTTTCGAGGAGATGAACCTGGATAATTTGAAAGCGATCAAAGACGCGATCGACGGCGATGTTAACCCGGAACTGGGGAAGCAGAGCTAACGCTCCTCGCTCGAAGGATCAAAGGCAAAGAAGGCGGACGCGGCTTCGAAGGAATGACCATCATTCAAATCGCTCTCCGCATGAACTTAAATCCTGAAGACGTCGAGCGCATGGACGCCTATTGGTATAACCGGCTTCTGATTTATTTTAATGCTGAAGTCGAAGCGGAAAAAATCAAATAAACCGAGCCGGGCGGTTTTCATTTAGTCGCCCGGACTTCCCCTTAATTTTTACCAACCAACCAGACCAATCAAATCAAGATGTCCACAAATTATAAAATCGGTGTCGATATAGCAGCCAAGGGAGCGAATGCAACGGTTTCCGAGATCGGAAAAGTCGATAAAGCTTTAAACAAAGCCGGGAAAAGTTCCAGCTTGACCGACTTCGTCCGAAACGCCAAAGCCGAATTCGGAGGTCTCAGCAGTCTCGCCGAAAAAGCCGGAGGCGCGATCAGCGTTCCGTTTGCTGCCGCTGCCGGTCCGATCGGTATTGCCGCAACTGCTATTGCCGGTCTCGGAGTCGCGACAATCGGAGCCGGCGCCGCGCTTTTTTCGATCACGAAAGAATTAGCCGCGGCGGGAACCGAGATCAAGAACTTTCAAAATTTGACGGGACTTTCGGCGGAATCAATTTCGACCATCAAAGTCGCATCCGAAGCGGCTGGTGTTTCTCTTGATAACTTCGAAGAGGTCTGGGAATCGTTCATCGAAACATTGATCGAAGGCGGACAAGGCAGCGAGGAAGCCGGGAAGAAATTAAGAAGCGCAGGAATCGACGCGGCGACCGGTTTCAAGGATGTCGAAGGATCGGTCAAAAAAGGTTTCGACGCGATTCGCAACGCTCGAACCCAGGCGGAAAAGTCAGCCATCGCGATGAACGTTTTCGGCGAATCCGGTTTGAATATCGTCAAAGTCGCGTCCGAGATGGAAGGCGGTTTCGACGCTTTCAAACAGAAACTGGTCGAGACCGGCGCGGCGTTTACCGAAGACGGCATTCGTCAGGCGAAAGAATACGATAAGCAGCTCAAAGAATTAGATCGTCAGCTCGCCGGCGTCGGTCGAACCATCGGCGCTGAAGTGCTGCCGGTGTTTCTCGATCTGGCAAAAGAGTCATCTCTGTTTCTGACTGAAAACAAAGCCGAAATTAAAGAATGGGCTGGTGTCATTAAATCCGAAATTTTAGTAGCGATCGATTTTTTCCGAAAGCTCAAAGCCGCGTATGACTTCCTCGCTGCCCCGCGCTCGACCAATTTCAGCAACTTCGGGCAGGTCGTCGAGCAGCCGAAACTTCCGGAGGCGATCGCTCCCGCTCCGGTCAAGATTCCCGCTCCCGAAATAACCATCGGCAAAGCTGCGACTGATGATTTATTCAGCTATACCGCCAATCTCGAAAAGAGCGCCAAACATTCCAAAGCTTTAAGCGATGTGACCGAAGATTTGAAAACTCAGATCAGGTTTTTCGGCGATGAATCGCAAGCGGCTTCGGTCAAACAAAAACTGCTCAAAGCCGGTATTACCGATTTCAATTCAGAGGCGGCGAAAGCGGTTTTAATTTTGGCGAAAAAAGCAGACGCGATGAAAAAGGACAAAGCGCAAACCGACGCGGCGCTTTCTTCGATCACGGCGCTGTCAACCCAAATTCAGTTTTTCGGTGATGAATCGCAAGTTGCCGCCACCAAGCAAAGCTTGATGAGCGCCGGGTTTTCGAGCTTCGATTCAGGTTTGGCGAAAACTGCCGTCTCGCTCGCCCGTCAGCTCGACAAACTCAAAGCGACGAAAAAAGAGCAGGATGAGTATAAAACCTCATTGAAAGGTTTGAGCGACGAAATGAAAGGTCTGCGCGACAACGCAGCTTTTGAAATCGCGTTTCCGAAAGCTACCGAACTCGACCGGTTTGAAAACTGGGTCAAACGCAACACGGCGAACTTTGCCGATCTGAACGCGGAAATTGAAGCGACGCGCAGCATTCTCTCGACGAAAGCCACGTTTGACGGCATTAATCTTTTGATCGAGGGAGGCAATGACGTTCTTGAACTTCAGAAAGGAATCAGAGCCGAAGTTGACCGCACGATTCGCGGAATCAGTGACCAAACCGACCCGTTTCTAGCGCAAATCGAGCAGTTTGCTGAAGGGCTTTTGACGGCAAAAAACATCGTCATCAAAGCTCAGGCGCTCTCGCCCGAAGGCATCAATGTTTTCCCGCAGGATTTCGCCGCGCAGATCGATAAAGGCATTACGGCAATGCAGTCATTCAAGACTGAGCGAGACAAAGCGCTTGCATCCGGAGATTTAAACGCAGCTTCGATTGCTTTCGGTAAATACAATCAAAAATGGCTCGACCTGAAAACTTACGTCGAAGGCGTTGCCGACATCAAAATTTTTGATAAAGACGGCAATTTTCTCAACACGATGCGCCTTTTCGGCGAAAAAGGCGCGGACAAATTCATTGAAAAAATGACCGCGCTCAAAGCGGCTATTAAAGACAGCGAACTCAAAAAAGGAACTGTCGAGCTCAATAGATTATTTGAAGATTTAGGACTCAAAGTCGGCGATGTTGGCTTTCAGTCGGACCTCGACAAATTAAACGCTAAACTTTCCGATCCGGCAATCGTTCTCGCTCTGCAAAAAGAAGCAGCTGCTGCCGGATATACGATCGAGCAATACAAAGAATTAATTCGTCTGAAAGCGCAAATGAACGCCGATCCGCGCTCGACCGGAACACGTCCGCGCGTCGTCGGACCAGAACCGCAAAAAGGCTTCGGCGCGACTGTCGGAGCGGGACTAAGAGCCGAATTCGGGCTTGGCAACATCGGCATAGCGATCAAGGGAGCGCAGGACGAAGCCACAGCTAATGCCGCGGCAATGAAAGCGGTTTATCAGGATTTAGGTATGACGGTCGTTGATGTTTTCGGCTCGATGGCTGGAGCTGCTCAGGACGCGCTGGCTAATTTTATTTTGACGGGCGAAGGCGGCGCTCAGGCATTCGCTTCGCTTGCAGCTTCAGCGATTGCAAATCTGGCGGTCCAGTCCGGTATTAAAGCGCTTTTTGAATATGCCGAAGGAGCAAAAGAATCGGCGCTGTCGCTGGCATCAGCGGCGGTCGGCGATGCCAGAGGCGCAGCGCTTCACGGAGCCGCGGCAAAAGCTCACTTTTCAGCCGCTACGATGTATGCGGCGATCGGCGGCGGAGCGGCAATCGGCGGCATCGGTATCGGTCTGGCTGGCGGACTCTCAGGCGGAGGCAAAGGAAAAGACAAAGATCAATCCGATCAGCCTGATTACCAGACGGCGAAAAATTCAAATATCAATACCGATAAGAATATTCGCCAAACAAACGGGAATATCGGAGCGGATCCGACGACTGCCAAACTTATCAATCGCATTCAAGCTCTCGGCGAATCATTTGACGCGATGAACGCTAAGCTTAAAGGAATGAAAGCCGGTGATATTTTAACCGTCGGAGCCGATCAGAAACCCGGATTTTTCGCCGATAGAACAACGTCGGAACTAAGCAGGGATTCGACCAAGGTTCGCAAAATGGGAAATGCCTTAAATCTGAAATAATATATTTTTGGTTTTTTCATCAATGCGAAAAAAAGCCTGAGCGTTAAAACTCAGGCTTTTTATTTATATCAAACAGTGAAATTATGCAAAAGCTAAAGTCTGAGTCGGCTTTTCGTTCCATTCCTTGTTTAGAAGGATTCTGCCATTAGCTTTTTTACTTCGTTTTACGCCATCAGCCCCCCATGCGCCCCATTGTTTGAAAAAGAATGAAACGCCTTGCTCATCACACTGCCTCTGAATATTAATCGCCCATTCTGGTTTCATCGGTCGCGCTTTATGTCCGCTTTCGCCACCGACAATTACCCAATGAATATTACTCAAATCAATTTTACCAAGATCATCAAGCAATGGTTCAATGGAAAGAAATCTGATTTTGGCGTCAATGTTTCTCAGCGCATCAATGCGATTCTTCTTGGTTTTCATTTCTACAGTCACGCCTAACCAAACATTATCAGGAACTTTTCTTGCTCGAAAATATGTTTCCAAAATCTGCTCGCGTTTGGTCAAAATCTGATAAGTATGCTGCGGCGTTTGGCGAATTGTTTCGAAAACTTTATCCAAAAACTCAAAAGGCATTTCTTCGTGAAACAAATCACTCATCGAGTTAACGAAAAATTTCGTCGGCTTTTTCACTTTGAGCGGTGAATCCAAACGATCAGGTATAATTTTGAACTTAAACGCCTCTTCATACCCAGCTGAACCCATCGCCTGCAGCCGTTTTGCCATCACTTCGGCGTAACAATTTTTACAGCCCGATGAAATCTTATCGCAGCCGATAGATGGATTCCAGGTCGCTTCCGTCCATTCTATTTTTGAATATTTCATGTGCTTATAAAGAAAAAACTACTTTCGGTTTACTGTTTTTTACAGGATTATACCATTCCCAATTAATATAAAAGTCCCCATATCTGGGGGGCTTTTCGGTATCTATGATTGTAACCTTAAATGTAGAATTTCCTTGCCAGTTTCTAAAGATTTCAGCTGCATGTTTAGGTAGAAATTCATTTTTCAGAATCATTTCATACACCTCTCGATTTGTTCTCGGAACTTTTAGAAATTCCTTAAGAATCTTTTCCAATTTTAGGTAGTTTTCATTTTTTTTATTTTGTTTTTCTTCTTGATCAAAAAACGTCGGTTGAACTATCGGTTGTTTGAATCCACCTCCGTCGTCTTCATCTAATTTCCATTTCACATCAAGAATTTGCTCGAAGCCGTATATATGATGGCTAATGAAGAACAAAGCATAATAATTGCTTTCATCTCTTTCGATATAATAAGAAGTTGAGAAATATTTACCGAATCTTAAAGCGTCTTTTAGATAATTAATGTAATCGATTGCACTAACTTTTTGCTTTTTGATTGGGTGGTCACCTTCAAAAAAGCTAAAAACAAATTCTTTTAATGGTTCATAAGGCTTTAAATCACTGTCAAGTGCCGTAGTTGTGAAGCGCTGCATCTGCGAAATTGGTAAAAACAGAATTATTTCTGTCCGTCCATTTTCTAAGAGCTTTTGAAGTGTCACCTTTTTGATTTCTTTATAACCGTAAGGATCGATAAAAATCAGATTGCGAGAGTTGCGATTTTGTCTGCCGACTAGCTCAATAACTTCGTTGAACATAATCTCCGCCGGTTGATTATGATAAATAACATTACAATAATTTTGATTATTGTCTTCGATATAGGTTTGAACCGACGAAACCTTATTACCTTTGCTGTCATTGACGATTAAATTTATTCTTTTGGTGAAATCATATTCTTCTCGTAGCTTTTTAATGGTGTCGAAAGCAACTATCGGACTTCCTTTCTTCCCGTTATCGTAAATACCGGTTCCGCAAAAAACGTCGAAAATATTGATTTCATCAATGCTGTGAGCCAGATTTAAAATTCGCAAATATCTTTCGAGGTAGTTTTTGAAAAATTCCACCTTTGCTTCCGAGTGGATGAGCATTGTCTTTTTCGAATCAATTGGTTTTTTCATTGAGTTTAATCAGCTCCCAATCCTTTCGAGATAACAACTTTATTGTTGCGAATAAAATAAAAGGTATCGCGCAAGATAAGACCGCCAAAACCATTTTTGGCGCGCAGTTTTAAGCGAACGCCCCAGTAAGGCTCTTTACCGACGTAAACTTTTGTAACTGGCGACCATTCTACGAATTCCGAACTATCATAATCATTTAACGTTGCGCGCAGGTATTGCTTAACTGGTAAAACGTCGCCGTCCCATCCGCTTTGCGCTGGCTTTTCTCCCAAAACAATCCTTTCTGCTGCTACGACAGAGGATTTATCAATCAATTTTTTGAGAAGTGCTTGAGCCGGTTTATAATCCCTTGAATCTTTCGGCATTTCTCGGAGCGGTTTAATAACAGTTTCGAACTCGTCTAAATTAACGGTTTCGTAATTTTCCTGGCTGATTGAAAGAAGCCTTTCGCTTTTTGTTTTGATTTCCGCAAAAGCTAGAGGCGGCGCAGCGGTCGGCGCCGGCGTTGACGCGACTGTCTGGGGTTGAGATGTATTCTGTTGTGATTTATTACCACTGAGCTTTCCGATAATGCCGCAGAAGACGCACATTCCTAAAACACATCCAATAACAATTAATGGAACCGATATACTGTTTTTTCTTTTTATGGGTTGTTGCTGGGTGGGCGGAGCGTAAGTAAAAGCAATTCCGCAATTTGAGCAAAAGCGAACGCCATTTTGGTTTTGGGCGTTACATCGGGGACAAATGAACATTTTATTTATTCCTCTTCATCAAATATTTCGCCTAATTCCTGATAATCCTCGTTCATCTTTAATCGCTAATTACCATCAATGATTTCATGAGCTATAAGAAGGGCAATATGCTCCATTGTCGAAGACGGATGCCATTTCTTTCCATAATTAGCCGGATCGTTTTTCTTTCCGAAACCAATTACCGTAACAGTCTGTCTTAACACTCGTGTTCCGGTTACTTCACGTTCGCATTCGTAAGTTTTTCCGTCTTTTTCGATAGTGAAGCGGTAAATCATAAAATCTTCAATCTTTCCCAACCTAAAAATCTCAATCTCACCGGCGTCAAAGCGCTCAAACAATCCCGCTCATTTTTGAACGGACGCGGAAAGTCGAAACGTCGATAACCACCGCTCAAACACTGCTCACGAAGCGTCACCGGTCCCGTCTGCATATCACAGGCATTACCGATCCCGTCTAAGTCAAAATCAAGCTGACCGTAATTGCTGATGAATTGGCAGTTATCGATTGTATCTTGAATAGTGTCGTTGTCGTCGTCAGGGTCGCAGACATCGCCAAGGAAATCGCCGTCCGTGTCGCGCTGGTCGGTATTCGGTACAGAAGGACAGTTGTCGGCACTATCGAGAACCATATCGCCGTCGGTATCTTGATTTGATACTGTTTCCTGCACTTCATAAGCTCCGATGTCTATAATCCCTCCGACAATGCGTAGGAAGGGCGCACCACGCTGGTCATATGGAATTATGGTTATATTAAATAATCCGCGATTGATGGCGGGACTTCCTAAAAGAAGCGCGTGAGTTGGTGTTTGTCCACCATTGTTTTGCAGGTCGCCAAGTAGCGGGTTAACATCTCTGATGTCAGATGATTGGTAAATTATTGGATTCCCAGTGTTAGCTGAATCTCCTAATGAATCTCCAATTAGATTGCTTCCCCCTGATGTTAATGTTCCGTCGAAAATTTCAATTTCAGGCGAACTGGTTGCTATATTCCCAGCGACAATTGTATTGCTGAAATTGAGCGTTCCGTTCCTGTGGAAAATCCCACCGCCTTCAGTCGCTTTGTTATTAGTAATAGTTACGTGGCGCAGAGTTGTCGTGCCGTTAAGATTACACAAACCGCCTCCAACATTGCTGACAGGAGAATTATTAATGTTGCCCGAGATTGTTGAGTTAACAACCGTCAGTGTTCCCCCAGAATTGTATAAGCCTCCGCAACTATTACTAGAAGTATTAAATGAAAAGGTAGTGTTAACGACGCTAGTTGTTCCATCTATGGAAAGGACGCCGCCACCGCCAGTATGTGCTGTGTTTCCTTCAACTCGAACACTATCAAGCATCAAGGATCCGTTTTGAGCTAAAATTGCTCCACCTAAACCACTTCTGTTGGCACCTGCTCCATTGCCTCCGGTCAAAGTTATGCCCGAAATATTCACCGTTGCTTGATTCGAGTAAAAGATGCGGTTTTCACCTACGCCGCCATCAATCGTTAAGACATTCGCACCAGAGCCGATTAGGGTCAGCGTATTGAAAATAACAATCTCACTTGTCAGAGTGATTCTTGATAACCCGGCAGCAAAATTAATTTCATCGGCTGATAAAGTTGAGTTTGCTTGATTGATTGCTTCTCGCAAAGAACAGTCTGAACCGGAAACGCAGTTTGTAAATCGGTCATCGCTTCTCGTTACGGTATAAGTAGCAGCATTAACTGAACCGGTAAAAAGAAGTAGTAAAAACGTGAGAAAATATTTCATAATTATATTTTGTGAAGTGTTTACACTTTTCTCCACTGAATTAAAAAGCTAAGGATTATCGAATTTATTAAATTTCTGAGTAAAAGTATCTGCTATTATCTGCAGATTTCTCGGTATGTCAAGGATTATCTTCTATTGTCATAGAGTATTACTCAGCATACAAAATGCGAGGAATTTATAGACTGACGCAAAACAAAAACCTTAGCTTTGAACATTAAAGCTAAGGTTTCGATTTATACCAAACAGGCGGAAAATTGATTATGCTTTCTTTATACAATCGCTGAAATGCCGCCGCCGCTCGTTATATCCGCTTCGGGTTCACCGCTCTCTGACCAGGCAATTAATGATTTTTCAATCATTTCTGTGGATTCGTGATCAAGAAAATTACTGTAATAAGTAACCTGATCTGCCATTGCGTTATATAAATCGGTCGGACAATCAGGATTCGCCATCAGATCCGCGATTTGCTTGGCAAGAAGCGCGTAATCTTTTGCCGGTTCAGAATTGTCTTCTTTCGTTTCCGGGAAAATTATTTCCATCGAAAATTTGCCGTCCGTCCGCTGGCTGAAGCTGCTCGACGTGATCAATAATTCATCAGTCTTTTCTTTCGGCTCGACGGTCAAAATTAAAGTCTGATTTCGCTCGATAAACAGACCTTCGAGAGCTTCGCTGACGTACATTCCTTCAAAGTTAATTTGCTTTGTATTATTCATTTTTCCTCCAAATATTCAGCGTCTAAGACGTTTTCCGAAGCGTTTTCTAATTGGCGCTTGTATTTTCTGGTTTGGTAATTGTGCAGCTGTGAATATCCGTAAATCTCGATGTGCATGACATCTAAAATTTCGCGCGCGATAGCTTCAACCTGTTTCTTTCTGATTTCTCTTATCGCGCAGCCGAGTTCGACGAACAAATCTTCTTGTTTTTCCTGCTTCAATTTGCGAAACGCTTTGAGCGCGTCATCTATTTGCTCGACAATTTTCTCACCGGCTGTTTTCTCCTTTGGCAGCCATTTCGGGTCTTTGTTCATTGCTTACCTCCAACCAAGGTTTTAACGACGTGTGTGATGACTCCGAAGACTTCGACCGAATTAAAACCGATTTTGACATTGACTCGTTTTCCGTCCGACGTAGCCAGACGCAGCGGTTTGAGCCATTTTCTGATTTCGCAGTAACGATTCAGAGCGAAACCTTGCGGCGTTTTGCAGTAAACCAGATCATGCGTGCCGGGTTTACGGTGCGGATCGCAGACATACAGCATTCCGGTCGGCGTGATCAGATCTTCTTCTGTTTCCTGGATGTAAAAAACTCCCGAACGGTCTTTTGCGCCTCTTCCGACATACTCATCCAAATACAAAGTTTCGTTTTGTTTTTCGATTTCTCTTTTTTGTGCTAATTTCCTCATATAAACTCCTAATTCATTTTAATGGATTGGAAAAAGAGGCTTAGGAAATCTGTCCGGATTCCTAAGCCTTTCGTTTGTTATGCGCGCTGCCGAGCGAGTCCCGTGTGGAGAGCGAGAGCAGCGGCAGCGTGATAGCAGACATAGCCCTCATCGCCGGCTTTGCAGGTGCATGTCACCAGTCGGTAGTTGTTATCCGACTTTTTGCAGATCACCGTGTAATAGCCGCCTTTCGAGCCGGAAACCCGGTAGCGTCCGAAGTAATCGAATTTAACCGTCGGACGGATTTGCTTTGCTTTAGTAATTGCCTTTTCTAACTGTGCTTTTTGTTTTAAGATGAACATTAGTGATTCTCCTGATTTGTTTAGGTTGAATTGAAGAGGCTTTCCTAGCTTGACGGTTTAGGAAAGCCTTTCGTTTTTACTGACAGCCTTTGCAAAGTCCTTTTTTGAAGCCTTCGCCGGTTACCGTTTTCGCTACATCCTTTCTCACTTCGCATCCTTTACAAGTTTTCATTTCCGTAATCTCCTTTTGTTTTATTGTTTACTGCGTTCGATCTATTAATAAGTCTACACGCGTGTGTAGTGTTTGTCAACGCGTGTGTAGACTTTTTTTAACTTTGCGTGTATATTTTTTTTACTTATGAGTGAGGCAAAATTATTAACAACTTCTGAGGTAGCTGAAAAGCTTGGTGTAACTCGCTGGCGGGTTAGTCAACTTATCAAAGCCGGGCGCATAAAAGCTGAAAAATTCGGTCAAATATATTTGATCAAAGAAGAAGATTTAACCGATGAGATTATGAATAGACCGACCGGCAGACCGCCAAAAAATAATGAATCAGTCGGCAGTGTTAAAATGAGCGACTAAAAATTCATTCTTTCGTCAAATTCTTTCTTCATGGAAGAAAAAAAGAAACTGCTAAAAATTAAATATTAAAAGAGGTAATTATGATGAATGAAGAGCAAAATCAATTAAGCGAACAAGATTTGTCCGAGGGTGAATTGGTTGATCAAGACCCGCTCGAACCTGTTGCAGATCCCCCGTCGCGCCTTGCCGGCAACAACCAAATTCCGGATTTCGGAGACGATACAAAGGGCACGCTTCACGAATCAAACGAAGATTCTTCAGATCAATAGTTGGAGAAACCAAGGGAAATTATTATGAACAAAAGATTTTTTGTGGATGACGATGTTACTAATGAAGGTAAATACAGAGTTTTGCAAGAGGATTCAGTAACAAAAGAGCGTTTTGGGGTAAAGGATTTTGATACACAAGAAGAAGCCCAAAGAACTGCTGATGATATGCAACGAGCAACCGATAAGGCGTTATCCGAAATAACTACCGGCGAGTTGCCGAGCCTTCCGGTCTCTGATGTTATCTCAAATGAGGCAGTTGGAAATAAATATGAAGGCACGCCCCAAGATTTAAAAGACGAAACCTCTCAGGAATAATTAAGCCATTAAAAATTGATATTTGACGATAACGAATAAACGGCTTTTCCCCAAAGGCAGTTTAAATCACTGTTCTAAGGGAAAGAGGCGGGGAAGATAGGCGGCTTGAAGCCCGGATTCTTGCGTTACTTGCTTCCTCGTCTTAACAACTCGAAAAACAATTAGCGTAGTTTTATGAAAGAAAAAAGATGCCGTGTTTGCAGCAAACTCGATAACGGCGAAAACAAAGGTCTTGAAAAAGTGGAAGATTGCCGCCGGTGCGAAAAACCAGTTTGCCGAAGGTGCCAATGTGATTGCGAAAAGGAAACAAGTAATAATTGAGATTGGCAGACCTTCAAAATTAAAAGGTGAAAATTATGAAATTATTCTATTTGGTTACAGCATTACTTGTTTTTTGTTTTTCAGCGTATTCATTCAATGAATCTACGACTTTAGAGCAAACTCGTATTAAAACTAAGAAAATTGTTACAGGCGCGGATCAGCCTGATGAATACCTGTCTTACTTAAAGGGTAAGAGAGTCGGAATCTTAGCTAATCAAACGACTATTGCCGGCGACAAGCATCTGGTCGATTTTTTGCTGTCGAAAGGCATCAATGTCGTCAAAGCCTTTGGCCCCGAACATGGGTTTCGCGGTAACGCCAGTGCAGGCGTAAAAGTAGCCGATGAAAAAGACCCATCAACAGGAATAAAAGTAATTTCATTATACGGCGCAAAAAGAAAGCCGACTCGTGAAGACATGTCGGATATTGACGTGATGATTTATGACGTTCAAGACGTAGGAGTCAGATTTTACACCTACATAAATGTCCTCAGAGATATCATGGAATCGTGCGCGGAATTCAACAAGGAATTAATCATTTTAGACAGACCTAACCCGAACGGGTATTTAATTGACGGACCGATTCTGGATATGAGCTTGAAATCCGGCATCGGACAGTTTCCCATTCCGATTGCTCACGGACTGACAATTGCCGAATTTGCACAAATGGTTAACGGCGAAGGATGGTTAGCCGACAAAAAGAAGGCGAAATTGAAAATAGTCAAAAACCTTAATTACGAACACGATATGGAATATGTTTTGCCCGTCAAACCTTCGCCGAATCTGAATACGCAGCAAAGCATAATGCTTTATCCTTCGACCTGTTTGTTTGAAGGAACAAAACTCAATCACGGCAGAGGAACCTATTCGCCATTTGCAGTGATTGGCAGCCCTTTGTTAAAAGACAAATATTCTTTCTCTTTTACGCCCGTAAGTATTCCAGGCATGAGCGAAACTCCGCTGTATATGAACGAAGTTAATTACGGTTTGGATTTGAGAAATTACGATGTTAAAGAATTGCGCAGATCAAACAAACTCAATCTGAAATGGATGATGGAGCTTTATCGGGCGTATCCGGAAAAGGAAAAATTCTTTGACAAAGGTTTCAGCAAACAAATCAATGACATTGACAAGCTAGCCGGCACCAGAGAATTCAAGCAACAAATCATTGCCGGAAAAACGGAAGAGGAAATCAGAAAAAGCTGGGAGCCGGGGCTATCAAACTACAAAAAGATGCGTCAAAAATATTTGCTTTATAAATAGTCTCGATAGGGTTAGTTAGATAAGGTTAAACAAAGAAAATGAATAAAACGAATGATAAGTCAAAAAGCAATGGTAGTTCACAAGTTACTAGAATTAAGATAATTAATTAGAAGTGAGAAATTTAAGAAATTAAAAAGCCTTTGGTTCTTGATCAACTAAAGGTTTCGATATTTGAAAACTGAATAAGCTAGTGTTTTCAGGCAAAAGCAGTCTAACAAACCTTGATTGCTGCAAAGCTTTGACGAAAACTTTTGCGGATTTGGAAGGTAAAGAACTCAATTTTAGAGTAAATAGAGCAAGCAAAATGTGAAAATTTTGGCTAAGAAAAATAATTTACGATTCCCTGTCGCTTCGTCTAAGGAAATAAATAAGGAAACCAACAGAAAAAGGCTGCCATCTGGCAACCTTAAACTATTGAAAATAATGGTGATCCGACCTGGACTCGAACCAGGGACCCAATGGTTAAAAGCCATTTGCTCTACCGACTGAGCTATCGGACCACATTTTGAAATCGAATTCTTTTCGATTTCTGACCGAAACAACGATTCTACATACTGAAACTTCGCTTTGCAAGTGAAGCGAACGACATTTTAGTTAAGATTTTTTTTTTACGCTTTCAAATCTTTATCAAAATTCATTTACGTCAGTTTATTTTTGAAACCAGCCCTCCATTATCGAATCTTCCAGAATTATTGTTTGGTCTCGTTCGGGTCCGGTGGATATTAGACCGATTTCGACGCCGATGGAATTCGATAAAAATTCAACATATTCGCGCGCTTTGGTCGGTAAATCTTCGATTTTGGTGATGCCCAAAGTCTCGCTTTGCCAACCGTCGAGCGTTTCATAAACGGGTTTTATCTCGCGCAAATCCTGGGCGACAGCCGGAAAAGTGTCAATTCTTTCGCCGTTGATTTCGTATCCGACGCAAACTTTTATTTGTTCGAGCGCGTCGAGAACATCGAGTTTCGTCAAGGCAACCGAATTGAATCCGTTTAGTTCCGCGGCATACCGCGTCGCTACCGCGTCAAACCAACCGCAGCGGCGCGGGCGTTTCGTGACCGAACCGTATTCGTTCCCGCGCTGACGAATCAGATTCGCCATATCTTCTTCCTCATCAAGCATTTCGGTCGGAAACGGACCTTCGCCGACCCGCGTGGCGTAAGTGCGAACGATTCCTAAAACGCCCGTGATATGATGCGGCGGAATTCCTGCGCCGACCGATGCGCCGCCGGCAGTCGGGTTCGACGATGTAACATACGGATAAGTTCCGTGGTCAACGTCCAAAAGCGTCGCTTGGGCGCCCTCAAGCAAGATTTTTTTGTTTTGTTTTTTAGCTTCAGAGAAAAAATGCGACGTTTCGGCGACGAACGGTCGCAGGCGTTCGACGAGCGGCGCGATTTCTTCGTAGATTTCGTCGGCGCGAAGCGGCTGCTGACCGTAAAGCACGATGATACGGTTGGCTTCTTCGAGATTGCGCTCGATGCGCAGTTTCAAAACGTCGGGAGAAAGCGCGTCGGCGACGCGAATGCCGCGCCGCCCGGCTTTGTCTTCATACGCCGGACCGATGCCGCGCAAGGTCGTGCCGATTTTTTCATTACCGAGACGTTCTTCCGAAGTGTGATCGAGCGCGCGATGATAAGGCATAATAAGATGCGCCCGGCTCGAAACCTTCAATCTTTTCGGCGTAATCGAAATGCCCTGACTTTCCATCTGGTCAACTTCTTCGAAAAACGCTTTCGGGTCAATGACCATTCCGTTGCCGAGCACGCACGTCGCCTCTTCGTGAATGATGCCTGACGGTAAAAGCCGCAGAACAAAAGCTTTATCGCCGACATAAACCGAATGACCGGCGTTGTGCCCGCCTTGATAACGCGCCACGATGTCGAAGCGGTCGGCTAATAAATCAACGACTTTTCCTTTTCCTTCGTCGCCCCATTGAGCGCCGATAATCACAATAATCATAAAATTAGTGGTAAGTGAAAAATGATAAACGGTAAATGGAAGAAAAGAGTATTTCTCTTTCACTTAACACTCACTATTTACTACTTCACTTAATTCCCGTTTAGCACTAAAAAACTTATAATTCTCGTTTCTTCGCCCGCTTCAATATCAAACAAGCTTTTGCGTTTTTGAATTAAACACCGGTTTGTTTAAAAAACCGCTGAATCGAAATGAAGCCGCAGGTCGGGTTCGTGCGGAGTGTCGAGATTCGGGACACTTTGTTTTTTTGAACCTTGGTATTACTCCGCAACAATCAAATATTTATAGTTTTTGACGTTTTCCAAGAATCGGGCGTTTTCGCAGAACGCTTTCGGAAATAACGACTTTGATCGGTTCTTTTAACATTGAACTCAATTAGTGCGCGTGATTTTAATGATACGCTCGATTCCAAAAATTAATTTCTCGCCATTTGGTAAAGCTGAATATATTTCCTCGCGGCATTTTCCCACGAATTGTCTGCCGTCATTCCGTTTAATTGCAAACGACGCCACGTTTCCTGTTCGTGATAAGCGAAAATCGCCTCGTAAATTTTTTCAACGAAACGGTCGGCGCTGTATTCGGCGAATTTAAAACCGTTGCCGCTGCCATTCACGCGATCGAAATTTTCAATCGTGTCGTCGAGACCGCCGACGGCGCGGACAATCGGAACTGTTCCGTAACGCAAAGAATACATTTGATTCAAACCGCACGGCTCGAATTTGGAAGGCATCATGAAAATGTCGGCTCCGGCTTCGATCAAATGCGCCAAATCTTCATTGTATCCGCGAAAAACACCGACCTGACGCGGCGCGTAATCGCGCAGCCGCTGCCAGAAATCTTCGTATTGCTTTTCGCCGGAACCGAGCGAAATAATAAATGCGCCGTTCGCTAAGATTTCGCCTGCAGCCTGCATCATCAAATCAATTCCCTTCTGCGCCGTTAACCGGGTGATATTGGCGAAAATCGGTTTTTCCAAATCCGCGGGCAGAGAAAATCGTTCGAGCAAAGCGCGTTTGCATTCGCGTTTTCCATCCAAATTAAAAGCATTAAAATGCGCGGGCAATTGCGCGTCAGTTTCCGGGTTCCATACTTCGTAATCAACGCCGTTTGTAATGCCGACAAATCTATTCGCTCGCTGACGTAACAGCCAGTCGAGTCCGTAACCTTCTTCGGGCGTCTGAATTTCGTAGGAATAACGCGGCGAAACGGTCGAAAGCATATCGGCGACCGACAAACCGGCTTTCATCGCCGAAGCGTAACCGTTGAAGGCGAACGCGTTGCGGGCGAGTTCGTCGCCGAAACCTAATTTCCACAATTCGTGCGCGTCGAAACCGCCTTGATACGCCATATTGTGAATCGAAAAAACCGTCCGCACATCGCGCCAGTAATCGCTTTGCCGACGCTTCTGCGCGATCTCGACCGCCGCGAAACCGCAATGCCAATCATTAAGGTGAACAATATCCGGCGGCGCGCCGATGCGTTCGAGCAAACGGAGCGCCGCGTGATTGAAAAAAGCGAATCGTTCGTAATCTTCCGTGTAGCCGTAAATCGAATCGCGGTGAAAATATTCCGGCGCGTCAATCAAAAAAGTCGGCGAGCCGTTCGCTTCCGAATAAAACGCCCGCGCCCGATAATTCGCGCCGCGCCAATTAATCGCCAAATCGTCAACCGTCAGATTCCGAAGATACTCGCCTTTGGTCTGCCTGTAACAAGGCGTAATCAACACGCTGTCAGCGCCGATTCGCTTTAACGCTTTCGGCAGCGCTCCGGCAACGTCGCCTAATCCGCCCGTTTTTGAATATGGAACTGCTTCCGCAGAAAGAATCGCTACTCGCATTTTCAGTTATCAGTTATCGGTCATCGGTTATCGGTTGTCAAATCTTGAATTCCAAAGTTAGGCTTTCAGCAACGGGCAGTTGCATATTCCGGTCGCGAACGTAAAATCCCGAAATGTTTGAGAGATTGTTATTAAATGACGCGGGCGGCAATTCCGCGTTAATCGCTGCCGGAACAGAGGAAAAAAAAGCGGCAGCATTCGCATTTCTCGTTAAAAGCATAAAAAAGCGATTAGCTGCTTTACGATTAATTTAAACTGTTTCACGCCGTTTTGAATCCGGCGCCGGCGAAAACGCTTGTTGCATTTCGGTCATATCCTTAATCTTGCAATTTTCGCAATCAACAAAATCTCTAAAAGTTCGCAATTCTTCTTCGCAAATTCATCCAAGCAAGCCCGTTGAACAAAGCGGCGGCAATCAAAATTGCTAAAAATTGACTTGAAAAAGGAATAACGCTCGATTCGTTTTTAAAACTGTGCTTTGGCGCGTTTTCCAAATCCGTTTCGGAGACTTTCGCGTTGCGGAAGATATGCGGGTAAAAGGTCGTGCGAATCGTTTCGTGAAAGTTTCTGACCGAATCGAGATAACGCAGATGGCTTCGGAGGTCGGTTGCGGCGATTTCGTTAAATTGAAGCTGAGCTGCAACAGACGGCAAGAGCAGCGATGCCCGATCAGTAAAGTTGTTTCTTTGTTCGAGCTTTTCGCGGTAACGCGCGGCGGCGTCAGCCGAATCTTCGTCGCCCATCTGCTGCATCGCGTAATACCAGCCCCAGGAGAATTTATCTTCGGGAATCGGAAAATCTTTGTATTCGGGATATTTTTCGTAAAACCGCTCCATCGTTTCGCGTTTCGGTTTGTCCCATTTTTCGTGATAGCCTTCGCGCTGCTCGACGGCGGTTTCCATGCTTTCCGATATGGGGAAAACGGTCGAAACGACGGAACTCAAAAGCGCCGGAGCGAGCAGGACGAGAAAAATCCAAACGCCGAGCAAGTTAAGCGCATTAAAGGTCGAGCCGCGCCCGAAAGAAATGACAAACCCGGCGACGCCGAACCAGAAAGCGAAATAAACGAGCGTCAGCAAAGCGGCGGCGGTAAACCTTTCGTCGAGATTTGCGCCGAGTGCCGAGCAACCTAAAACGAGCATTAGCAGAGCCGCCGCGTAAACCAGTCCGAAGCGCAAATGCATTCTCGACAAAACGACTTTCAATACCGAAACCGGCTGCGAGCGCAAAAGATTCCATGTTCCCGACTCCTGCTCCGACGAAATCAAATTGTGCGTAAAAGCGATGATCAGCAGCGGAAACAGAAAGACGATGACGAAGCTCAAATCGAAATTACCGAACAAAAGATTTGTCGGATTCGTCAATTCCGAATCGTAAATCTGATTTTCGAGCGCGAGCATCCGCACTTTGACGTTAAAAGGATTCACGTCGCGCTGTCCGACTGAAACTGATGCCCACGACGAAGGCGCGTCTGTCGTGTTAAACATCAAATAATAAAGCGCGTCCGCCAGCTCAGCCTCTTTTTTATAACCGAGCAGCCTTTCTGTATGTTCGGCTTGCAGCGCGGGCAGTTCGTCGATGACGGCGCGCTGTTTTTCAATCACGTTCGCGCCGTGAAAAGCGCCGTATGCTCCCGCGAGTAAAATGCACAAAAACGAGAAAATGACAGCACGACCGCTCAGAAAGTTTTTCAGTTCGAGTTTTAGAAAAGTATTAAAATTCATTTTTTTTACAATTTTCTTTTGAAGTATTTCCGCATTTTTCTACAAAGTGTTGCGCGGCTTGATAAACAAAAGCCCGGCGAGCGACAGCGCGAGCCAGAGCGCGAGCGCGGCTAGCGAAAACGTTTGATTTGCGAGAGATTCCGCAATCGTCGGCGTTCGGTACTCGAACGGCGGAAAATCTTCCCAGCGCTCGCTGCTCACTTTCTGCGTCCGGTCGTTTTCAAATTTGATTTCGTGAGTGTGAAACTCGTTTAATTTTTGAATCATGCGGTAGCGATAATCTTCCGCCTGCCACTGGAAATTTTCGTAATTGGAAAGATCGGATGCAGCCATTGCCATGGAAAAATGACGCGCGGCGAGAAATGGATTGATCAGCCCAGCCATTTCCCCAACCAGGTTTTGCAGCCGGAATTTCCCTAAAACGTCGCCGTAATGCGTTCTGAAAATATCCGAGCTGATTTCTTCCGCCTTGCTCATCACGAAACCGCCGTAGTTAAACGGCAATTCCTTCACATCCGAGACTCCGTATTTCGCCAGCGTTTCGCGTTTTAATTCGGCGAATTTCGGGTCGTTCGGGTTATGGCTGTCGCCGTGTTTAACGGTTTCCTCTTCCAGCATTTTATCGAACTGCGTTTTCGAGGGCGTCGGAAAAGCGTTCGCGCCGAGGCTCTGCGCGGCGCGCGGCATCACAATCCAGAACATAATCCAGACGACGATCAAAGTCGTCAGCGCGCCGCGGGAAGTTTTATGAAATGCCGAAATCAAAACCGCGATTGCCGCGCAAACGATGAAATAAACAGCGTAGGAAAGAATTAAAGCCGCCGCGCGCCACAACGAATCCGTTGTAATCTGCCAGCTGCTCAAGACGAGCCACAACGCCAGAGAAATCAAAACGATCGGCGCGAGCAGCACGAAAATCAGCGAGATGATGCCGAAGGTTTTGCCTACAAGGATTTCGCGCCACGCGACGCCCTGCGAGAGCAGAATATGAAGCGTTCCGTTTTCGCGTTCGGCGGTGATCGCCGCGAAACCGAGAAAGAAAATCAGCAGCGGTACGAGAAGCTGCAAAATCATCGCCAGATTCAATTCGCCGAAACGAAGGATTCCGCTCGAATGTCTGGCTTCGCTGAAATTCGCCGTGTTCTGTCGGTGCGCCTCTAAAAAAACGGTCGTCCCGGCGTAGGAATCAACGCCCGAATCGAAAAACGAAAGCGGCGCTTTCGGACGAAAAACCAGATAGCCGTAATGCGCCGTGCGATGCGGATGTCGGTCGGGCTGGTTGAGCCACTTGTCCGCGACCGATTGGCTGTATCGCTCGCGCTCAGCGTTTAGAATTCGGTGATTCTGCCAGCCGATATACAACGCGGCGAGCATCGCCAGAGCCAAGATCAGCGTCGCCGCCCAGACGACGCGATTGCGAAAAGCCGTTCGCCATTCGTGCGCGGCGATTTTTTTGATGTTTGCGTAATTCATAACAAATTTATTTAAAGTCCGCGCATTAGCCTGCTAAATGCACTCGGAGTCGCCGAGGCAGGCACAAAAGCTCAGACCCTTTTACCTTGTCCTGAAAGATAAAATCGTCACTCCGGCGGAAAACGTGCGCGGTTGCCCCGGAAAATTGCCGACGCGCGGCGCAAACAGCGAGCTGAGCGCGTATTTTTCGTTCGCCAGATTTTCCAGTTTCGCGTAGAACCGAAAGCGTTTCAGAAAAGTGTGGTAATAACTCGCATCGAAAGTTTTATACGACGGCGCTTTCAAGCCGGCGAACGGTTCTTCGCGTTCGCCGACGAACTCGCCGCCCAAACCGACGCCTATCTCCGGCGTGATGTCATAGCGCGTGAAAAACCCGATTGTGTTTGCCGGAACGTTCGGCATGCGCCGACCGACGAACGCCGGATTGTTGTCGCGCATAATGAGCGAATTGATGTGCGAGTAATTGAACGAAACGTTCCAGCGATTAGTGATCGCCCCGCTCGCGTCCACGTCAAAGCCGCGATTGCGAATCGCGCCGACGCTTAAAAGCGCGTTCGTATTGCTGCCCGCCGGTCCGAAATTCGGGTCGGGACGCAAAACGTCGGTTTTATCAATCTGATAAACCGAAGAAGTAACGAACAAACGGCTGTTTAAAAGTTCCAATTTCAAGCCGCCCTCAAACTGTCTGCCTTTTTCCGGTTTGTGCGGACCGTTTGCCGAAGCGGTTTGCGCCAGTATCGAAGGACGCGCGTAGGAATTGGCGAAATTTCCGTAAAAGGCGACGTTGTCGCGCGGCTTTAAAACTGCTCCGATTCTGCCCGTGAATGCCGATTCTTCCGCGCTTAAAGGAATCGTTCCCGATCTGCCCGTGTCTTTATAACGTTCCCAGCGACCGCCCGCGACAAACTGAAAATATTTGTTAAAAGCGATCTGATCTTGCAGATAAACGCCGAAACGCGAAGGTTTAGCGAGACTTGCCGGCGTCAGTTCCGGATTGTAAACGTAATTACGCGGGTCGGCATTTCCGTAAATCGGATTGAAAATGTCTATAGAAGGGACGCCCGCCGCGACCGTGACGAGCCGGAACTCGTGATCCTGCGTGTAATATTCGCTGCCCGCATTCAAAGTGTGAACGCCGAAATTTTCCAGATTGAAAGGCTTGTAGGCGTTGACCGAAAAACTCCAATCTTTATTTTTGCGAAGCTGATCGCGGAAATCGCGGCGCATCGTGCGACCGTCAGGCAAAAGCCCGCGCGGTTCGTGATAATTTTCAAAGCGATCGTTCGTCAAATAGCGAAACGTCGCTTCAAAACGCCCGTCGGTGAAAACGTCGCGCGACAGATTCGCTTGAAAAACGTTGGCGTCGAGTTTGACGAAATCCGTTCGCTCGGTCGTCGTAAAGGAAATATCAGTGATAAATCTGCCGTTGGCGTCCACGGGAATGCCGCGCAGACGATGCCCGCGTTGATTTTGACGAATGAATTCGTATTCAAAATTAACGCGCGTTTGATCGTCCGGCTGCCACAGCAGATTAACGACGTAATTTTGATTTTCGAGTCCGGCATTGTTGCGGAAACTGTCGCGCCGCTCCAAAAATCCGGCAAAACGCGAATAAAGTTTTTTAGAGAGCGGAACGCTGAAATCGGCGTTGCCCATCGCCAAACCGTATTGACCGAAACGAATTTCAGCCGTTCCGTCCAAAATCGTGCGAGGCTTTTTAGTGATGAAATTTATCACTCCGCCCGGCTCCGCCGAACCGTAAAGCACCGATGCCGGACCTTTTAATACCTCGACGCGCTCGATGTTTGAAAGCCGCAGAATGCTCGTCGAAAATCCGGCGTTGTTCACGTCGCCCTCGAGCGAGCCGTAAGGATTTCCCCGAACGCCGTTAAAAAGCGTTTCGCGCTGCGTAAAGCCGCGAAAAACAACGGCGCTGTAAGTCGTCTGGTTCAGCCCGGCGACGTTTTTGTAAACGTCGTTGACATCCGTTGCCAGGCGGTCGGCAATCATCTGCGGAGAAACCGAAGTGATTGACTGCGGCGTATCAATCAATCTGGTCGGAATTTTCGTCGCGACGGTGGTATCGTCCGTGTGATATTCGCTGACGCGCCCGACGACCTCGACTGTTTCGGTCAAATTTTCGAGACTGAAATCCGCTCTGACCGGATCATTTGAGTTGACCACGACGGTTTGCGATTGCGGCAAATATTTATCGGTGATCACGTTGATAACGTATTCGCCGATCCCGAGAGCTTCAAAAGTAAAATTGCCGTTCGCGTCGGTTACGGCGCGTTTTTCCGTTCCTTCGAGGATAACGGTCGCGCCAGCGATTGGCTGATTTTCCTTGTTTGTAACTATGCCCCGAATGCCCGCGGCGTTTTGAGAGAAAATAGCGCTTGGGAAAATTACTAAAAGTAATACTAAAAGTATCTTTTTCATTTGTTTTTCATTAAAAATCCGATTCAGTTCCTGTTAGTTTTTGCGTTTGATATTTTTTCCTAAAGCACTCTAATCGCGCATATTTTCAAGATAAACTCGCTCCAAATCCGCGTGTCCGATTTCGTCGGTCGTCATCTCAGTTAAAAGCCGCCCGTGTTTCATAATCCCGACGCGCGTGCCGGATTCCTTAGCTCGGAAAAGATCGTGGGTCGCCATCAAAACGGCGCAGCCCTGCGAGCTTAATTTTTTTAACAACTCCGAAAATTCGTTCGACGCTTTCGGGTCTAAACCGGAAGTCGGCTCGTCGAGCAGCAGCGCGCCTGCCCGCTTCGCCAGCGCGATGGCAATGCCGACCTTCTGACGCATTCCTTTTGAATAGGCTGAAACGCGCTTTTCCGCCGCATCGCGCTGCAATCCGACTTCGTCGAAAAAACGCAGGAAATCTTCTTTTGAATAATTGTCTTGTCCAGCAAGCGTCGAGAAATATTCCAGATTTTCCAAGCCCGACAGATTTTTATAAAGATTGACCTGTTCGGGAATGTAGGCTAAGAATTTTTTCGTCTCCAGCGGTTCGCGACTAACGTCCAAACCGTTGATTAGCGCTTGCCCGCCGTCTGGAGAGATAAAGTTCAGAAAAAGGTTGATGGTCGTCGTTTTGCCCGCGCCGTTCGCGCCCAAAAGGCAGTAAACTTCGCCCGCTTCGACGTTTAAGTTCAAGGCGTCGAGCGCAGTTTGACCGTTGTAGTTTTTCGACAGTTCGAATGCTTTTAACATAATTTTAAATGTTCTTATCTCTTTAAATTTTTGCGTCTGTAGACAGACGTGGCGTTGAATAGGCAAGTTTATCGAAGGAAGAAAATCGGGCAAGAAGTTTTTAACGAACTGACTTTCAGGACACGTAAGTGAATTTTTTTAATAAATAAACGGACATTTCCGAAATCCTTCGCTTAAAGATTTCGTCGGAGACCGGCAACCGATTCTATTCAAAGGAAGAAAATTTTGGAATTTAGTATTCTTAAAAAAGCCGGGCTTTCAAAGACGCTGCTTTTTCGTTTGACAGATAGCGGATGCGAGATGAAGCGCCGCGAACTTCTGAGCCGTCTGCCCTTGAACAAAGGCGGCTATCAATTTCTGAAAGTCAAAACCGATTATTCATTGCCTGTTAGTTACCAATTGAATATAATGCATCGGGACGTTTTTTAGAGAGCAAAGTTAAAGTTCCGCCTAATACGACTGCCGTCATATTTCTGCCATAAGGGTTTTAGATAACGGCACCGATTCTTTTGACGCCCACTTCGATGCTCGGTTATTCCAATCTAAATCAAGTTATGCGCTACATGCATTCGTCCGAAACAAGAAAAGTGAGGCTGTTCAGCAGATGCAGAAAAAGGAATCAAAAGCGGTCCTAACCGGCAATTTTCAGCAACGGATTACGATTATTAGATACAGGTAATCTTTCAAACGTATTCAAACGTCCCGCAATTGTTGAAAACAATTGATTTTCACCGAAGAAAACTCCTAATTATGTTCAGTTTAGACGAAAAAATCTTTTCCGCCAACGCTCGACAATCTCAGCGAATTCAGACCCTGATTATCGGGCGGCTGCTGGCGATTTTTCTGCTCGTCGTCGCCGGTTGGATCTGGCACAGCGGCAGGCTGCGGCTTTCGTTTGAGAATTTTCCGCAGGGACTTTTTATCGCTTTTCTGATCGCGGTCGGGCTGACCATCGTTTATTTTTTCGTTCTGCGTTTCAATAAAAATTATGAATGGCAGATGCGCGTCCAGTTTTTTCTCGACGCGCTGTTGATTACGTGGCTCGTCTGGCGGACAGGCGATTTAACTTCGCCATATATCACGCTGTATATCGTTTTAATTGCCGTGGCGAGTTTATTTTTAAACGCTCGCGAAACGCTTTTGACAGCTGCCGTTTCCGTTTTTCTGTTTACGCTTTTATCGGTGGCAAGTTCGGCGGCAATGCTTCCTTCAGTCAATAACACGCTCGATCCATCGCGCGTCGTCCAAATCGTCAGCTTTCACGCCGTCGCCTTTTTAGTCGTCGGTCTGCTCGCCTCAAGACTTTCAGACCGCCACGCGTCGGGCGAACAGCTCAAGGAAACGACGAAAACGCTGGCGAATCTGCGCGTTCTGCACGAGCGAATTATCGAATCGATTCGCTCCGGTTTGATTACGACAGATTTGGACGGAAATATTTATACTTTTAACCACGCCGCCACCGAAATTACAGGTTACAAAGCCGACGAAATGATTGGCAAACCGATTGCCGGACTGCTCGGAAATCTGCAAAAACCGGTTGCCGAGGCGCATCAAACCGACAAAATCACCGAACAGCCGCGTTTTGAAACCGATTTAATCACGCCCGAAGGTTTCGCCGTGCGCGTCGGCTACAGCATCTCGCCGCTGTTCAGCGAAACCGGCGAAGAATCCGGCTTGATTATCAGTTTTCAGGATTTGACAGATATTCGTTCGATGGAAGAAAGCGTGCGCCGCAAAGACCGTCTGGCGGCGGTCGGGCGCGTCGCCGCCGGACTAGCGCACGAAATCCGCAATCCTTTGGGCGCGATGCGCGGCGCGATTCAGGTTTTGCAGACTTCGATTCCGCCGAATTCTTCGCAGGCAACGCTGTTCGAGATAGTTTTGCGCGAATCGGATCGTCTCAACAACATCATTACCAATTTTCTGAGTTATGCCCGACCGCGCGTGACGAATTTTTCGGAAACCAATGTCTGCGAATCTTTGAGCGACACTTTTACGTTATTGCGCCACAGTCCGGACATCAAGGAAAATCACGTTCTCGACGCTGTTTTGCCGAAAGAACCGATCTTGATTTCCGCCGACTCGACGCAGCTCAAACAGATTTTCTGGAATCTGGCGCGCAACGCGATTCAGGCGATGCCGTCGGGCGGAACGTTTCGCGCCGAAATTCGCGAAGCCGCGCAAAACCGCGTGAAAATTATTTTTTCCGACACCGGATGTGGAATGAACGCCAAACAGGTCGAACAGCTTTTCGAGCCGTTCGCCAACTCGACGACCGGCGGAACCGGCTTGGGACTTTCCATCGTTTACCAGATTATCCGCGACCATAACGGCACGATTAATGTTCGCAGCCGCGAAAACGAAGGCACGACGATCACGGTCGAGCTGCCGTGCGAAGCACGCGGATTAATAACAATCGATGAAGAAAGCGAACTCGATATTACGCTCGAGCCTTCGCGGCTGAAAAGTTTTTTAAATGTTAAATCCGGGCAAAGCAATCTTTCTTCTTGAATAAACCGTGTTTTTCCGTAAAAATAGAAATAGCGAAATGCGTCGCCTATTTTTTTACCGAATCAACAAACCTCTTCCAAATTAGCGTAAGAAACCGATGTCAAATTTACTGATTGTTGATGATGAACAAAGCTACCGACAGCTCCTAACGCTCGTTTTTGAAGGCGACGGACATAACATCCGCACCGCGATAAACGGGCGCGAAGCGCTGACGATGCTCGAAACGGAACCGGCGGACGTGATTATTTCCGACGTTAAAATGCCGGATATGAACGGAATCGAACTGCTGCGCGCCGTCCGCGAAGTTTCGCCCGACACCGGCGTTGTTTTAATGACGGCATTCGCTTCGGTCGAAACGGCGCGCGAAGCCTTTAAGTTGGGCGCGGACGATTTCATCCAAAAACCGTTTGACGTTGAAGAACTGAAAATCATCGTCAAAAAAGCGCTCGACAAGCAAGTCTTAATCACCGAAAACAAAGCGTTCAAACGCGCCCAGCGCGAGCGCGGCAGCGTGCGCAACATTATCGGCACGTCGGGTAAGATGCAGGCGATTTATCAAATGATCGAAACGGTCGCCGAAGTTCAGTCCACGATTTTAATCAACGGCGAATCGGGAACGGGAAAAGAACTCGTCGCCCGCGCGATTCACGATCTCAGCCCTCGCGCCGAGAAGCCTTTTATTTCGATTAACTGCGGCGCGTTTACCGAAACTTTACTTGAAAGCGAGCTTTTCGGCTATATCAAAGGCTCGTTCACGGGCGCGAACGCCAATCGCAAAGGCTTATTTGAAGCGGCGCACAAAGGCACGATTTTTCTCGATGAAATCGGCGAAATGTCGCCCGCGATGCAGGTTAAGCTGCTCAGAGTCTTGCAGGAACGTCGCGTTCGACCGGTCGGCGCGCACGACGAGCTGCCGATTGACGCCCGTGTTATCGCCGCGACGAACCGCGATTTAAAGCAGATGTCAACCGACGGAACTTTCCGCGAAGACCTTTTTTACCGCATTTCGGTCATTCCCATCAGTTTGCCGCCGCTGCGCGACCGCAAGGAAGATATTCCTGATCTCGTCGCGCATTTCGTTAAAAAATTCTGCGACCAAACCGGCAGACCGCTGACAATCAGCCCGAAGGTGATGCAGTTTCTGGAAAATTATGCGTGGCACGGCAACGTCCGAGAACTCGAACATACTATCGAACGCGCCGTCGCGCTCGAACGCACCGACGAAATTCAGCCGGAACGGCTACCGGAACACATCACGAATTACAACCCGGAACGCATCAAAGCCGAATTCGATTTGCCCGACGAAGGATTAAATCTGACGGCGCATCTGGACAATCTGGAAAAAACCTACGTGATGGAAGCGCTGCGAAAAACGATGGGCAATCAAACCCGCGCCGCCGAGCTTCTGCAAATGCAGGTTCGCTCTTTGAGACATTTGCTGGACAAACACTCTATCCGCACGCTTTCCGCTCAAATGCGGCAGAGCGATTAAATAAAAACCAAATAAATCCAAAACGGGTAACGGAAAATTGTAATCATCAACATTTTTCGTTGCCCGTTTCCTTTTTTCGCTTGCTCTGACATTTTTTGTCATCGGTGTTTTACCAAAAACTGTTATTTGACAACCTTTGCAACCTTGTTTTTATTTCCGTTAAAAATCGAGAGTTTTGCTTAACCCCTGTGTTTACACGGCTTTTCTCATCGTTTACGTGTTAAAAAAGTTTTGGCACGCGGCTTGTAATAGCAATAGCGCCTGAGAAAAGGTAAAAGACTAAACAACAACCAACAAACAAAATTCTAGGAGATTGTGAATTAAAATGAAAAAGAATCAACAAGGTTTCTCGCTTATCGAACTTTTAATCGTCGTCGTCATCATCGGCATCATCGCCGCCATCGCCATCCCGAACTTGCTCGCCGCCCGTCGCTCTGCTAACGAAGGTTCGGCAATCTCGGCTCTTCGCACCGTTCACGGCGCAGAAATGACATATTCTTCAACAGAAGGTAACGGCAGTTTCGGAACTTTAACCGAATTGAAAACTGCAAATTTAGTTGACTCCACTTTGGGCGCTAGTGATGATGCTTCAATCAAAAGCGGCTATACATTCGGATTAACTGAAGTTCCTGGAGATGACACGGGCACCGCAGCAAAATTTGCCGCTCTGGCAGCACCTGTTACCAAAACTGGCGTTACTGCTACCGGAACCCGCCAGTTCGGCATTGAAACGGAAGGTGTAATTTACGCAGAAAAAGCAGAGGACGGAACAATGGCACAAGCGGCTGGGGTCTTAACAGTTCCAGACACGGCTTTACCGTTAGGTCAACAAGCAGCAGCAGAATAATCTAAAAAATTTTGCTTAAACATTGAAAAGTCTCGCAGGTCGAAAGATTTGCGAGACTTTTTACATTTAAACAAAGTAATCCGCGAAATTTTGTCGCTCATATCAGTTTTCCGAAACAATTAATGTTTTTATAAATTTGTATTGAGAAGAAAACCTTTTTTGTTGTAAAATTACTCTCGGCTTGACATTAGAAAAGCCCGACTTCCGAATTACTTTCGCACTTTACCAATCGTTTCCGTAAACAAATGAATCGAATTCTTGTTATTGCCCGCAATACGTTCCGCGAAGCCGTGCGCGACCGCGTGCTTTATAATCTCGTGCTGTTCGTGCTGATGATTACGGCGAGCGCGGTTTTCTTGGGCGAATTGACCGCCGGACAGGAAGCGCGCACTATCGTCAATCTCGGATTAACGGCGATGCTCGTTTTCGGCGCGTTCATCTCGATTTTCGTCGGCGTCAGCCTCGTCAACAAAGAAATCGAAAAACGCACGGTTTTCGCCATTTTCTCGAAACCGGTCGGACGCGGCGAATTCATCGTCGGAAAATATCTCGGTTTGTGTCTGACCTTGCTCGTCAACGTCTTGCTGATGGGCGTCGGCGTTTCGCTCGCCCTGCTTTATGTCGGCGGCGGAAATCTGGCGTTTTCGATTTGGGCGGCGATTTTTCTGATTTTTCTCGAACTGACGATTTTAACGGCAATCGCCACGCTTTTTTCGTCGTTTTCATCGCCCGCTTTGAGCGCGCTGCTGACATTTTTCATTTTCATCATCGGTCATTCGAGTGCGTCTCTGCGCGATTTCGCGCAAAATCTCGGCTCGCAGTCGGCAAAACTGTTTTTCGACGCGGTTTATTATTTATTGCCAAATCTATCGTTTTTCACGTTTCGCACCAACGCGGCGCACGGTGATACGCCGCCAGCTGCGATGCTCGGCGGCGCTGTTCTGTACGCGCTCGTTTACATCTGCATTACGCTCGCGGCGACAGTTTTGATTTTCAGCCGCCGCAACTTTAAATAATTTCGAGCTGGAATTATGAATCGGGCAAAACAAACATTTCTCGCCTTCGCCGTCATCATTTTCGGATTCGCGGCAATTTACGGCTTGAGCAATTTCAACGAACGTGCGCGTCCGGCTTTGCCTGACGGTTATGCTGACGAAGATTTGTCTGTGCAGGGCGCGAAATTAAAAGGCTTCGCGCTCGGAGCAGAAGGCTTGATCGCCGATTGGTATTGGATGAAATCGCTGCAATATATGGGCGACAAAATCCATCACTTTGAAGGCGACATCAATCTCGACAATCTCAAACCGCTGAATCCGCGCCTGCTTTACCCGTATCTCGACAACGCTGCAACGCTTGATCCGCAATTTACGAGTCTGTACGAATACGGAGCGAATATTCTGCCCGCGATCGACACGGAAAAAGCGATTCTTCTGACTGAAAAAGGCATCCGTGAAAATCCCGACAACTGGCGGCTTTATCATTATCTCGGTTATATTCGATGGAAAATGCACGATTATGAAAAATCAGCAGAAAGCTACGAACGCGGCGCGGCAATCAAAGGCGCGCCGAATTGGATGAAAATGATGAGCGCGAAGATGAAACTCGACGGCGGAAGCCGCGAAACTTCCCGAGCGATTTACACGCAAATGTTCAGCGAAGCACAGGACGCCCAAACCAAAGAAAGCGCCGCGCTCCGGCTTTTGCAGCTTCAATCGCTCGATGAGCGCGACGCGATTGCTTCCGTCTTGCAAAAATTCAAAGAAAAAACCAATCGCTGCGCTTCTGATTGGAGCGAAATTTTCCCGCTTTTGCGAACCGTCAAACTGCCGGACAACAAAAACTTCGCCATTGACGCTACAAATAATCTGGTTGACCCGAGCGGCGCTCCTTATGTTTTGGATAAACAAAAATGCGCCGCCGCGCTCGGCGTCAACTCAAAAATTCCGCGAAACTAATCAATTTTTCCGAATCGAATCAGCAATTACTACTTCAAAGTTATGAATCACATTGTCGAAATCGAAAATTTAACGAAGGATTACGAAGTCGGTTTTTGGAAAAAGCGTAAAGTGCGCGCTTTGGATAATTTGAATCTGCAAGTCGAGCCGGGGCAAATCTTCGGTTTTTTGGGCGGAAACGGCGCGGGAAAAACGACGACGATCAAAATTTTAATGAGTCTTTTATTCGCGTCGTCGGGTTCGGCGCGAATTTTGGGCAGCGACATTGCCGACGTAAAAATGCGTTCGCGTATCGGTTACTGCCCGGAAAATCCTTATTTTTACGATTATCTGAAGGCGTCGGAATTGATGAATTATTTCGGCGAATTGTTCGGTTTGGACGCGGCGCGGAGAAAACTTAAAACCGAAGAGCTTTTAACTAAAGTGGGTTTGGACGAAAAGGATTGGAACAAACAATTACGCAAGTTTTCCAAAGGAATGCTGCAGCGCGTCGGACTCGCGCAATGTTTGATCAACGAACCGGAAATCGTTTTTTTGGACGAACCGATGAGCGGGCTTGATCCGATCGGACGCCGCGAGATACGCGAATTAATCGCGGAACTGCGCGAAAAAGGGACGACGGTTTTTATGTCCACGCATATTTTGTCGGACATCGAAGCGTTGTGCGACAATGTGGCGATTTTGCGTCAGGGAAAGCTCGCCGCGACTGGAAAATTAGACGATTTATTGACGGCGAGTGGCGAACAGCAATCGTTTGAAATCAACGTCAAAAACGTTTCAGCCGAAGTATTGCAAAACGAAATTTCAACCGTTGCAAGCGCAATCGTTTATTCGAAACCTAATGGCGCGAACATTCACGTCACAGACGAAAATGACATCGAAAAAATCCTCCAAATCGTCAAAAACTCCGGCGGCAAGCTCGTCTCCGTCCAACCGGTCAAACAATCGTTAGAAGAACTTTTCGTCAAAGAAACTAAATAATGGAACGTGGAAAGCGGTAAGTGGAAAGTGATAAGTGAGGAAAGTATTTCTCTTTCACTTTACACTTACGATTTTCCACTATTATCACTCCGTTTTTATCGCTGTGACTTTCCACCGAACGTTGGCTCGTTCTTCAGAAGGCGGAAAACCGTCGAGCGTGACTGAAACGGGTATTATTTCATTCGGCGCGAGCGCCGGATATTGTGTTGGCACGACGATAACCTTTTTTTCGCGCAGAACTTTGTTTTGACGGTCAACGACGCCGACGTTCACTTCCAAACCGTTGAAAGTTTTCGCGCCTTTGTTGCGAATTTGCGCGACGATTGTCATTTGAATCGTGCCGAGTCCGGTCGGCGATTCGGTCGTGCGGTTGAAATCCGTTGAAATTACGATGTCTTTTGTCGCTTGAGCGAATTCGGGCGAACCTTCGAGAAAATAGCCTTCGAGCAGTTTCGCCTGCTGCTGCTGCATCGTCGGCTGCAACGAAAGTAGCCAGATCGCGCCCGCGATGAGCGCAACACCGATGACGATTCCGATTAAAAAAACCTTGTTAATTCCCTTTTTTTCAGTTTCCTTCGGCAAAAGCGTTTCCATATCTTTTATTAGACCGTATTTTTTCTAAAAAGTTCCAAAATAGGTTATCATTTTAGGCGAGAAACCGGAAAACTTTCAATTTTTTCACCAATTTTCACGATGCCGAATTTCGCCGTTCAAGAATCTTTCGCGCCTGAATTCGTCGAGGTCGCGCTGCCTTTGCCGCTGCGCCAGACGTTTACTTATCGCCTGCCTTTCGGGTTGCGCGAAACGGTAAAAATAGGCGCGCGGCTGCTCGTTCCGTTCGGCAAAAGGCATCTCACCGGTTATGCCGTCGCGCTTCATCAAGCATTGAGCGAAGAAATCGAGTTTGAAGAATCGGCGATCAAAGAAGCCGCCGAATTGGTTGACGAAGAACCTTTGATTACCGAGGAAATTCTGCGTTTGACGCAGTGGACGGCGGATTATTACGCGTCCGCTTGGGGCGAAGTTTTAAAGGCTTCGCTGCCGGCGGGAATTAACGCGGGCGTCGAGCAAATCATTTCGATTACCACGAAAGGACGTGATGAATTAATCAAAACATCGTCGGCAGCAACGACAAAATCACAGGTTTTGGCTTATCTGGCGGAAAACGGCGAAACGGCGGCGCGAGAATTAACGAATAAATTCGGCACGACGCAAGCGCAGCGCGTAGTCCGCGAACTCATCAAAAACGGATGGGCGGCGAGTTTTCAGCGAACGATTACGGCGCAGGTCAAACCGAAGCGGCGCAAAGCAGTCAAACTTTTGCCGCCGGAATTTCACCACGCAAACGGCAAACCGATTTCCGCCGCCCAGCAAAAAATCGTCGAAACGCTTTTGGAAAACGCGGGCGAGCTGCTTTTCACCGAACTGATCGAAAAAGCCGATGTCGGCGCGTCGGCGATACAAACACTCGCGAAACGCGGCTTCTTGGAAATCTCCGTTCAGGAAGTTCAGCGCGATCCTTTTTCGGACGCCAAACTGCCGGAAATCACTGATTTGATTTTGACGGATGAACAAACAACGGTTTTAAGTGAAATCGAAAACGCTCTTGATGCCGAACAATACAAAGCGTTTCTAGTTCACGGCGTCACTGGCAGCGGAAAAACCGAGATTTACATTCGCGCTATGAAAAACGCGCTGGCGAAAGGAAAATCTTCGCTGATGCTCGTGCCGGAAATTGCTCTGACGCCGGTTTTTTCAAAAAGATTACGCGCCGTTTTCGGCAATGAAGTGGCGATTCTGCACTCGAATCTTTCGGTCGGCGAGCGTTTCGACGAATGGCGGCGCATAAGGCGCGGCGCGGCTCGCATCGTCATCGGCACGCGCTCTGCGGTTTTCGCGCCGCTCGAAAATGTCGGACTAATCATCGTTGACGAAGAACACGACGGCTCCTATCGCCAGCACGAACAGCCTTTTTATCACGGGCGCGACGTCGCCGTCGTCCGCGCCAATTATGCGAACGCCGTCGTCGTTTTGGGTTCGGCGACGCCCGCGCTCGAATCTTTTCACAATTCGCAAATCGGCAAATACCGCTACGTTCGGCTGAAACATCGCGTCGGCAATCGCCCGATGGCGCAGGCGGAAATCGTCGATATGCGCGAGGTTTTCAAAGGCGCGGGCAAAGACGCGATTTTTTCGAAAGAACTCGTCGAAGCCATCGAAGAGACGCACGGGCGCGGCGAACAATCAATTATTTTGCTCAATCGGCGCGGGTTTTCACAGTTCGTTTTGTGCCGCGCGTGCGGCGAAACGATCCGCTGCAACAATTGCGACATTACGCTTACTTTTCATAAACGCGAAGGAAAACTTGTCTGTCATTACTGTAATCACCGCGAAAGAACGCCGCGCTCGTGTCCGAAATGCAAAAGTCAGTATCTGTATTTCGTCGGCGAAGGAACCGAGCAGATCGAAGATATTTTGAAACGGAAATTTTCGAGTTTAAGAATAACGCGCGTTGACCGCGACACGACGTCAAAACGCCGCGAGATGGAAAGAATACTCGACAAATTCGCTGACGGGGAGATTGATATACTCGTCGGCACGCAGATGCTTGCCAAAGGGCACGATTTTCCGAACGTCACGCTCGTCGGCGTAATTTCGGTTGATGCGGGTTTGGCTTTGCCGGATTTTCGTTCGGCTGAACGCACTTTTCAAATTCTAACGCAGGTCGCCGGACGCGCCGGACGCGGAAGTTTGCAGGGTCGCGTTTTGATTCAAACTTATCACCCGGAACATTACGCACTTCGACACGCGTGCGCGCAGGATTACGACGCTTTTTACGCCGAAGAAATCGAGTTCAGAAAACATTTATCGTATCCGCCGTTTATTGCTTTGGCTTCGATTTTAATCAAACACGCGAATTACAATTACGCGTTCGACAACGCGCAATTGTTGAAAGAATGTCTCAACCGCGCCAACGGCGAAAATTTCTGCCGAATTTTAGGCGTCGCGCCCGCGCCGCTTTCACGTCTCAAAGGCGAATATCGTTTGCAGATTTTAATCAAAGCCGGAAATCGTCAAAAACTTCGTCAACTGCTCGATTTCGCGCTCGACGACGCGCAGGAAAAGTTTTGCGATTTGAAGATAATTAACGTGGAAATTGATCCGGTAAACCTTTTGTAAAAGCGGTAAGTGGAAAGTGATTAAAGAAATACTTTCTACTTTCCACTTACCGCTTACCGCTAAATTAAGCTGCTTTTGATTCGGTTTGCTTATTGAATTTGAGCGAGGCGTAGATTTCCTGAAGTGAAACCTTGCAGTTGACGGCTTCAATGGAAATCACGTCGTCGCGTTCGTTGTAGATGCGGTAAATCCACTGTTTAGCGTTTTGTTTGGCGTAATGCTCGACGCGCATTTCGTCTTCTTTGACGAGCAGACATTCGCGGATGCTGTCCATCGCCAGATAATTTTCGAGCTTTTCGGTTTTGTCCGAAGTGTTTGTTTTGCCGGAGAAAACTTCGACGATGACGGTCGGATTCGTCAAAACGTCGAAATTATTATCGGCAAACTGCGGCTCGCCGTTAACGATGACCATATCCGGGTAACAATAACGATTGGTTTTCAACTGGACGCACATCGCGTTCACGTAAATATCGCATTTGTGATTGTGCAGACGGCTGCCGACGGCAATCGCCGTGTTCGTCGCGATCAGATTGTGCCAGCGGTTCGAGTTGTTTTTGCCGAGAATCTGCCCGTTGCTAAACTCGCTTTTGACGGCGCTTTCGCGTTCTCGTTTCAGATATTCTTCTGCGGTAGATTTATTTTCCGCCGGATTCGATGCTTTTTCACTCATTTTTTTTGCAACTCCTGTTTTGTTTTTGATAAGGGGAAAGTTCAGAACGACAAAGACCAGCGGCTTTGCGCAAGAATAGTTTGTTTGAGAAAATAGTTTTACATATCGCTATCTGACTTTTCAAGACGACACGTATGAAACTTTCCGAATTAGCCGAACTGACCGGCGCGCGCCTAGAACGCGGCGACGCGAATTCAGAAATCGAATCCGCCGCCGGACTCGATCTCGCGACGCGCGGACAAGTCACATTCTTAGCCAATCCGAAATACACGCCGCAAACAAAATTAACGAAAGCAAGCGCGATTTTTCTGAGCGGCAACATCGAACTCGAACGCGACGACATCGCCATTTTGCGAGCGCCGGACGCTTATCTCGCCTACACGCGAGCTTTGCGCGTTTTCAATCCCGAACCGAAAATCAAACCGCAAATTCATAAAAGCGCGGTAATCGACGAAACCGCTAAACTTTCCGATTCGGTTGAAATTCATGCCAACGTTGTCATCGCCGCCAACTGCAAAATCGGCGAAAACGCGCGAATTTTTCCGAATGTAACGATTTACGAAAACGTCAAAATCGGCGCGAACACGACGATTCATTCCGGCGTTTCAATCCGCGAAAACTCGGAAATTGGCGCAAACTGCATTGTCCACAACAATACTACGATTGGTTCAGACGGCTTCGGTTACGCGAAAACAGAAGATAGAAGCTGGCTCAAAATTCCGCAAGCAGGGCGCGTCGTGCTCGAAGACGACGTAGAAATCGGCGCCAACACGGCGATTGACTGCGCTTCGGTCGGCGAAACGCGCATTAAAAAAGGGGCGAAAATAGACAATTTGGTTCAAATCGGGCATTCGTGCACCGTCGAGGAAGACGCGCTGATTTGTTCGCAAACCGGACTCGCGGGAAGCTCGGTTATTGGAAAAAGAGTTATTTTAGCCGGACAAGTCGGCGTCGCCGGACATTTACGAATCGGCGACGACGCGGTAATTACGGCAAAATCCGCGACTTCGCACGATGTCGAAAACGGCAAAATTCTGTCGGGCATTCCGGCTTTCGACAATCGCGATTGGCTGCGCTCGACTGCCGCTTATCGCCGTTTAGGCGAGATGGCGCGGACGCTTCGAGATTTGGAGAAAAAAATCAAGCAGTTGACTGAAAAATAAGAATTTACTTGATGCGAAATTACGCCGAATAAATTTCCGGCACCGATCGTCGGTTTTCGTCATCTTAAATTTAAAGTAAACAAGGAGAAATTTATGACGCCTGAGACAAAAATTGACCGGCAGATTTCCGAATCCGGTTACGATATAACGCCTTTGACCGACGCTGAGCGCGAACGACTCGGACAAAAATTGACACGCGAAGAAGCCGACATTTTGCTCAATCACGGTACTGAACCGCCGTTTTGCGGGAATTTGACGGATAATAAAGAAGACGGAACTTACGCCTGTAAACTATGCGGTTTGCCGCTTTTCCGTTCGGACGAGAAATTCAATTCGGGAACAGGCTGGGCTTCGTTTTACCAATCGTTCGACAAACAACATATTCGCTATATCTCGGACACAAAATACGGCATGGTTCGCACCGAAATCCGCTGCGCGCGCTGTGACGGTCATCAAGGTCACGTTTTCCCAGACGGTCCGCCGCCGACCGGGCAACGCTATTGTTTGAATTCCCTGTCGCTCGAATTCTTCCCGGCAAACGCGGAAATTCCGCAGAAAACGTAAAGATTTTTAACGCCGAGACGCAGCAGCACAGAGGTTTTTAGAAAAAAAGAAAGGCTGAAACAAATTAATTCATTTCAGCCTTTCTTTTTTTCTACTTGGCGTCTCCGCGCCTCTGAGTTGAATCGGTTTTACTTTCTATCTTTAAAAGCGTCGTAAAGTTCCGTGTGACGACTTGTCAAGGGAAGCATTCGACCGTTGATGAACAAATATTTAATATTTGTTCGCGGCTCTAAAATATCGCCGTCGGCAACGACGATATTGGCGACTTTGCCAATTTCGAGCGAGCCATAACGGTCGGAGATTCCCAAGATTTGCGCCGGATATAAAGTGACGCTTTTCAGAGCTTCGTCTTTCGGCAATCCGTAAGCGCCCGCCAGTCCGGCGTGATACGGCAAGTCGCGGACTTCCGCGCCGCCGTCGCCGGTCGAAACAGCGAAACGAATTCCCGCCTGCTGCATTTTTGCCGGAGCTTCAAACAAATAATCGTAAGCGTCGTCGTCGCGCACCGGCAGGTTGTAAATATTCGTGTAAATAACGGCGATGTTGTTTTTCTTGAGTCCGTCCGCCGTTTTCCACGCTTCCTGACCGCCGATGACGATGCCTTTGAGTTTCATTTCTTCAACGAAATTGATAATGCCGCGAATATCGCGCTCGCGTTCGGCGGTAAACATCACGGGTCGTTCGCCGCGAACGTACGGAATCATCGCTTCGAGTTTCAAATCGGTCGTTTTATACGGCAGAGTTTTGTCTTTCGCGTAGGCTTCTTTCGCTCTCGCGTAGCTTTCGGTGTCGCGGAAAACTTTTTTCAATTCGTCGAGCTGCGCGTCGCGTCGTTTGACGGCTTCGCTGAATTCGACCGTCTGCGGTCCGGTTACCGGATTAAATCCGCCGAAAGTCGAGATGCGCGGAAAGTTAATAACCAGACCGAAATTCGGCACGATCGCCATTTCCGCCTGCGTCGAACCGTTCAGATTGATAACGGTCGCTTGTCCGGTGATGCCGCCGCCCGCCGGCATCGAAAGGACGGTCGTGATGCCGTTGACGCGTGTCACGTTAACGTGCGACGTATGCGGATTGACAGCTGAGATGGCTTTGGCGTTCGCATTCATCGTTCCCGTTTCGGCAACGTCAACCGAAGCCGGAACGCCGCCGCTGATTTCCGCCAACCCCAAATTCGTCGCCGCGTCAATCATTCCCGGAAAAACCGATAAACCCTTACCGTCAATTCGTTCCGCGCCAGCCGGAACTGAAACGTTCGCGCCGACGGCAGCGATTTTGCCGTCTTGAATAACGATTGTGCCATTTTCAATCGTCGCGCCGGAAACTGTAATTATTCTCGCGCCGGTAATGGCAAAAGTTCCCGCTTTTCCGGTTCGGTTCTGCTGCGAGCCGTCGCTCTGCGCGTTAACCGAAATCAGAGAACAAAACGCCGAAAGCAGCAAACAACCGAGACGGAAGATTTTCGTAATTCGTAATTCGTAATTCGTAATTTTCATTTAATTTAGTTTCCTCCGCCCAATAATTCCGCGTCGTCACGTTCTTCGATGCGCCGCTCGCTCGGGACACGCGGCGAAGTTCCGCCCGCGCCGGGCGCTTTGTTCATTTCCATTTTTTCGAGCGCCTCGCGTTCGCGCGCCATTTCAGCGCGGCGCAGAACGTCGCGCCCGCGGTCGAAGAAAACGACGCCTTCGATCATCGTCATTTCCGGTCGAGCATAAACGCTGAACGGATGCGCCGTCCAAATCACCAAATCGGCGTCTTTACCGACCTCGATTGAACCGACGCGCTTGTCAATACCGAGTTGTTTCGCCGGATTGAGCGTGATCATTTTCAAGGCTTCTTCTTCGGGAACGCCGCCGTATTTCATCATTTTCGCCGCATCGAGATTCAAGCGGCGGGCGCGTTCGTCCGAATCGGAATTGATCGAGACATTGACACCGTTGCGGTAAAGAATCGCGCCGTTATACGGAATCGAATCGTAGGCTTCGAGTTTATATGACCAGCTATCGGCGAAAATTGACGCCGCCGTGCCGCGTTTAGCGATTTCCGGCGCGATTTTGTAGGCTTCGAGCGCGTGCTGCAAAACAGCGACTTTGAAACCGAATTCATCAGCGAGAAGCAGTAAATTCAAATGCTCGTCCGAGCGATAACCGTGCGCGTGAACAAGGCGTTTGCCTTCGAGAATTTCGACAATCGGTTCGAGTTCGAGATTGCGGCGCGGCGGCACTTTCGTTTTTTTGGCGCGGAAATCGTCCCACGATTGTTTGTAATCACGGGCGCGAACGAACGCGCTGCGGATAACTTCCATCGTGCCCATTCTGGTAATTGGATAACGCGGCGTTTGCCCGGGCTGCGGGTTCGCGCCGATGCGTTTCGGGTTTTCGCCAAGCGCGAATTTAATACCCAAAGGCGCGCCGGGAAACGGAAATTCTTCGACCGGACGACCGAATTTATAACGCACGATCGTGTTTTGCCCGCCAATCGGGTTTGCCGAACCGTGCAGAAGATTCGCCGTCGTGACGCCGCCCGCGAGAGCGCGGTAAATAGAAACGTCCGTCGGATTTAACACGTCGCGCACGTTCGTCATCGAAGTGACGCTCGAAGAAATTTCATTGATCGCGTCGAGCATCGTGTGCGAGTGCGCGTCAATAATTCCGGGCGAAACGAATTTGCCGCTTCCGTCAATGATCTGCGCGTTAGCCGAAGCCTTCAAATCGCTGCCGATACGCGCGATTTTCCCGTTTTGAATGAGAATATCCGTGTTCGTCAAAGTGCCGCGCGCCGCCGTTAAAACGGTCGCGTTGCGGATTAAAATTTCATTTCTCTGCGCCTGAGCGAAAATCGTCGCGCCGGACGCTGATGAAACAAGCAAAAATGCCAAGAAATAAGTGATTAGTTTCTTCATACTATTACCAAAAAATTGCAGTTGCGGGTCGTGAATTGACCACTGACCGGCGAATATTTTTACGGATTTTTTGTTCCTGAAAACGGAATCGCTCCCTGCGGCGAATCGATCGTTCCGCTCAATTGGTTGCCGGTAACTGTTCCTTTGACGACTATTTCTATCGTCGAGCCGCCAAATTCGATGCTCGCCGAAAAGCTGAAGCCCTCTGCAGTCACTTTACCGTCTTTGATCTGCGTCGTGCCGAGCTGAGTCTGTAGCGAACCCGACAGAACCGCCCCCTGCTGCGTCAAAGCCATCGTGCCGGTCATCGGCTGTCCGGGAATGTCAATCGAGATGTTGTAATTACCGCCGACCGAAGCTAGACCGGCAGTTGCCGGCGGTGCCGTTCCGGGAGTGGCGGTTGCAGCCGGAGTTTTCGGTTTTTCCTTTTGCTCGAAAAGTTTACCGTCAACAAAAACGTGCGTCACGGTTTTTTCTTTGCCGAGAATGTCGCCGCGAACGACGGTTAAGTTGGCGATCTTGCCTTTTTCAATCGAGCCGAGACGATTTTCGACGCCGAGAATTTCAGCCGCACTCAAAGTCATCGCGCGAACGGCGGCGTCTTTCGAAAGACCGTTTTCTACCGCTTTTCCGGCGTTCGTGAAAAAGTCGTTGACGTTGGTCGCCGCGCCGGATTGAAAGGCGAATTTGACGCCCGCCTGCTGCAATCGAGCGGCAGCTTTCGGAGTTTCGGCACGGAGGCGCAAAACGTCCATACTTTCCGGGTCGGCTTCGGCGGAAGCGGCAGTAGTTCGTTTCGGGAAATTGAGCGAAAGCAGAACCGGCACGTTTTGCGCCTTCAGACGGTCGGCGACTTTCCACGCTTCCTGTCCGCCCGCGATAATGGCGCGCAATTTGAATTCTTTAGCCAAATCCAGAGCGCGAATGATTTCGTTTTCGCGGTTGGCGTTGAAAACAATCGGCATTTGACCGCTTAAAACCGGAATTAGCGCTTCGAGCGATTTGTCTTCGTCGGGTCGCTTGACGCCGAGCGGACTCGCCGCGTTCAGCTTTTGCACTTCCTGAAGTCGCTGCGCGTCGAGAAGCATCTGGCGGAAAGCGGAAAACGTGCCGAGCAGCGAGCTCGGATATTGACTGCCGCGCAGAGTCGTAAACGTAAAATGTTCGGCGAACGGCGTTTTTATGACCATTTCGGCGACCGACGCGCCCGCCAGATTGATAACCGCCGATTGACCGTTAAAAATGCCTTCGCGCCCGACGGTTAGAACGGTCGTAAAACCGGCGTTGCGATTATTTTCAAACTGCGCGTCTCCCGCTTTCAATCCGTCGAATGCTGCTTCTTCCGGGCGCAAACCGTCGGCATAATTGGAATTTGAAACCGCCGCTGATTGCGCCGCCGCTGCCTGACCGCCAGCGCCGGGCGCTCTTACCGGCGTCGCTTGCAAACCGAGACTGGTCAGCGTGTCGAAAAATCCCGGATAAACCGTTAAGCCCGCGCCGTTAAAAGTTTGCGCGTCGGCAGGCGCTTTGGCGTTCGCACCGAGTGATTCGATCAAACCGTCGCGCACGACAATCGTGCCGTTTTCAATCGGTGCGCCGGAAACAGTGACGATGCGCGCGCCTGTAATCGCGTAGGTTTGCGCCGAAACGGACAAACCGAAAACCGAACTTATCGCCGCGAGAGCGAACAAGAAAAACTTTAATTTCATAAATTTTGTGTTAGCGGAAGTCGGAAAAGGCAAAAGTAAAAAGGCGAAAGGCTTTCGTTTGAATTTCTCGCCCGTCATCACCGCTTTTGAAACTTTTCAATTGTCATTCAGAATCTGCTTTAGATTACGTTTACGGAAAGATAACGAAAATGGTTTCAGATTGCAACTAAATTTTCGCGGCTATTTACCAATTCGTTTGAAACATCTAAAATTATCTTTATGAGCGCAATAATTTTATTCGACGGCGTGTGTAATTTTTGCAACGGCTCGGTCAACTTTATCATTGACCGCGACCCGGACGCGTATTTTAAGTTCGCTCCGCTGCAATCGGAAATCGGCGAAAAATTGTTAAAGGAAAACGGCGTGGACAAAGCAACCACCGATTCGGTGATTTTGATCGAAGACGGCAAAGTTTATACGCATTCGACCGCCGCCCTCAAAATTGCCGGACGCTTGCGCGGCGCGTGGTCACATTTTCGACATTTGACCGTCGTACCGTCTTTCATCCGCGACGGTTTTTACAAACTTTTCGCCAAATATCGCTATAAAATGTTCGGCAAACAGGAAGCGTGTATGCTGCCGACGCCCGAAGTCCGAGCCAGATTTTTGGCGACAAATTAAAAAGAAAAATATTATGAAAGCAATATGGAACGGCGCGGTTTTAGCCGAAAGCGATAAAACCATTATCATCGAAGGAAATCATTATTTTCCCGCCGATTCGCTCAACCGTGAATATTTCCGCGAAAGCGCAACGCACACGATTTGCGGATGGAAAGGCACGGCGAGTTATTACGACGTCGAAGCGAACGGCGCGACCAACAAAGACGCCGCGTGGTTTTATCCGGAAACGAAACCCGACGCCAAGGAAATCGAAAATCACGTTGCGTTTTGGAAAGGTGTCAAAGTCGAGCGGTAAAAATATTTATGAGTAAAGTCTATTTGGAAGATATTTTTAGAGATTTAGCGGTTAACCTTCCAAAAGCCAGCGACGGCAATGAAAGCTTTATATTTACATCGGAAAATCTTCCTGTCGCGCTTCCGCAAATTGAAACTCACAATCTTTACATAAAAAAAGGAAGTCATGTTTACAACTCTTCTTTTAATGTTGACAGAGTAGATTTTAATGCACATAAAGAGACTTTCAAATTGATCGGACTTCTCATTTTATCGGCGATTTTTCACTCCGACCCAACGAAAATACTTGTCAAACTAACTCACCCCGAATCCGATATTACTAATCTGATTATCGAAAGCGAATATCTAAATTTAGAAAATATCTGTTCCGGTTATCATACGAAACCTTTTGCTTTTAACTATTATTCTCGGCTGACAAAAAAACATCCGTTTGATGAAAATATTAATCCTCAACATCTGCCCTGTTTTTCATTAACCAATTTGAAAGATTTCTTAAACAGTGAGGATGATTGGAAAAAACGAGATACAGTTAGAATCTCCGGCAGTAATGAAGGAATGTCTCTGTTTGCAGAATTGCTTTTGAACGCTTCTTTGCCACAAAATGAACAGAATGAATATGAACTTGAAGGCGAAAGAGGTTTTCGCGGCGTAGGAATAAACAGCGCGGAAGTGATTTTATCTTTGCCGGGAAACTTTTTTTGGTTTGAAGAACACTGGAATTAAAAGATTCATTCAATCAACTCAACTTTAAAAGCATCTTAAACTAATAAGAAAATTGTATTAGACAGATTTTATCAAGCAGGAAATATGCAATCCTTAACAACTTTAGAATACGGAAAAATGCTCGCGCTCGTGGCGCGGCACGCGCAGACGCCGATGGGACAGGATCGGCTGGTGGATTTGCAGCCGCTGGCTAATCGTTTGGAACTCGAACGCGATTTGCGAGCGGTTGACGAGACGATTCGTTTAAACGAGGAAAAACAGGTTTCGTGGTATTTCACGGAAGTCGCCGAACCGGAAAACGCGCTGGCGATATTGCGGATTCGCGGCGCGACGCTCGAACCGCACACGCTTTTGGAAATTACGAGGCTTTGCAATCAGGCGCTGTTCGCCCGCTCGGCGATTTCGCCGGAAAGAGATTTCGCGCCGACTTTGTGGCAAACGGTCGAATCTTTGCCGCCGACTTTGTTTGAAGCGATTAAGAAAATCAACAACAAACTGCTTCCGAGCGGCGAAATTGACGATTCGGCCTCGCCGGAGTTGGCGCGCTTGAGACGCGAAATAAACAACCAGCGTTCGCGTTTGCAAAAAGCTCTCGAAAGCACGATGCGCTCGGCGGGCGACGCGATTCAGGACGCGATTGTGACGATGCGCAATGACCGTTACGTCATTCCGGTGAAAGCCGATTTTCGCGGCAAAGTCGGCGGCGTCGCGCACGGTTTTTCGTCGTCGGGCGCAACGGTTTTTGTCGAACCGCTCGAAGCGATTGAAGCAAACAACGAGCTGCAAAACTTGAAAGGCAAGGAAGAACGCGAAGTCGCACGAATTCTTTTCGCGCTGACCGAGGAACTGCGCAATCAACTTCCGGCGGTCGAAGCGGCGGTCGAAGCAGTCGCCGAACTCGATTTCGTCAAGGCTAAAGTCGAGTTTGCCCGAACTTTTCGGGCAATCGTGCCGGAAATTTCAACTGACGAAACTTTGAGTTTGACCGAAGCGCGTCATCCGCTTCTCGAAGAAAATCTGCGGGATATCGAGCACGAAATCGTGCCGGTTTCGTTTGAATTAACCGAGGAAAAATCGGTGATGATTATTTCCGGCGCGAATGCTGGCGGCAAAACCGTCGTTATGAAAACTGCCGGTTTGCTGAGTTTGATGGCGATTTCCGGCTTGCCCGTTCCGGCTAAAGCAGCCAGAATTCCCTTTTACAAATCGGTTTTGGCTGACATCGGCGATCATCAATCGCTCGCGGCAAATCTTTCGACGTTTTCGTCGCATATGTCGAACATCGCCGGAATGATGCGCGAATGCGCCGCGCCGTCGCTGGTTTTGCTCGATGAAGTCGGAACCGGAACCGATCCGGACGAAGGCTCGGCGTTAGGCGTTTCGATTGTCGATTATTTCCGCCGAAAATGCGGCGCGCAGGTCATCGCTTCGACACATTATCGCGGCTTGAAAATCTACGCGGCGAACGACGAAAACGTAATTAACGCGTCGGTCGAATTCAATGAGAAAACTTTGCAGCCGACTTATCGTTTGCTGGTCGGACTCGCGGGCGCATCGTCGGGAATCGAAATCGCCAGACGTTTCGGCATCCGCGACGATATTATCGAAACGGCTCGCAAAAATCTCGACATTTCCGCCCGGGAAGCCGAAAACTATCTGCACAAATTGTCGAGCGAAACGCGTCAAGCCGAAGATTTGCGCCGCGCATTGGAAGAAGAGCGCGAAACCGTCGCGCAAAAATACGCCGTTTTAGACATCGAAGCGCGCAAAAAGGAAAAGGAAAGACGCAGACAATTTGAACAGGAATTGGCGAGAACAATCGAAGAATTTGAACGACAATCTCGCGCTTTTATCAACACAATCGAAGACAAAGCCTTAAAAAACAAACTCGAAAAAGAACGCTCGGCACGCAAAGCCGAACTTAATCGCGCCGTTTTATCAAAAGTGCAAAACCCGCAAAAAGGCAGTTCGTGGTCAGCGTTTAGCCAGCCAAAAAACGAATCTGCAAATGACGAACAAACGGGGACGAACAAACCGATTGCCGTCGGCTCGAAAGTTCGCACGAGTTTCGGCAACGTCGGCATCATCGAGCGAATGGACAAAGAAGTCGCCGAAGTTTTAGTCGGCGGAATGCGTCTGCGTGAGAAAATAAAAAATCTGCAAGCCGTCGCCGAATCTGAAGCTCCGAAAGATACATCTTTAGGCGAAAAACTGCAAAACCAGGCAAAAAGCTCGAATCTGCGGCTCGACACCGAGGACGCGAACGCCGAATTGAATTTGATCGGCAAAACAACCGCCGACGCCGAATACGAAATTGACCGTTTTCTCGATGATGCTTACATCGCGTCGCTGCCGCGCGTTCGCATCATTCACGGCTTTGGCACGGGCGCGCTGAAAAACTACGTTCATCATTTCCTCAAAGGACATCCGCACGTCGCTAAATTCGGCTTTGCTCCGTCAGACCAAGGCGGTAACGGCGCGACGATTGCCGAATTGAAACAGTAACGGCGCGACTTCTTATGGAGGAAATTATTGAAACGGAAAGCGAAAAGCTGGCAGTTAGAGAATCAAGTCCTTTTTTATTATTAGTCGTCATTCTGGCTTCGCTGACGGCTTTCGCGCCGCTTTCGATTGATATGTATCTGCCGTCGTTTCCGCAGATTGCGGCGGCGTTCGGCGTGACCGAAAATCGTGTTCAGCTTTCGCTGGCGACGTTTTTCGTCGGGCTTGCCGCCGGACAATTGTTTTACGGCACTGTGACAGACAGATTCGGCAGGAAAATTCCGCTTTACGTCGGCTTAGTAATCTACTGCATCGCTTCGATAATCTGCGCGTTTTCGCCGTCGGTCGAAGCATTGATCGTTTCCAGATTTTTTCAGGCTTTGGGTGCGTGCGGCGGAATCGTGATTGCGCGAGCGACCGTGCGCGATTTGTTTGATCATCGCGAATCCGCCAGAGTTTTTTCGCTTTTGATGCTCGTGATGGGCGTCGCGCCGATTCTCGCGCCGCTCATCGGCGGTTACGTCGCGCTGTTTTTCGGCTGGCGGGCGATTTTTATCATCGTCGCCGCTGTCGGCGCGCTTTGTTTATGGGCGGTTTTCGCGCATCTGCCCGAAACGAAAGAGCCTAATCCGAACGTTAAATTATCAAACACGCTCGGCATTTATCTCGCCATCGTTAAAGATAAAGAATTTCTCGGCTTCACGCTCGCGGGCGGTTTCGCTCAGGCGGGAATGTTCGCCTACATTACCGGCTCGCCGTTCGTTTTCATCGAGCTTTTTGCAATTCCCGCGGAACATTTCGGCTGGATTTTCGGAGCGAACGCGCTCGGTTTGATCGCGCTTTCACAGCTCAACGGCAGGCTTTTGAAAACTTATAATCCGACCCGAATCCTGCACGTTTGTTTAACTTTTACCGCCGTTTTCAGCATCACGCTGATTTTAGCCGGCGTTTTCAATTTCGGATTTTGGGGAACAATCGTTCCGCTTTTTCTCTACATCGCCAGTCTCGGAATGATTTTCCCGAATTCGACCGCCGGAGCGCTTCGCACGCAAACCGAAACGGCTGGCGCGGCATCAGCATTAATCGGCACAATGCAATATTCGCTCGCAGCCGTTGCGTCATTTTTAGTCAGCTATTTCAGCAACGGCACGACGCTGCCGATGACGGCGATCATCGGAATTTGCGGTTTACTGGCTTTTTTGACTCTAAAATTTATGATTCGCGATAATATAAAAGATTAAAATTAAAGACTTCGCTTTTGTTAAATTATAAGAATTATGAAATTACAAAATACTTTTCTCACTTTGTTAATTTTATTTGTTTCTTTTCAATTTTGTTTCGGGCAGGAAAAATCGAAAGCAGAATTAATTGATGAATTTTCTTTGCTTTCGTGTGATGAAACTGTAGCGAGAGTTGATAATTTTGTTGCGGTATTAAAAACAGAACCGAGTTCAAAAGGATTCGTTATAACTTACGGTTAGAAAGGACAACATTTATTGAGTCTTCTTTATGAACAGCGAATAAAAAATAGCGTAAAAGGACGAGTATTCAATCAATTTGATGTTAAGCGAGTTACTTTTGTTCACGGAAAAAGTGACGAAAACCTTTTGATTCAACTTTGGAAAATCCCAGTCAATGGAAATTTTCCTGCTTATAAAACAGAAGAACTGAGTTACAGCCTAGCTCACAGAACAAAGCCTTATATTTTTAACGCTACAACTTGGAATGACGACATTTGTCCACCTACAACCGATTCGGAACTTTATTCAAAACTATTATCTGCAAATCCAACTTTTCGCGGAAATCTTGTTGTTCATCATTCATCAGTAGAAAAGTTCGGTCAAACTAAAAATGAATTATTAAAGGAAATAGTTGAAACATACAAAATCCGTCGCAATCGGCTAAGATTCTTTTACGTTAAGAAAAAACTTGATTATCCTGAGATAGAGTTTTGGATTATTCCGCCCAGAAAAAAATAAATGCTCTATGACCAATTTTTCATCGACGATTTGAAAAACCGCGCTGACTTTTCTCGTAGGTTAATCCCGGATAAGCGAACAGTGATACAATGAAATTTTGAGGTAAAAGTGATGACGCAGCAGCAAATTGTTCAGGAATTTAAAACTTACCCGAAAGCCAAAAAATCCGTTATTATTCGTCAGCTTTTGCAGATATTTGAAGAAGATTTGGCGGAAAACACGCAACCGGACGTGCTTTCGGTCGAAGAGCGACTGGCAATTGTCGAACGGCTGCACGGAATCGCCGCCGTCGAAGGCAAAACGCCGCCGCCGGACGAGGAAATCAAGGAAGATTACGCGAATTATTTAGCGGAGAAATACAGATAATGCGCGTTTTGCTCGATACAAACGTCGTTCTGGATTTTATTTTGAAGCGAGCGCCTTTCGACATCGAAGCGAAAGAGATATTCGCTTTTGCCGCCCGCCGAAAAATTACCGTTTTCGTTTCGCCGATCACGCCGATCAACGCTTTTTACACGACTCGCAAAGAAAAAGGTAAAGATGTCGCTTTTCAGGTCGTCGAAGATTTTCTAAAACTCGTCGAAATCGCCGAAACCGGGAAACAGGTTCTGCAAAACGCTTTCGCATTAAATTTTAACGATTACGAAGACGCCGTGCAGCACGAGTGCGCCGTCGCGGAAAATCTCGACGCGATTGTTACGCGCAATGTAAAAGACTATCAAAACGCTTCGGTTAAAATTTATTCGCCTAGGGAATTTCTGCAATTTCTGCAAACCGTCTAATGCTCTACGACCAATTTTTCATTGACGATTTGAAAAACCGCGCCGATTTGGTGCGGATTATCGAGCCGTATGCGCCGCTCAAGAAAAAGGGCGCGAATTGGATGGGCTGCTGTCCGTTTCATCAGGAGAAAACGCCTTCGTTTTCGGTCAATCCGGCGAAGGGTTTTTATAAATGTTTCGGGTGCGCAAAAGGCGGAAACGTTTATACGTTTTTGATGGAAATCGAGGGCTTGAATTTTCCCGAAGCGGTCAAGCGCGTCGCGGAAATTTCCGGCGTAACCTTGCCCGAACCGGTTGACGATAAAAATTACGAGCACAATAAAAAGCGCAAACAGGAGAAAAAAGCGATTGCCGATCAGGTGATTGAGCTTAACCGTTACGCGCTCGAATTCTGGGAACATCAGCTCGGCGAAAACAACGCTCACGCTAAAGAGGCGCGCGAATATTTGGAAAAGCGCGAGATTTCAGAAGAAATCATCAAAAAGTTTCACATCGGTTACGCGCCCGACAGTTGGGACGCTGTGATGTCTTTGTTAAAAGAAAAAGGCGCTGACGAGAAAACAATCGAAGCGAGCGGTTTGGTTTCGGTCAATGAGGAGAAAAAGCGCGTTTATGATCGGTTTCGCGGGCGCATAATGTTTCCGGTTTTGAATGTTGACGGCAATCCGGTCGCGTTCGGCGCGCGTATTCTGGCGCAGGGCGAGCCGAAATATTTGAATTCGCCGGAAACTCCGGCTTATGTCAAAGGCGAGCATCTTTACGGGCTTTTTCAATCGAAAGACGAAATTCGCAAAAAGAAATACGTGATTCTGGTCGAAGGTTATCTGGATTTGATCGCGCTTTATCAATTTGGAGTAACGAATTGCGTTGCGAGTCTCGGAACGGCGTTTACCGAACAGCAGTCTAGATTGCTCGGCAGGTTTGCGAAGAAAGTTGTCGTCAACTATGATGGAGATAAGGCGGGTGTCAAGGCGGCGCGGCGCGCGATTGAGACTTTGCTGGCTGAGGATTTTGAGATAAAAGTTTTAGTTCTCCCAAACGGACAGGACCCGGACGATTTCATCCGCGCCAGCGGTTTCGCGGCTTATAAAAAACAACACGAACAACACGCCAATACTTACCTGCAATTTGTTTTGGAAAACGTCGTGCAGGAACGCAATCTTTCGGTGCCGAAGCAAAAAGCCGAGGCAATCGAAGAAGTTCTGCCGCTCGTTTCGAGCATTCGCAATTCGATTCAGAAACGCGATTCGTTCGATCAGGCGATGACGTTTTTGCGTGTTGACGATGCGATTTTGAAGCGCGATTTGTGGAAATCGGTCAAGCTCGGTTCAAAAATCGAGACGGAAACCGTTAGACAGCAAGTAGCGCGCGCGACGCAGGCGAAAATGACGGTCGCCGAACAGCGCCTGCTTGAGCTTTTGATTTACGACAATGATTTGCGAGCGGTAATTTTGCCGCAAATCGAAGAAACCGATTACGAGCGATTGGCGACGGCGGCGGTTTTTCGGGCGCTCATGGAAATTGATAAAAGAAATGCGGAGATTTCGCTGGAAAATTTCATGGAAATCATCGGCGATGAGGAAATGGCGGTTGATTTCGTTCCCGTCCTGCTGATGAGTGAATCGCCGCGCGAAACCGGCGAAGCGCTTGACGAAGTTTTGATACAGGCTGAAAGCTGCGTCGCGACGCTGCGAGCGATGGCGATTTCCAATCGAATTTTGGAAATCAGTCAGGAATTGATGCTCGCCGAACAAACGGGCGATCAGGAATTGCTCGGTCAATTGGTCACAGAGCAAATTGATTTGGCTCGAATGAAGCACGAATTGCAGAACAGAGTGATCGAAAATTAAGTTTTTTTGCGATATTCAACAAATAATTGTTATTTATTCGGCTGAAATGGACGTATCTAAGTAAGGACAAAATAATATTTTCGGTTAATAAGCAGTTCGGCGCCGGCGCAGCCCGCGCCGGCTAAAACTTTTTGCCGGATATCGGCGTTTACAATACTTTTTTATAATACAACTATCCGAACAAAGATTTAATCCAAAAATCTTTATTTATATATATGGCAGACTACGACGAAAAGGAAGATTTGATGGACCGTTTGCTGGCAATCGGCAAGCGCAAAAAGTTTTTAAGTTTTGACGAACTTAATCGGGAAATTCCCGACAATATGATGTCGCCCGACGACATCGAAGACGTTTTAGACCGTCTCGAAGGCGCTAATATTTCAGTTGCCGAAAGCGACGCGCAGCTTTTAGAACAAGCTGCGGGTTTAGCTCTTGACGATGATAACGAAATTGACGAAAACGATTTGGATTTGGATTTATCAGCCGGAGCGCTCGATAAATCGAATGATCCGGTTCGCCTTTATCTGCGCGAAATGGGAATCGTGCCGCTTTTGACGCGCGAAGGCGAAGTGACCATCGCCAAACGCATCGAACGCGGGCAAATCAAAACCAGAAAAGCTATTTCCCGTTCACCGATTGCGGTCGAAAGACTGTTAAAAGTCGGCACGGATTTGGCGAGCGGAAAACAAAGCATCCGCGAAATCGTGACTTTCTCCGAACAGGCGGAGCTTTCCGGCGAAGAAGACAAAGCCGAAGAGTATATGCGCTGGACGCTCGAAGGCATCGACAATGTTCGCCAGAATTACGAACGGGCGCTCAAGGTTTTGGACGCTTATCGAGATGAACACAATAAAGCAAAAGGCAAACCGGGCAAAAAACTGATTTCCTTAAAAAGACAAACGGCGCGTCTGCGGCTGGAAATCGCGCAGGAAGTTAAAAATTTGAATTTAACTGAAAACGCGATGCAGATTTTGATTTCGGCGATTCGCAAAACGGTCGAAGAAATCAAAAAAGCCGAGCGCGTTATCAACAAATCCGAAGAAAGATTAGAGAAAAAGCTTTCTTCGGATGACAAAAAAGACGCTAATCAAAAAATCGCCGACGCCCGCAGAGTTTTAGCCGACATCGAAGAGAAATTTTATCTTCAGCCGGTTGAAATCAAGCGTGCGATGCAAACGATTGACGTGGGCGAACGTCAGACAAATCAAGCCAAACGCGAACTCGTCGAAGCCAATTTGCGACTCGTCGTTTCGATTGCGAAAAAATACACGAACCGCGGTTTGCAATTTCTGGATTTGATTCAAGAAGGCAATATCGGTTTGATGAAAGCCGTTGATAAATTCGAATGGCGACGCGGCTACAAGTTTTCGACTTACGCGACGTGGTGGATTCGTCAGGCAATCACCAGAGCGATTGCCGACCAGGCGAGAACGATTCGTATTCCGGTTCATATGATCGAAACGATCAATAAACTGATTCGCACTTCTCGTCTGCTTGTTCAGGAACTCGGACGCGAACCATCGTCAGAGGAAATCGCCAAGCGAATGGACATTCCGGTTTCCAAAGTCCGCAAGGTTTTGAAAATCGCGCAGGAACCGATTTCCCTCGAAACGCCGATTGGCGAAGAGGAAGATTCGCATTTAGGCGATTTCATTGAAGATCGCTCGATTATGAATCCGGCGGAATCGGTCACCTTCGGCAATCTGCGCGAAATCACAGATGAGGTTTTAGCAACCTTGACGCCGCGTGAAGAAAAAGTCATCAAAATGCGTTTCGGTCTCGGAAATACCGGCTCGGAACACACGCTCGAAGAAGTCGGACAGCATTTCGCCGTGACGCGCGAACGCATCCGCCAAATCGAAGCCAAAGCGTTGAGAAAACTCCGTCACCCGTCGCGCTCGCGTCGTTTGAAAGCGTTTCTCGAAGGCAAACAGTAAGAATTAATATAAGTGTTTCAGATTTGCGATTTGCGATTGTTAAAATGATTTTTGACCGTTGCAAATCGCAATTCTGCTTTAAAGCGTGTAAATTGCGGTAAGAACTGTTCGATAAAAGACAAACCGCTAGAGTGAATTCATTTATGATTAAATTAAATTCGTTTCAACTTCAATAAAATGCAAATTTTATCCGAAATTTATCCGCTTCTTATTTTATCAATCGCGGCGGCGAGCATCGCGTGGACGGTAACGCAGGAAGAAATTTTCCGCGAGCCGCGCGAGTATTGCAGAGAATGCAGCGAAACGTCGGAAAATCTTTTGAAGCGCAAGTTTTTCTACGTTTTTACGTGCGAATACTGCTTCAGCCATTGGGTAACGCTTTTTCTGCTCGTGCTTTCAGGCTTTCGCCTTTTGATTGACGATTGGCGCGGCTACATTCTCGCGTTTTTCGTTATCGCATGGCTCGCCAATCAATGGATGAGCCTTTACCGCAGATTACGCGTCGAAATCAAGCATACAAACATCAAGGCTAAAGTAGTCGAAAAAAATATAGAATAGTGGAAAGTGTAAAACAATTCTTTAACTTACAATTTATCACTTTCCACTATTCTCACATACTGAAAATCTTTAATTTAAACTCATCGCTCGAAGTATAAATTTCCGCACGCTTTCCCGAAAAATTGTGCGAGCCGCGCATAATCATCGGCAGACCGCCGCGCGGAACGTTCGTGCCGTATTCGCGGCGGCTGAAAATCGATGCGATTTGCGGATTAATTCTTTGCGTAATGCCGTAACGAATGGCGCGCGACGCGGGCGGCACGAAACCGTTCGTCCGGCGCGGATTGACGAATTCGATTGATTTATCGTAAATCGAAATGCGCGAAGGATTTTCCCGCAAAGCTAAATCTCGATGCATCAGCATATTGGCAACGGCTTCGTTGACCGAATATTGATGATAAACGCCGCGCGATTGGACGGGCGAATCAGAGTTCGCTTTCGGCTTTTTCGGCTTGAGCTTTTCCATATCGCAGTAACGCCCGACGAACTGCAAAATGCCTTCGTAAAGCGTCAGCAAATTGCCCTGCAATTCGACTTTTTCAATCACCTGAGCGTTTCCGTTCTCTCCGGAAAAACGCGCTAAAGTGACCTTCGAGCGCGGCAAAGTTTCGGCGACGCGATCGTTTTTGCCGAACAGCAAAACCGCCGCGACAGTCGGAAAAAATTCTTCGGCGCCGCCGACGGCAAGCAGCAAATCTTTTTTGAGAAAATCGGCGGTTTGATAAACGGTTCTGCCGAGCGCGTCAACGTCGAAACCGCCCGCAAAACTCCACAAAAGCGCGTCGTCGAAATCGTTTTCCGAAACCGTTTGCAGCGGAATATTTTCGTAGGCGAGCGGGCGAATCTCGTCGAGCCAATCTGATAATTCCTCGCGCGTCGCTTCGCGTTTTTCCGCGCCGACGCGCAGATAAAATCTGCCGTCGCGCGTTCTGTAAGGTCGTTTTTTCGGTTCGATGTCGAGAACGACGACGCGCCGACCGTTGTCAAACGCGATACAATCGAGTAATGGCACGAGCGGCGGAACGATATCCTCGCGGCAGATGCGGGCGAGTTCTTCCTGCACCCATTCGGGATTGGGAACGCCTTCAATACGCAGTTGGTCGGAGACGCCGAAAACCAGAGTTCCGCCGTTCGTGTTCGCCAGCGCGACGATTCCCTGCGCGATGCGCTCGGGATTTGAAAGCTTGATTTTTAATTCGAGATAAGTATCTTCGCCGCCGCGAATCAGACGCAAAAGCTCGGTTCGCGTCGTCTGCGGCGCAGGCTGATTGGTAAGATATTCCTGAAAAGAACGCTCTGCCGGAGACTCAAAGCGCGGAGTGTTGCGAAATTTTCTGCGTGGCATCGTTTGGCGCGGCGTGATATTTTTGTCAGGACGGACACGCTCTATTTCCGCCCGAATGTTTTCGACCGGAAAACATTGCTGGAATTTATAAAATAACTGTTTATATTGAAACATCTGCGGACGAAAAAGTAAATATAGCGAAAAGGAGGTTTTATAAACATTGATACATGCACGCATAAAAACGAACTTCGGCGAAATCGTACGTTTCAGCAATGAAGCGAATTAATCTTTGCGTGATAATAACTTTTTTGTCAATCAATTTATTATTGACAATCGCGCCGGTTAATGATTATTTGTAAGTGGAAAAACAACGCTTGATGCTGCATATTAGAATTCTTTAAATTCTGTTAAATAAGTGGACGCTGAAATTATCAAGGCTTATGTCGGACTCGGCTCGAATTTGGGTGATCGCGCGGGCAATCTTTTATTGGCGGTGCGGGGGCTTTTCGAGGCAAGTTTCGTCGTGCATAAACTTTCTGCCGTGTACGAAACCGAACCGGTCGGCGTCGAAGGTCACGGGACGTTTTTGAATATGGCGGCAGAGATTCATTTGTCGGGCATCACGCCGTCGCAGATGCTGGCGCGAATGTTGCGAATCGAATATCTTTTGGGGCGCAAAGACAAAAATCTGCACAAACCGCGCACGGTTGACCTCGATTTACTGATGTTCGGCGACTTGCAGATGGAAACGCCGTTTCTGACGCTGCCGCACCCGCGAATGCATGCGCGCCGCTTCGTACTTGCGCCGCTCGCTGAAATTGCGCCGCACGCCGTTCATCCGGCAACGGGTAAAAATATCGTTCATCTCTTAAACGAATCGAAAGATCAGGCAGCAGTTCATCGCTGGAACCCGAATGGCGGAAACATATTTGAAAACCACGAGATGAAGATTTATTTCAAAGGCATAAGTCAAACAACGGAAAGCTGAGAACCTAGAATTGAGAACTAAAAACACCTTCAATTGCCTGCCGTTAATAATCAGTTCTCGGGCTGCAGTTCTCACTTTTCATCTTTGCTTTATTTTGTCGTTTCCCTTTTAATATCAATTTATGGCGTATTTACAACCCGACAAACCCGAAAAGGTTTATGTTCCCGCACTGCGCGCGGCAAAGGAAAAAGGCGAAAAACTGGTCTGTTTGACCGCTTACGATTATCCGACTGCGCGAATCGTTGACGAAGCCGGCGTGGAGTTGATTTTAGTCGGCGACAGTATGGGAAATGTCGTTCATGGTTACGGCAACACGATTCCTGTTACTTTAGACGAAATTCTTTCGGCGACAAAAGCGGTCAAACGCGGGGCGAATCGCGCTTTGATCGTTGCCGATATGCCTTACGGAAGTTATCATACGGGCGATAACAAAGCCGTTCGCAACGCATTAAAATTGATGAAAGGCGGCGGCGCTGAAGCCGTCAAGCTGGAAGGCGGACGCAATCGCGCGCGCCTTGTTAAACGCTTGGTTGACGAAGAAATTCCGGTAATGGCGCATATCGGTTTGACGCCGCAGTCGGTTCACAAACTCGGCGGTTATCGCGTGCAGGGAAAAACCGCCGAAGCCGCGCAGATTTTGATCGAAGACGCAAAAATGCTTGAAGAAGCAGGCGCCTTCGCCGTGGTTTTGGAACTCGTTCCGCGCGAGATCGCCGCAATTGTCACCGAAGAAGTAAAAATCTCGACCGTCGGCATCGGCGCCGGAACGGACTGCGACATTCAAGTGTTGGTTTTGCACGATTTAATCGGTTTCACTTTCGGCAGACAGCCGCGTTTCGTTCGTCAATACGCTAATGTCAGCGGCGTTATCACCGACGCGATCAAGGGTTGGATGGACGACGTGAAAAACGGTGAATATCCGAGCGAAAAGGAATCTTACGGTTTGCCCGAAGAAGTTGATTTAAAAACGCTGAAAGCCGTTACCCGTTAATTTATGGAAATCATCAATCGCCGCCAGCGGATGGCTTCGATAACCAGAAAACTGCGGCGCGAAAATAAAACCGTCGGATTCGTGCCGACGATGGGCGCGCTGCACGCCGGGCATCTTTCGCTTGTTAAAGAAGCGCGGCAAATGTGCGATGTCGTTATCGTTTCTATTTTCGTCAACCCGACGCAATTTAACGAAAAGGAAGATTTCGCCAAATATCCGCGCGATTTAACGAGCGACGCCGCCGTTTTAACCGATTATCAGGTAGATTATATTTTCGCGCCGGAAAAAGAGGAAATTTACGGTGAGAATTTTTCGACCTATGTTTACGTTGAAAATCTGACCGAAACGCTCGAAGGCGCGTCGCGTCCCGGACACTTTCGCGGCGTGGCGACAATCGTGACCATTCTTTTCAACACCATTCGACCGGATTTCGCTTTTTTCGGGCAAAAGGACGCGCAGCAAGTCGCCGTCATCAAACGGCTGACGCGAGATTTGGGCTTCGATACGGAAATCGTCGTCTTGCCGATTGTTCGCGAAGAATCCGGTTTGGCGATGTCTTCGCGCAACTCGCGTTTGAGCGAAGAAGAAAGACAAAAAGCATCCATTATTTTTCAGGGGTTGCGCGAAGCGAAAATTGCCTTTCGCGGCGGCGAGCGAAGCGCGCTGAGGCTCGCCGGAATCGTACAGAAAATTATTGAAACCGAGCCGCTGGCGCGTTTGGAATATGTGACGGTCGTCGACGATGAAATGCTCGCGCCGCTCGAAAAGATCGGCGAGAATCCGGCGCTCGTCGCCGTTGCCGTCCGCTTCGGCGACGTTCGGTTGATTGACAACATTATTCTGAACAAAAGACAGTAAAAACCGATGCTTTTGCATCTAAAATAACGAATCTCCGAATAAACGGAAGTTCATCAAATATATGAAAAACATAAAATTACTGCTGGCGATTTTCGGTCTTGTAGCGGCGTTTTCGTTATCGGCTTCGGCGCAGAACTTCACGTTTACCTCGCTCGAAGGCGAAAAGATTGATTTGCAGTCGCAGAAAGGAAAAGTTGTTGTCATGGCAATCGGCGCGAGCTGGCTGCCGCTTTCGAAAGGTCAAGCGGACGCGATCAACAAGCTTTCGCGTAAATATACCGGACGCGACGTGGCGTTTTTCTTTATCGCAACCGATTCGGAAACAGCAAAATCGAAGAATTACGCTTCGAACGCAGATATTCGCAAGTTCGCGGAATCAAGCAAGTTAACGGTTTCCGTACTGCGTGATTCCGACGGTTTGCAAACCGTTAAACAATACAAAGTTGACCAATTGCCGACTTTTATCATTCTCGACAAAAACGGCAAACTGGCGACCGAGCCTTTCGGCGGAGTTGATCCGAAAGCAGACATTTCCGTAATGCTTTCTCAAAAAATTGACGAAATCTTATAAAGAATTCTCCAGAAAAAGTAAAAGAGCGCGAACGGTAAAATGATTTTACCGTTCGCGCTCTTTTACTTTTCATCCGAACCCATTTATTTTTCCGCTTTTAATAATTGAAAAACTAAATTGACAGGCAAGCCGACGACGTTCCAATAATCGCCTTCGATTTTTTCGATAAAAAGCGCCGCTTGCGCCTGCACGGCATAAGCGCCCGCTTTATCCAGCGGTTCGCCGTTTTCAACCAAAAATCTAATCTCCGCGTCGGTCATTTCGGCAAATTTAACGCGCGTTTTCTGCAAACCGGTAATAGGTTTCTGGTTTTTTTCGTCGTCCCTTTTTCGGCTCGTCACTTCTCCTTTCACAACAATTGCCACGCCTGTTAAAACTTCGTGCCATTTGCCGGAAAGCATGTTTAACATTCGGTATGCGTCCGTTAAATCAACGGGCTTGCCGAGAATTTGATTTTCAATGACCACTGTCGTGTCAGCGCCAAGAACAACAGCTTGTTCATATTTAGCAGCGATAACTTCGGCTTTTTCACGAGCCAATCTTTGCACGTAATTATCCGGCGTCTCTCCGACGATTTCGCTTTCGTCAACGTCGGCAACGTCTTTTGTAAACTTCCAGCCGACCGAGGTTAAAATTTCGGCGCGGCGCGGGCTGCCCGAGGCGAGAATCAGATTCGGCAGATTTAACTTTGCGTATTTACCATTTATCATTTATCAATTATCATTTGTTTATCGTTAAATGTTAAATAGTAAATGTTTATGCACGAACTTTTCCGCGCTTTGCCGCCGCTGCTGAAAGAATTTGATGATAACGACAACGTGCGCCAGGCGGTCGTCTTCGCCGCTTGGCGCAAAATCGCGGGCGAAACTCTGCGCGAGCGAGCGGTTCCGATCCGGCTTTATAAAAAACATCTGATTATCGCTGTGATGAGCGAGACGTGGAAAAAACATTTGCAGCAGCTTTCGGGACAGATGATTTTCAAACTCAATTCGGTTCTTGGTTCGGCTGTCGTCACATTTATCGAATTTCGCGTGGACGACAAAACCGTCACGGACGAGCGAGCGCAAAATAACAAAAACATTGTTTCCGATGAACAGGCGAAAGAAAACGCTCTCAACGAAGTAACGGCGAAAATGCGGCGGTCGGCAGATGCCATTAAAGACGATCATTTGCGCTATCAATTTCTGCTCGCCGCCGGAAGCTGTCTGGCGCGTAAAAAAAATCTTAATGAAAAGGACGAACAGTGGAAAACAGAAGATAATGGATAGTTGATAATTGATAATAAAAATAACTTTCTTTTATTATCAATTATCAACTATCCATTATCCATTATCTTTTTATGGACGTAAGACAAGTAGCAAAATTGGCGCATCTTGAAATCACTGACGAAGAAGTCGCTGTTTATACGCCGCAAATGGCGGAAATCGTCGCGTATGTCGAACAGTTAAACGAACTCGACACGGAAAACGTCGAAATTTCCGTCGGCGGCTTAACGCCCGAAGGCGCCGCGACTGACGCGGCGCAGGAAGATGCGGCGCATCAATCACTCGGACAAAAAGCCGCGCTCAATCAAGCGCCGTCCGCCGTCGAAGGACATTTTCAAGTTCCGAAAGTGTTATAGAATGAACAAAATTCGCCGTTCAAAATTCAAAATTCAAAATACACTTTTTATTTTTTGCCTTTTTTATTTCGCGCTGTTCCACACCGCGTGCAGTATTCCGAATCTCGAAGACGCTGAATGTACCGAAGCGCGGCAAACGGTCAAAGAATTTTATTCGCTGCATTTCGGCGGCGAAATGCGGTTTTCGCCGGAAAATTTGCGGACTCGCGAAAAATTTTTAACGCCTGAATTCGTCGCTTCTCTGCCGGATTCGCCGATTGAGGCTGACGTTTTCACAGTCAACTCGACAGATTATCCGAAAGCGTTTCGCATTGGAAACTGCCGCGCGGAATCGACTAACAAAACGATTTTTGAAGTTTTGCTGTTTTGGAAAACCGACGAACGAAACGAACAGCAAAAAATCGAAATTGAAACAGTAAAACGTGATGAAAAATGGCTAATCAATAAAATAGCGAACTAAAACGGCAAACAAAAATTGTCGCAACGGACAGTTAGACAATAAAAACGCTCTTATTCGTATAAAATATTTCTTTTTTACAATGAACGAAATTAAATCAAACATCGAAAAATCTTTGGACGCAGCTGAAAAATTCAACGCCGAACTGAATTCTTTTCTCTCAATCGAGCGTGAATACGCGATGAATCAAGTCGCGCAATTAGAAAATGATTCGAGCGAAAAATCTTTGCGCGGTTTCGCTGTCGCCGTTAAAGACAATATTTGCACGAAAGGTTTGCAGACGACGTGCGGCTCGCGTATTTTGGGCAATTACCGTGCGCAATACGACGCGACCGCTGTTAAAAAGTTGAAAGCGGCGGGCGCGGTCATCGTCGGCAAAGCGAATATGGACGAGTTTGCGATGGGTTCGTCGAACGAAAATTCTGCGTTCGGCGCGGCTCGTAATCCGTGGGATACCACGCGCGTTCCCGGGGGAAGTTCCGGCGGTTCGGCTGTCGCCGTCGCTTCTGGCGTCGTGCGGGCGAGTTTGGGCTCGGAAACAGGCGGCTCGGTTCGTCAACCGGCGTCTTTCTGCGGCATCGTCGGACTGAAACCGACTTACGGCAGGATTTCGCGTTTCGGTTTGATCGCGTTCGCTTCATCGCTCGACCAAATCGGGATTTTCGGACAAACTGCACGAGACGCGGCGCAAGTTTTACAAGTTGTCGCCGGACGCGATGAAAACGACTCGACTTCGGCGGATGTTGCGGTTCCCGATTACGTCGCTGAACTCGGAAAAGATATAAAAGGGCGAAAAATCGGTGTTCCGCGCGCTCTTTTCGGTGAAGGGTTGAACGATGAAGTTCGTGGAGCAGTCGAAAATTCGATTGAAAATTATCGAAAACTCGGCGCGGAGATCGTGGATGTCGAATTGCCGCACTCGAAATACGGCATCGCGGTTTACTACATTTTGGCGACGGCTGAGGCTTCGTCGAATTTAGCGAGATTTGACGGCGTGCGTTACGGTTTTCGGGCAGAGAACGCTCACGCGCTGCGCGAAATGTATAACAAAACGCGCGAAGAAGGTTTCGGCGCTGAAGTCAAACGCCGCATAATGCTCGGAACTTATGTGCTTTCGAGCGGTTATTACGACGCTTATTACGCCAAAGCGCAAAAAGTGCGGACGCTTTTGCGGCAGGATTATCAAAAGGCGTTTGCCGGTTGCGACGCGATTTTAACGCCGACTTCGCCGTCCGTTGCGTTTAAATTCGGCGAAAAGGCGGACGATCCGCTTTCGATGTATCTGAGCGATGTTTACACGGTTTCAGCGAATCTGGCGAGTATTCCGGGAATCAATGTTCCGTGCGGTTTGTCGTCAGAAGGCTTGCCGATTGGATTACAGTTGGTCGGAAATAATTGGTCGGAAGCGGTTTTGCTGAATCTGGCGCACGTTTACGAAAATGAATTTCCGCTCGATGTAAAACCTACAATTTTCGCTAATTTGACAGCTCAAGATGATTGATTCCCCGTTCGGTCATCAGCGATGTCAGATTCGGATTCGGCATAATGTTCTGCCAGCGCCCGCTGTCAACGATTAATTTTTCAGCGTCAGCGAGCGGAACCGGACGCGAAAATAAAAATCCCTGTCCGTATTCGCAGCCCAAAATTTGCAGTTGATGAATTTGGTGAATCGATTCGATGCCTTCGGCGACGACGTTCATTCGCAAAGTTTTAGCCAATGAAACAATCGTCCGCACGATTTCGCCGTTTTCGCTTCCCGTTTCCATTTCACTGACGAACGAGCGGTCAACTTTGAGCGTATCAATCGGGAAACGGTGCAGGTAACTCAAACTCGAATAACCGGTTCCGAAATCGTCAATCGAAAGCTGAACGCCGAGTTGCTTCAAATCGCGCAGCATTAAAATGACGCGTTCGGCATTATCCATCACAGCGCTTTCGGTCAATTCCAATTTTAGATGCGCCGGATTGATCTGTGTTTCCGCCAAAACGTCGCTGATTTGTTCGACCAGATCGTTCTGCACGAAATGCTTCCCCGACAAATTGACGCTCATCATCAAAGGCGTTTCAGGAAATGCTTTGTTCCATTTTGCCAGCTGACCGCACGATTCGTTGAGCATCCATAACGTAACCGGAACGATCAAGCCTGTATCTTCGCAAACCGGAATGAACTCGCCGGGCGGAACTAATCCGCGCTGCGGATGATTCCAACGCATTAAGGCTTCAAAACCGGCGAGCCGCATCGTCGCCAAATCAATAATCGGCTGGTAATACGCGCACAGTTCATTGCGCTCGATTGCCGTCCGCAGATCGGTTTCGAGCTGCATTCTGGTCACGGCGCGCGTGTGCATTGTTTTGTCGAAAATGACGTAATCTTTTTCGCTTTCCTTGGCGTGATACATCGCGATGTCGGCGTCGCGCAGAATTTCCTCGGCTTCTTTATACGAAGGATTTCCCATCGCAATGCCGATGCTCACGCTCGTGAAAATTTTGCGCCCGCCGACGACGAACGGCGTTGAAATTTTGTGCTTGATCAGTTCCGCGAAATTGAGCATTTCCGACGCGTCGTTAACGTCTTTAATAACAATCGCAAATTCGTCGCCGCCGAAACGCGCGACCAGATCTCCTTCGTAAATCGAACCCGCGAGCCGTGCGGCAACGTGTTTGATGAGTTTGTCGCCGGTCGAATGTCCGAGACTGTCGTTGACGGTTTTGAAGCGGTTCAAATCGAGAAAAAGGACCGCGAACTTAAAATCCGGTTTGATTTTACATTCGTTTAATAAGAATTTCAGCTTCTCGATAAACTGGTTGCGATTCGGCAAATCGGTCAAAACGTCGTGAAAAGCGGCGTGGCGAAAACTCTCCTTGCTTTCGCGCAAAGCGTCGCTGATGCGTTCCTGCTCGGCGATGTGGTGCCGCAGCTCGGCGATGTGCTGTTCGGCTTGTTCGGCGCGTTCGCGCTCGGCTTGCTCGGCTTTGGCTGCAGTCGTTTTCACGTCGTCAACGTAACGGCGATACGTAATGTAAACAAGCGCCGAAAAGCCGACGCCGCCAGCGAACAAAAGCATATTAACTCCCGCCAGAGCTTTGACGCTTAATCCCGCCAACAGAGCGCCGACGAGATACATGACCAGCGCGTTCAAACAATATTCGTTCCAGACCTGCCAGATTGTTTTATCGCTTTTCAAAGCGATAAAGGTCGCGGCGCAGATAGAATTAACGATAAACTGCGAAAACGCCATCGCCGTCAGCAAAATGACGAACTCGGCGCTTTTGCCTGGTTCGAGCGCGGTTGCGGGCGATGTAAAAACCATTTGCACGACTTGCGCTGTCACAAATGTGGAAACCGTTGCGACGGCGACGTTTAAGAGTATTGTGCGGTTTTTGATGAACGTTCCCTGCCGCCGGAGATTCAAGGTCGTGAAAAGCGATTCCAAAGCCGCGAGCAAAACGGCAACCTCTCCGCCATAAATCAAAAGCGAAAGAATAATCAGCGCGTCGGAGACGGTTAAATGGATTTTCGTGCGCGGCAGCTGGATTTTCAGGTAAGAACTAAAAAAAATCGTAACAACCGAAAGCGCGATCAAACCGGTGTTGATCTTTTCGATCGGCAAATTTATCGCCGCCCATACCGCCGCGCACACGCCCAGAGGCAGAATAACTGACAAATACAGCTTTATATATTTTTCTTTGTTTTCCACTAAAGAATTAGGATTACGAGCAGAATAAGAATTTTCGCGGGATCTGGAAAATCAAGGCATGAATGAAAATATCAAGCCATTTGTATTATAAGCAGAAAACCGACAATTTTCCAAATCTTTTTTTGCTTTTTAAATAAGTTTAAACCAATAAAAAATGGAAGCGAATTAACGCTTCCATTTGAATGAGCTTTGAGGCTTGCAGTCATTTATTAACGCATCGCGCTCGTTTCGTCGCCGCTAACCATTATTCGATTAGTCATTGACATGGTTGAGTCACTGACGAGCAGACCGTCGCTCACCAATAATCCGTCGCTGACGAGCAGTCCGTCGCCCCACAGACTTTTATCCATTAGCGATTGACTTGAATCGAACAATTTACTTGACAACATAAACGGCGTTCCGCCTTTGATTTGCGCGCCCGAACTGAGCAGCAGCGAATCGCTGACTAATAAGCCATCACTTACCAATAAACCATCGCTGACGAGCAAACCATCACTGACCAGCAAACCGTCACTGACCAGCAATCCGTCACTGACCAATAATCCGTCGCTCACCAGTAAACCATTACTGACGAGCAAGCCGTCGCTCAACAGAATTCCGTTGGCATAAACTTTCTGGTATTTAGTGATCAGTTCCGTTCCGCTCAACAAACCGTAATTTACCGTGATTCCGCCCGACCATTGAAAGAAAGTTTCGGCAACCGTCGAAGCATGATTCGGCAGAACGGTCGTTGTTAACAGCGGCGCGCCGAGTGCCGTGCTGCTCGTTAAATCCTGACGAACCAATTTCGCCAGACGAATCGCGCCTTCGACGTTCAAACTTCCCGCGCCCTGTTCGAGATGATTGAATCCGGCAAGCGGCTGCGCCGTGTATTGCAGAATCATCTTGATCATATTCGGCGTCAGTTTCGGGTTAGCCTGCAGCATCAGAGCAGCCGCTCCCGAAACAATCGGTGTTGCCATCGAAGTTCCCGAAAGATACAGCAGCTGCATATCGTCGCTGTTGCCGTCGCTTAGGATATTCAAGTCGGGATTTTCTTCGGCAAACAGATTATCTTTCGATTTCGCCGCAATCAGTTTGTTGCCGGGCGCGACCAAATCGGGTTTGATCAAATGGTCGTATTTTTTAACGCCGTCCGCTTCGGTATAAAAAGAACGCGTCGGACCGCGCGAGCTGTAAGTGGCGATGCCGTCGTCGTTTCGGGCATCGGTGCCCAAAGTGTTGACCGCGCCGACCGTGATGACCGTCGGGTCATTGCCCGGCGAATGAATCGCGCCGTAGATTTTGTTTCCCGCTGAATCTTTCCCGTTATTTCCGGCAGCGGCGACAACAACAACTCCGGCTGAAGTCAAGGTTCTGACGGCGCGGCAAAGCGGATCGTTGCGCCATGTTTCGATTGCCGCAGTTCCGAGACTTAAATTAACCACGCGAATGTTGTGTTTCGTGCGATTAGTGTAAATCCAGTTCAGAGCTTCGATAAGTTTAGCGCTTGAACCGCGTCCTTCATTGTCGAGCGCGCGAACCGCGATGATTTTCGCTTCCGGCGCAACACCTTGATAATTTTTCAAGATATTGATGGATTTAGTGTCGCCGGATTTTCCGCCGCGACCGGCGGCAAGTGCGGCGACATGCGTTCCGTGCCCGAATTTATCTTCCGAGCCGCCCGACACGAATTCTTTATGTTCGACAATTCGTTTATTTCCGTCATTACCGGTAAAAGCGTGGTGTCCGTCGAAAACAGCCGAATCAACGATGGCGATTCCGATTCCGCGACCGTCGAGCGTGCTGTTTCCAACCTGTGCTTTCGCGGCGAGAACGCCCGTTGTGTTGTCAATGTGCCCGAGAACTTTCAGCTCTTTATCGAGCGAAAGATGTTTCGCGGACTGCGCGGCGGCAACCGCTTCGGCGGCGCGAACAGGCAAATCAACGACGAGCATATTCATATTTTCGGCTCGTCCGGCGATCGTCACGCCGTTGTTTTGCAGAATTTTATTCAGCTCGGCGTTGTTTATGTCATCCGATTGCAGAATAACTTTGACTTTTTCGTCGGGCGCGGCGCTTGCCATAATCTCGCGCAGATCCGGCGAGATTTTATCGCCGACGAAAGCGTCTTCGGAATTTTTCGCGTCTTCATTAAGATTGATTTTGCGGAAATTTCTTTTCAAAAAGTTATCGGCAACTGTTTGCGAATCGTAATCGGAAATGGTGCCGCTGCTGATGAATTTAATATTTTCCGAAACAAGAGCGTCGCGCAATTTGGAGGCGACCTGATTGCCGAACAACGGATTTTCGCTGCTGAAGCTCGAAAAATCTTCGACAAAAACGATTGCTTTTTCGCCGAAAGATTTGGCGAACGCGATAGCATTAGACAAACGTTTGTCTAAATCGGCTTCGTCAGAGGAATCGGCGACGATTTGAGCCGGATTGATTTTCAAAATACGCTTGCCGCGCAAATTTGCCGGAGCGTTTTCCGAGACCGACAGCGCCGCTAAGTTTTCAATCACGTTCAGACGCTTCGTGCCGTATTTATCAACGACGATTGTTCCCGTTCTGATTTTGGCGGCGACGGCGGCAGCGACATTTTCAGTTTCCGTCTCCAAGCCGAGAACGAACTGAATTGCTCCGGTTTCCGCTTTTCGAGAAAGGTCTTCGACGTATCTGTTCGATGCTTTTGCGTTTACGCGAGAATTTTCATAGTTGATTTTTGTATCGTTATTAGTTTTATTTTGTCCGAATGCAAACGTCGTCAGCAGCATTGATGCAATGACTGTTGATGAAATGAGTCCGGTTAGTTTTCTTGGTCGCATCATTTTCTCCTAAATGGAATGAAGTTCTTCCCGCAAACAGTTTGGCAAGGCGTGTTCCACAAACCTTTTATCATGTTTAAGCCTGTAACCAGCTGCTTTATAAAACATTTCGGAGAATTGCGTAAAGATATTTTGAATTTTTCAGCGGTCATATTGAATTGATTGACCGTTCATTTTGACGGAATATTAAAAAAGGAAAAGAAGCAAAATGAAGAATCTCATTCGCTTCCTTTCCTGATTGTCTCTATTTATTCGCTTGTTTTTAGGCGGTTTTATTTTGTAATTCCGACCTGACTCAAAGCATATGCGTAACCGAACGCGACTTCTTTCAAGCGGTCGTATCTGCCCGACGAACCGCCGTGTCCGGCGCCCATATTTGTTTTGAGCAATATGACGTTATCGTCGGTTTTCATTTCGCGCAGTTTCGCCGCGAATTTCGCGCCTTCCCAATAAGGAACCTGAGAATCATTTAAAGAGATTTCGATCAGCATATTCGGGTATTTCTGCGCCTTCACGTTTTCATAGGGCGAATATTGAACCATATAATCCCAAGCGGCTTTTTCGTTCGGATTTCCCCACTCGATCCATTCTTCGGTCGTCAAAGGCAAAGTATCGTCGAGCATCGTGTTCATCACGTCCACGAACGGAACCTGCACAATTGCGGCGTGAAAAGTTTCCGGCGACATATTAACGACGCCGCCCATCAACAGACCGCCCGCGCTTCCGCCTTGAATTACTAAACGGTCGCTCGACGTATATTTGTTGGCGGTCAGCCATTTTGCGGTATCGATAAAATCGTAGAACGTGTTTAATTTCTTAAACATTCTGCCTTCCTGACGCCACTTTTCGCCGAGTTCCGAACCGCCGCGAATATGCGCGATGGCGTAGATCATTCCGCGATCAACCAGACTCAGGCGCGCCGACGAAAAGCTCGGCGTCATCGAAGCTCCGTAAGAACCGTAGGCGTAAAGCAGCATCGGCGATTTTCCGTCGAGCTTGGTTCCCTTTTTCATCACAATCGAAACCGGAACTTTCACTCCGTCGCGCGCCGTCGCCCAAACTCTTTGCGTTTCGTATTTCGCTTTGTCATAACCGCCGAGAACTTCCATTTGTTTGAGAAGCTCGCTTTTTCCGGTTTTGAAATTATATTCGTATGTCGAATTCGGCGTAATCATCGAAGCGTATGTATATTGAATCGCAGTCGTGTCGAATTCGGGATTTGCGCCGAGATTCATCGTGTAAACGTTTTCGGGCGTCGCAATCCGCAGAGGCACGCGCTTCGTTTTCAAATCCATCACCTTCAAATATTCCAAACCGTTTTCGAGTTCGGAGACGACCGCGTGATCTTTGAAAAACTCGATGCCTTCGATTTTTATCGCCGGATTGTGCGCTATAAAATCCGTCCAGTTTTTCTCGCTCGGGTCTTTGGAGGAAACGCGCACGACTTTGAAATTCTCTGCGTCTTTGTTCGTCGTGATGTAAAAATCGCCATTGTAAAAATCCGCCGCGTATTCGTGACCTTCGCGGCGCGGACTCAAAACCTTCCATTCTCCGGTCGGATTATCGGCGGGCAAATAACGATATTCGCGCATCGTTTTCGCGTAAGAGCCGACGAACAACATTTTTTTATCGCGCGAGCGTCCGATGCCGACATTAAACAAAACGTCTTTATCTTCGTAAACCAGATCGTCCTTGCCCGCCGTCCCGACCGCGTGACGCCAGATTTTATCCGTGCGCTTGGAAACCGGATCTTCTTGTCCGTAAAACAGATATTTGCCGTCGTTCGACCATTCGGTCGAAGTTACGCGCTCGATTTTGTCCGGCAAAATTTTTCCTGTTTTCAAATCCTTAATTTGCAGAGTGTATTGGCGGTAACCGGTCGTGTCGGTTGAAAAAGCCAAAAGATTTCCGTCGTCAGAAATATCAAACGAGCCGATGGCAAAATACTTGAAGCCTTTCGCCATTTCGTTCTGGTCGAGCAGAACTTCAGCGTCTTTGCCGTCGCGCGCACGGCTTCGCAGATAAGTCGGATATTGTTTTCCTTCTTCGGTACGCGAGAAATACCAGTAATCGCCGATTCTGTAAGGAACGCTCAAATCGGTCTGCTTGATGCGTCCGAGCATTTCTTTGTAGAGATTATCCGCAAAGCCTTTATGCTGACCCATAAAACTCTCGGTGTAAGCATTTTCCGCTTCCAGATATTTGATGATTTCGGGATTTTTCTTTTCGTTTCGGTCGCGCAGCCACGCATAATTGTCAACCATTTCGTAGCCATGGATTTTCAAAATTTTCGGTTCTTTCTTGGCAACAGGCGGTTTCATATCGTTTTGGGCAACAATCGTGATGTTGCCGACGCTTATAATTATGCCCGTAAAAACGGCAAAAATAAAAAGCATTCGTTTCATTTTTTTCCAGCTCCTTCGATGAATTATTAAAGGGAATATATTTTTCTACGGTTTATTTTAGATTTTGTTTCGCAGGGCGCAAAATAAATCGCGATAAAAAAAGCGTCGCAAAAGACAACTTTCCTTCTCATTTGACGTAAGTTTATATCAAAAGCGTTTTTTCTTTTTTCTTTTTTAACTTTATTTCATTTTTTTCTTTTTCTGTTAACACTTTTTATTTCTCGCACGTCTTTATCACCGGCAAGACATTTTTTGCCGGTTAACGAAGCGGCAAGCGGCAATTTCTTTTATATTCATTTATTTTATATTCATACAGAGCCGCTGTTCCAACAAAATGCCTGAAAACCAAATGACCGGAAATTTATTTTTATTCGCTCGCGGCGAAACCAGCGCCAACGCGCTGAATCCGGCGACGAAACCGATCAAGCCGGAAGAACGTTTGGTCGAGCGGATTTGCGCGGGCGACGAATCGGCGTTCGCGGAGCTTTACCGGATGTTCGCGCCCCTCGTTCATGGCATTACGCTCGCTCGCGTGCCGCGCAACGAAGTTGATGACATCGTGCAGGAAGTTTTTATTTCGGCTTATAAAAATATCAACGCTTTGCGCGATAAATCGGCTGTCGGCGCTTGGCTCGCGATGATTGCGCGCAATCGCGCCGTCGAATTTTACCGCCAGGTGAAGCCGACTGAAGAGCTTTCCGAAACGATAAGCGGCAGCGAAAAATCCGATTCGCAGGCGAACGAAATTTTGCAGGCGATTCGCGCTTTGCCGGAAACTTACAAAGAAACTCTGGTTCTGCGGCTCGTCGAAGGAATGACCGGCGCGGAAATCGCCGAACGAACCGGATTGACGCCCGAATCGGTGCGCGTCAACCTGCATCGCGGAATGAAACTTTTGCGCGAAAAACTCGGCATCGAGGTAAAACGATGAAACAAGATTATCTGTGGGACAAATCGGGCGAAGACCGGGAAATCGCCGAACTGGAAAACGCGCTCGCGGCTTTTCGTTACAAAGAAACCGCGCCGCCTGCGCTTCCGGCGAAAATTCTGCCGTTTCAATCGAAAATTGTTGAAAAAGTTGTGATAGAAAAACCGCGACGCCGATTTTCATACGCGTTTGCGGCTTGCGCGGCGGCAATTTTGATCGCTTTCGGTGTTTTATTTCAAATTTCAACCGATAAAAATGCGGCTGGAAACGATTTGGAGCAAACATTTTCAATTAATCAGGAAACTCAAAACAATTCAAACGCCGACGCTGAATCATTCACGTTACAAAACGTCGAGACTTCGCCGCAAATTGAAGTATCAAAACAAATTATTAAACAATTTGAAAAAACTTTAGGAAGTTTCAAGACGAAGCCAAAAACGGTTAAATCTCACCATCCCGTTTCAAAAGTTTCAGATTCAAACCAAACATTCCCCCGCAATGCTGAAACTAAAAATTCGCCTGTCGTGCTGACCGACGAGGAAAAACACGCTTACGACCAATTAATGCTCGCGCTTTCGATTACGAGTTCTAAATTGAAAATCGTCAAAGACAAAGTTAACGGAGTTGAAGAAATCGCTGTTTTTGAAAACGGAAGATAATTTTTATCAGGAGAAAATATTTATGAAATCATACGCTAAACATTCATTAAAATTCATTTTGCTATCGCTTTTCGTGTTGCTTCCAATAACTGCGAACGCTCAGGACGCCCGATTGCAGTTTGAAAAACTTAACGGTCTCGAAACACGCGCCCGCGATGTCGTCGAAGTCAACATCGACGGAAAACTGCTCGATCTGGCAAAGCGCGTGACGGTCAAATCCGGAGACAAAGACGCGCAAAAAGTCGCGCAGGCGATCAGCGGATTAAAAGGCATTTACGTCCGCGTTTACAATTTCGCCAGTGAAAACGAATACAATATGGCGGACGTTGACGAGATTCGCGCCCAATTAAACGCGCCCGAATGGGAAAAACTGGCGAACGTCCGCAGCAAAAAGAACAACCAGAAAGTTGACGTTTACACGATGTTTACAGGCGATTTGATGAGCGGCGTCGCAATCGTCGTCTCCGAATCGAAAAGCATTGCTGTCGTCAACGTCATCGGTCCGATTGATATTGAACTGCTCACGGAACTCGGCGGCAAATTCAACATTCCGAACATCAACGTCGAACGCGACGGCGAAAGCACAGGAAAACCGAAAAACTAAAAAGGAGAAAAACCGATGAGAAAAAATTTATTATTCACGCTCGGCTTTTTCCTGCTGCTGACCGTGTTTTCCGTTCCGGCGGCGCACGCGAAAAATGAGAAAAGCGCGAAAAAACCCGGAGAGTATAAAGCGATTGTCAGCCATTTGAAAACGAAATATAAAGCGAAAAAGGTTAAAATCCCGTTTATGTTTCTGGCGCGTTTCGCCGTCAGCGTCGTCCGACCGGCGGGCGTCAAAAGTTTCAGCGTGACGGTTTTTGAAGATTTGAAATTTTCCCGCGAAACGCTCGACGCGGAAATGCAGACGGCGATGAGAAACTCGTTCGACGCCGATTGGAGTTCGATTCTCCGCGTCCGCTCGCGCACCGGCGAGCAGGTTTATATGTATATGCGCGAAGCCGGAAACAGCGTCAGAATTGCAGTCGTTACAATTGACAAACAGCAAGCCGCCGTTATTCGCGCGACTTTCAACCCGGAAAAGCTCGCTGAATTTATCAACGACCCGAAAATCTTCGGCATTTCTTTAGACGATACTGATTCACGAACAAGCAACCCGAAAGAATACGACGCGACTAACAATAAAACCGCTGAACAGAAAAAGAGCAATTAAAATGCGAAAAATTCTGATTAAATAAGAAAGGCAAAAGTAATTATACTTTTGCCTTTCTTATTTTTATTGATGCCTGAGTTATCTTTCTTCAATCGGCGTGTATTTCAAATCTCGCTGACCGATGTATTCGGCGCGCGGACGGATTAATTTGTTGTTGCCGTATTGTTCTAAAATATGTCCCGTCCAGCCGGAAATGCGCGAGACGGCGAAAATCGGCGTGTATTGGTCGAGCGGGATGTCCATCAGGTAATAGGCGGAAGCGGAATAAAAATCGACGTTCGGATACATTCCTTTTTTCTCCAACATCGCTTTCTCGATTTTCTGCGACATATTGAACCACGTCATATCGCCTTTTTTCTCGCCGAGCTGTTTGGAAAACTTTCTCAGCCAGGTCGCGCGCGGATCTTCGGTTTTGTAAACCGCGTGACCGATGCCCATAATTTTGCGTTTTTCAGCCAAAGCGTTGTCGAGCCATTGATCAATTGCGTCTTCCGAACCGATTTCCTTGAGCATTTTCATCACGTTCGTGTTCGCGCCGCCGTGCAGCGGTCCGGCGAGCGCCGCAATCCCGGCTGTGACCGCGCCGTACATATCGGCGAGCGTTCCGGCAACGACGCGCGTCGTAAACGTCGAAGCGTTTAGTTCGTGATCGGCGTGCAGAATCAGAGCGACATCGAAAATGCGAGCTTCGTCCGCTTCGGCTTTTTCGCCGCGCAGCATATACAGAAAGTTTTCCGCGATGGTCAAAGATTTATCAGGCGCGACAATGTCTTTGCCCGAACGAATTCGCTCCCAAGCCGTCACAATCGTTCCCATTTGCGCGGTCAGCTTGATTGCGGTATTAACGGCATTTTCCCGGTCGGTTCCGTGTCCGGTTTTGTCGTAAAAATCTAAAGAGGAAACCGCTGTGCGGAGAACGTCCATCGGGTCAGCATCTTTCGGAAACGTCTTCATCATTTCGACGACAGCCGTCGGAATTTCGTAATTCGCCTGAAATTTCGCTTCCAAATCGGCGAGTTCATCCGAATTCGGAAGGCGTCCGTTCCACAAAAGGTAAACGACTTCTTCAAACGTCGAATGCTCGGCTAAATCGTGAATGTCATAACCCTGATAAATTAAAATTCCCTTTTCGCCGTTCACGTCGCCGATTGCGCTTTGAGCGGCGACGACGCCGCGCAGTCCGGCGGTCGCGGCGGTTGATTCTGTTGCTGTACTCATTATGGTTTATCCTTGTATAAGTAAAATTTTCCTATACAACAAATGTAACAAAACGACTTAACGCTGACAAGTTTAAGAACTTTTTTCACAGTTCTTCGAGCTGAATGGTCGTACCAATTTCCGCCTTTAACATTCTCGCCGCTGAATCTCGAAATGCCGCGATTTCAACATTTTCCGCACTGCCGATAATCAGAAAAACCTCGCCTCGTTCAGCCTCTGCGTAAAAATGGCGGAATTTATCAACTATAAATTCGCCGATATGCAAAACGAATTTTTCCGGCACATCTTCGCTTTTTAAATTCGTTATTAAATTGTCGAAACGGTCAATATATATTATTTCAGCTTCGATTTCCTTTTCGGAAACCCGGCGCGGCTTACTGTCGACAAAACGCACGAAATCATTTGTTTCCGCGCCGAATTCATTCGCTTCCACGCCTCTGGAAAGATGCGCGGCGACGGGCGCGAACATGTCGCGTCCGTGAAAAGTGCGGCTGACGTTCGGCAGAAAAAACTTTTCGTTTGTTAATTCATAAACGCGCATATTTTCTGCTTCATTGAGAACAAAACTCAATAAACCGTTGTCCGGCGCGACAAAAAAATAGTGTTCGGTCTCAACTAAAATCGCCTTTCGATTTGAACCGACGCCGGGATCGACAACGGCGGCGAAAATCGTTTTCTCGGGAAAATTTCGATAACAGGAATTGAGTGTAAATCCCGCTGATTTAATATTTTGCGCTTCGATTTCGTGCGTAATATCAATTATTTGCGCGTTTTGATTGATTGATAAAATCACGCCCTTCATTGCGCCGACAAAATAATCGCGCGTGCCGAAATCGGTAATTAAAGCGATGATTGGCGGGTCAGACACTTCTTTCATTCAAAAAATTCAAAAAATTATCCACGAAATTCGAGTGAAGAACCAAAAGAATCGAAAACTTCACTCGAATTTCGTGGATATCAAAGGGCGCGAAGTTCGGCATGATTCGCGCCTAAAGCGTGAAAAGTGGCGACCGGCAAGTCGAAAATGGTCAATGTAAAGAAAAGAATTATTTTTTACTTATCACTTTCTACTTGCCATTTGCCACTCTTTATCTAATCTGAGTTTCGTAAGCGGTTTTGATTCGCAACTGCTGACTGCGATTGAGATTTATGTTTTTGCCGCGTTCGATGACGACCGCGCCGACGCCGAATGCCGCGCCGACGCCCGCGCCGACCGCCGCGCCGACCGGACCGCCCGCGATTGCGCCGATGACCAAACCGCTTCCGGTCGTTGCGCCGACTTTGACCGAATCGCCTTTGATCGAACTTCTGCCGACGGCTGTGCCTTCGGCGTCAACATTTCTGACGTTATCGCCTTTGGCTGGCAGCACTTCGGTTAAAACCGCGTTGAAATTGCTCCAGCGCGCTTCGTTCAAAATGATGCGGTCGAACGAAAGAGATAATTCCGAGCGGCGTTTGATTCTGCCCGGTCTTTGAATTTTGCTGACTCTGCCTTCGATTGTCGCGCCGCTGATTTCTGACGGCGAGACTACGCGCGCGGTGAATTTGTCGCCGGCGCGGCTGCGTTCCGTTCCGAGTTCGTCAACAAGTTCGACGATTATTTCCGTATCGGACGGAATAACAATGGTCGCGCCGTCGTTGGTTTGATAAGCGATTTGTTCCGTCGAGCGGGTTTTTATCTGCGGATTTTGATTAGTGTATGTCGGAGTTTCCGTTGTCGCTTCGCTGACAGGCGCTGAAATTTCCGGCGTCGAATTTGCTGGAGCGGTGGTTTCGGAAACGTTATTTTCCGGCAGTGATTGTTCGACCATTGTGTTTTCATTGACCGCAACGGTTTTGACGCCGCGTTTGTTCAAATCAATCGGCAAAGTCGCGTCGAACGAGCGTTTTTCGTAACCGGTTTCATAACCGATTTCAAAACCCTGCTGATAACCGTCGCGGTAATCGTCCAAAATGCCGTAATCTTTATTATAAGCACGGTCGGCTTTGGCATATTCGTTGTGACGCGCCGGATTCTTAGAAACGTTTTCAATCACGTCGCGGTAACCGGACATATAACCGTCGGAATATCCGGTGCGATAGCCGCGCTGAACGGCGATGCGAGCGTCTTGGGCGTATGCGGTTTGAACGGGAAGAACGAGAAAAGAAAATAAACTCAGGGAAAGACTAAGGAAAAGAACAGCAAAACTTCTGGTTAGCTTCATTTGGCCTCCTAAAATTGTATCAAAAAACAAGAAACGTTTATAACGCTATGATTTATACACTATAAGTTAAGAAATTACAAGAAGAATTTTTCAAGCATTTTCGCCGGACTCGCATCTTTTTGAAACGAAACGGTTTTCTGTTATTCTGACTGTAACTTTTAACAAACATTTCGCCGGTTTGGTTCATCAAAATCGCGGTTCTTATTCTGTTTACACTTAATTTTTCGGAGTCAAAAAACTATATGAATTTTTTTCTTTTATTAGCCGCAGTCTTTTTTGCGGTTTCGCTGTCCGACGTTTCGGCGCAGGCGCGAAAAGTTTTTCCGTATGCATACAAAACGACCGATTTGCCGAACGGTCTGCGCGTCGTCACCGTACCGACCGATTATAAGAATCTGATTTCTCTTTATATCGTCGTCGGCGCTGGTTCGCGTAACGAAGTAGAACCGAACAAAAGCGGCTACGCGCATTTTTTCGAGCATTTGATGTTTCGCGGCAGCGAAAATTTCCCGCCCGGAAGTTTCGACGAAGTGATGAAAAAAGCCGGAGCTTCTTCAAACGCATATACTTCCGACGACCGGACGGTTTATCACGAAACTTTCGCCAAAGAAGATTTGGACGCCGTGATGCGGCTCGAAGCAGACCGATTTCAGCGTCTGAAATTCACGGAAGAACAATATAAAACCGAAGCGGGCGCGGTTTTAGGCGAATATAACAAAAATTCCGCCAGCCCGACTTTCAAAATGTATGAAGTTTTGCGCGAAACCGCGTTCAAAAATCACACATACAGCCACACTACGATGGGTTATCTCGACGATATAAAGGATTATCCGAATCAATACGCCTACGCATGGCAATTTTTCAATCGCTTTTACCGACCGGAAAACACGACGATGGTCATTGTCGGCGACATCAAAGAACCGGAAGTTTTGCAGATGGTGAAAAATTACTGGGGCGATTGGAAACCGGGCGATTTCAAACAGCAAATTCCCGTCGAACCGATTCAGAAAGAAGCTCGTAAAAAACATATCGAATGGGAAGCGCAAACTTTGCCGTATGTTGCGGTCGCTTATCGCGCACCGGCGTTTTCCGAAACCGAAAAAGAAAAAGCCGCGCTCGATTTATTAAGCGCTGTCGCGTTCGGCGAAAACTCAGATCTTTACCAAAAACTCGTTCTGCAGGAACAAAAAGCGACATTCATTTCGCCGGATTACGATAACCACATTGACCCGGAACTCTTCACCGTTTGGGCGCAGGTCAAAGACGTGAAAGAAGTGAATTACGTGCGTGATGAAATAGTGAAAACCTTCAGCAAATACGCGAAGGAATTGATTCCGGCGAAACAGTTAAACGACACGCGCTCGCGCCAGCGCTACGGGTTTTCGATGGCGATGAACAGCAACGACGCGATCGCCGGAACGCTCGCCGCGTTCGTCGCTTTGCGCCGCTCGCCCGATACGATTGATAAAATGTTCGCGCTTTACGATTCGATAACGCCCGAAGACATACGCTTCGCGGCGGAAAAATATTTCGTGCCGACCAATCAAACCGTCGTCACTCTGGCGGCGAAAAACGGAGGCGCGAAATAATGAACAACGGAAAATTGAAAATGGAAAATAAAATAACAAGTTCTCTGCGATTGTGCGCTTCGGCGTTTTTGATATTTGCGATCTCGTCAATTCCCGCTTTAGCGCAAAAACGCGGAAAAACATCCGCAAAACCTATGAATTCATCAATCGCCACGGTTTTTCAGCCGGGAAAATCTCCGCTCGTTTCGATGCGAATACAGTTTTTAACCGGCTCGATTGACGATCCGGCGGGCAAAGAAGGTTTAGCGAGTTTGACCGCCGCGATGCTTGCGCAGGGCGGCTCGAAAACTCTCGCCTACGACCAGATCGTCGAGCAGTTTTACCCGATGGCAAGCGGTTTCGGCGGTCAGACTGACAAAGAAATGACCACTTTCGTTGGCGCGTCGCACGTTGATAATCTGCCGAAATATTATGGATTAATTAAACAAATGCTGCTCGATCCGGGATTTCGCGCCGAAGATTTTTCGCGCCTCAAAGATGAAGCGACGAATTTTCTGAAAACCGGCTTGCGCGAAGGCAACGACGAGGAACTCGGGAAAGAGCGACTTTATAATATTATTTACGCTGGACATCCGTACGAGCATCATTCGGTCGGAACGGTTTCATCGCTCGGCAGAATGACGCTCGAGGATGTGAAGAATTTTTACCGTGAAAATTACACGCAGGCGAATTTAGTCCTCGGACTTTCCGGCGGCTTCGATCCAAAATTTTCCGCGCAAATGCTCGCCGATTTCGCCAAATTACCGAAAGGCGCAAAAAAAATGCGTAAAATCGGCACTCCGCAATTAGCCGGCGGAATGAAAATTGACATTGTGCAGCGCGAAACTCGCGCGACGGCGATGTCGCTCGGTTTTCCGATTGACATCAATCGAACAATGGGAAAAGATTATGCCGCGCTCGCGCTTGTCGCTTCATATTTCGGTCAGCATCGCTCGTCGAACAGTTATTTATACGGTCGCTTGCGCGAACTGCGCGGCTTGAATTACGGCGATTACGCTTATATCGAGTATTTTCCGCGCGGCATGTTCCAATTCGAACCGAGTCCGAATCTGGCTCGCAAGCAGCAGATTTTCCAAATTTGGATTCGCCCCGTCGAGCCGCAGAATGCCAATTTCACTTTGCGAGCCGCGCTTTACGAATATGACAAGCTCGTAAAAAACGGTTTGGACGAAAAAACTTTCTCTGAAACGCGCGACTTTTTGACGAAATACGTCAATATTTTAACGCAGACGAAAGACGCCGAACTCGGTTACGCCCTCGATTCGCGTTTTTACGGCATTCCCGATTACACGGAATTTATGAAGCGCGAACTCGGCAAATTGACGCTTGCCGATGTCAATAACGCCATCAAAAAGCATCTCGCGTCAAACAAAATGCGTGTCGTTCTGATTACAAAAGACGCCGAAAAACTGCGCGACGAAATCGTCAAAAACTCGCCGGGAACGATTTCCTACGCTTCGCCGAAACCCGCGGAAGTTCTCGCTGAAGATAAAATCATCTCGACTTTTCCCGTTCCGGTGAAAGCGGCGGACGTAACAATTACGCCGGTCAGCCGCGTGTTTGAATAAAATAAATATTCGATTAGGATTAAACGGCGGACGTGATTTTATAGAAAAACGTCTGCCATTTATTTTATGGAAAAGAAAAACGGAAATTGGACGATAAAGGAAACGAAAAAAATATTCGAGAACGATTTTTTCAAGGTTTACGAAGACGACGTGCTTAAGCCTGACGGAAAGCCGAGCAAATACGCGACGGCGCATTTCGTTCCGGGCGTTTGCGTTCTGGCAATTGACGATGAAGATTTTGTTTATTTGACCGAGCAGTTTCGCTACGTCGCCGGACGAAACTCGCTCGAAGTCGTGGCAGGCGCAATCGAGGACGAAAGCCCGCTCGAAGCAGCAAAACGCGAACTGAAAGAAGAAGTCGGCGTTACGGCTGAAGAAATGTCGGAAGTCGGCGTCGTGCAGCTCGACAATTCAATGATCAAAAACGAAGTAACTTTTTTCGTCGCCCGAAAATTGAGTTTTGAAAAACCCAACCGCGACGATTCCGAAGAAATGAAAACCGTCAAAATCAAATTTCGCGATGCTGTCGACAAAGTTTTGAGCGGCGAAATCAATCATTCGCTCAGCCGCGCGCTGATTTTGCAGGCTTGGGTTTTAAATGAAGACAAACGGTAAGTTAGATGTTATAAAATATTTAACTTATGAATAATAAAAATTTGAGAACGATAGAAATCTCGGCGCTGGCTGTCTCAATTATCGTGACCGTGCTGGCGATGCTGCGCTCCGCCGCGTGGCAGATAGATTCGGGAACCTTTCTTTTCATTCTCTGGGCTGTTTCTCCGTATATTTGTCTTTTTTTGGCTGATTTTGCGTTCAAAAGAATATCGTTAATTTCAAAAATGCTTCCGGTTTTTTGCGCGGTGTCGGTTTTGATGTTGGCGTTTACGCTTTTAGTTTATGTCGGAACGCTCGGCGACGGTTCTTCTACTTACGCTTTAGTATTTTTGTTTATTCCAATATATTTATTCATCGGCGGCATTATTTTTTGCGGCGCAGGTTTGATTTGGGCGTTATTTTCAAAATCTTCTATCAAGTAAACAAGTAAAATCTAAAAAAACTCCGAACAGATTTTCAAAGAAAATTCTCTAAAAATCTGTTCGGAGTTTTTTATTTCGCTGAATCTCCGGTTAAAAACTTTTTCTGAAAAGATAAGAAGCGCGTATGAAGAAAGTGCGGCTGTTGCGTTCGAAGCCCGGCTCGAATTGATTGGTAAACGGGCTGTAGCCGCGATAATTGAAATTGTCGTTGTAACCGACGTAAAACGCCGTTCCCGGATTCGGATTCCAGCCGAAAAGAAACTGTCCGCTCGCATTGGCGTTCAAAGTGTCATAATCAACGCGAAGGCGCGTGTATAAAAATCGGGTGAATTGATAAGTCGAGCGCAGCGAAAAAATATCCGTGTCGAACGCAACCTCTTTGTTGTCGTTTCTGCGCAGACGGCTTTTCGTATAATCGAGCGAGATGCGCAGCGGGTCAATCGGTTTATATTCGCCGCCGACGTTAAAATCGAACTGCCAGCCTTTGCCCGGATCGAGCGCGGGCGGATTCGGAAAAATAATATTCGGATCATTCGGATTAGCGTTTAAAAGCCGAATATATTCTCTGTATTGCGGGCTGTTCAGATAAGAGACGAATGCCGGACTGCGACGCGGATAATCGTTTCCCGCGCCGAAATCGAAATCGAAGGCGTTGAAAATCGAACCGACGAAACCGTATAAAGAGAGTTTTTTATTGACGTTTTTGTCGACGTTGAGACTTAAATAAGGCTGCGTTGACGAACGCGTCGGCGCTCCGAAAAACGCTCCCGTTTGATTTCTCTCTGCATTGCGTCGCGCGCCGAATTCTTCCTCGTAAATTTTTTCGTGACTGAGCCCGCCGTCGAGATTGACATACAAATTTCCCTGCAAATTAAATCCTAAAGCGGTGCTCGCCGAAATTTCCTGAAGACGTCCACTCCAATCATAAACATAACGTCCGAATTGCCGCCAGTTAGCGCGGATAATTTTGGCTTTCGGTTTTGATTTCGTACTCAGGCGATTGGCGAAAAACACTGTGTTCGTGTTTGTTCGCCGCGTAAATCCGGCGTCGGCGCGATAATCCGAAGAACGTCCGAGAGCTTCGATGAACCAGCCGTGCGTGTCGGTTGTGTAATCCAAACTCCAGTAATAGCCGATACCGTTTCCGGTTCGATATTCGCTGTTGTCTTCGTCCGCGTCGTAGAAAAATTTTCTCGAATGCGTTCCCAAAACCTGAAAAGTCATCACGGTTTTCGGGTCGAGTTTGAATTTCCCGTCAAAACCGGCAGTAAAATTCCGATTTTTCGGAAAAGTTCGTGCCGTGGCGAAAAATCCGGCGTTGTTTTCTCGACCGAAGTCGCGTTTGACGCGCAAAACGCCGAAATAAGCGTTCTCGTCAACGAAATCTTCGATACCGCAGCGAATAAATCTTTCGGGAAAAAATTGACGGGATTGTTGGCAAGCGTTTAGTTCGCCGCGCTCGTCCTCGGAATAATTACCGGGAGCGTTGTCGGACGCCGCCAGAAAACCGAACGTATTTTTGCCGGTTTTGCCGGTCAATTTAACCGCCACGTCGGGGTCAACAATCGTTCTCGAATAAAAAGGCTGAAGCGGCGAATCGAAAATATCTTTCCCTTCGAGAAAAAACGGGCGTTTTTCTTCAAAGAAAATCGGGAAACGCTGGTTAGCGGAAACGACCGGCGCGTCGGCTTCGATTTCGGCGAAGTCGGGATTGATCGCCGCGTCGAGCGTAACGTTCGGCGAAACGGTGTATTTCAGATTAAGACTGAGCTCAGTTTTAATCGGATCGTTGACAAATCTTCCCCTGTCTTGGAGTCCTGTCGGATTAAAAATCGGGTCGAATCCGTTTCGTCTGGCAATCGAAAGCGGAATCGTCCGTTTGCGCGATCCGGTTTCGGCAATCGTTACGCTCGGCGCGATTTCCAGCGTGCGTTCGTATTTGATTTGGTCGAGTCCGGTGATGCGTCCGTGTTTGATCAGCGTTCCCGAAACATTTCGGTCGTCCGGCATCCACGAATCAACCTCATCGTTCAAGCGGTCAATGTTGCGCCACACGTTAAAGCCCCACATTTTGCCTTTTCCGGCAGTATAACGCAAAGATTTAAATGGGATTTTAACTTCGACCGTCCAGCCCCATTCTTCGATGACGCCTTTCGACTCCATGATAATGTCAACGGAAAAATCAGAGCCGTTTCCCTCAGTGTGAATTCCGTCCTGCTGAATGCCGAACGGGTTAAATCCGAGAATGTAAGCGCGCCGCTGATCGTCGTAAGTGTCGAGCCAGACGCGCACGTTGTCTTCGCCGAAAACTTCGTCGCGTTTGGCGACCGTCGCGCGAATTTTGTCTTTGTCGTCCCAACATTTAAAAGCGATGTACAGATGTTTTTCGTCATACATCATCATCGCTTCGGTCGGGCGCGACGCCGCAATGTTGTCGCCCGGACTCGTCTGGTAAAAATCCTTAAAAACGGCGGCGGTTTTCCACGCTTCTTCGTCGAGCCGTCCGTCAATCGTCGGCGACGCAATCGTTAAAGGAATTTTTACCGGCGACGCTTTCTCCGGCGGAACGGAGATTTTCGATTTCGAATCAATCGTTTTTCTCTGAGATTCTTTGTTGGAACTGACGCTTACCGTTTCGTTTGATTTTTCATTGACACTTGTATTTGAAAGCTGCGCTTGCGTGTGAACGGAAAAAAATAAAACCGCGATAAGAGCGAATAGCTTCGGCATATCGGCTAACCTCTTGATATTTTTATAAAAAATTACTGTTATCAGATTTGAATGTAAAGCAACAAAACTTAACTGACTAAAACGGAAATCGGGTCAATAAGTTTCAAAAATAGTATTAAAAAAATCGGGCGAAAAATAATTTTTCGCCCGATAAATTGGTTTTATTCGATTAATGTTATCTTTGCGCCGAAAGATCGTTTTTGCCGCGCACGGCAATTCTTCCGTCGGCTGATGTAAAAAGCAAAAAATTCGCGCCGCCTTTACCGATTTTCCAGCGCGAATTGCTTTTCGCGTCGCCGAGCGATTGAAAAGCGAAGCCGCCGGTTTCAATCGTTTTCAAATTCGATTCGACGTTAAAATCGGCGTTTTCCGGCATCGTCAGAACGATCAAACCATCAACGGTTCGAGCCGATATTTTCTTAAATTCGCCTTCGAGATAAGTTTCTCCGTCAACGGATACGGCGTCAACTTCGCCGTTAAAACCAACGACGCGAACGAGCGCGTCGGCGGCGGCGACGCGCAATTTTCCGCCTGAATCGCGGATGTTGATTGTTTCGTCATTACCGTTTAGTTCGAGTTCACCGGAAACGCCTTCGAGTCTGATCTCACCGTCCGTCGTGATCCTCAAATCCGACTTTTTTGGCACATACACCTCCACGCGAATGCTGTTTTCTCCGGAAAATTCACCGTTTTCGGGGTTGTTGACTTTGAGATTGACGATTGAATCCGCGCTGGTGATTGTATGATCAATCGGTGCCGTTCTGCGGCGCGAAAACTTTTTTACCGAATACTGCACCTCCGATTTATCCCAGCCGCGCACCGTGACGTTACAGTTTTTGGCATCAATCGAAACTTTCGGCACACCTTTAACGCCGAAAGTTCCAGATTTCTTTTCGACCGTCGGCGCGCCGGAAAACCAGTTGGCATCGGCGAAGCGTCTCATTTCTTCACGCTGAAGAATTTTTGCTTCTTTGAGCTGCTCCTTCAACTCTTCCGAATTGATAATAACATTAACATCAGGAATCGCATCGACCGAGATTTTCATTGCCTCTTTGGTTATTTTTTCAAGTTCAGGACCGAGGTTTTCCAATTCCTTTTGCGCAACTTTGGCAGCTTTGGCGGCTTCTTTAGCAGCGTCCCTTTGCGATTGGGCGACGGCTCTGGCTACTTCGCGATTAATTTTTGCCGTGCCGGAGCTTTGCTCGCGCGAATCATCGTCGGCGTCGTCATTTGTGTTACCGCGTTTTTGCTGCAAAAGATTGGTTGCCGGATTGACGGTTCTGCCGTCATTTTTTCTGGTGATGCTCAAACCGCCGTTGACGCTGTTTAGACTAATCTTCACGTCGCCCGTGCCGATTCTGCCGTGCAAATCTCTTCCGACGTATTCGCCTTTGCGAACGGGAAGACCGAAATCGTTCGTGATGCTTCCGTTGAGCGTGTCGGCTTTGACGGTCGCATTGGCGTCCGAAGGAATCTGCAGATTGACGCGACCGTTGACGGTTTCGAGCGAGATTTGGCTGCCGGTTTCCAAACGGTCGAAGCTCGCGTCAACCGTGCCGTTAACGGTCGAAAGTTTTGCCGTGCCGCGTAAGTTCATCGCCCGCACTTCGCCGTTGACAGCTGAAACGTGCGTGTAATTAACGAAGTCGGAAACTGTAACAGAACCATTAACCGTTTCGATTTCGTTTAAAACCGCCGTGCGCGGCACCATCAAACGGAATTGAACTTCGAGTTTCTGCGTATTTTTCCAGCCTTTTCCGTTGTGAAATGACGTGTTTTGATAATCGGCTTCGACGCTGAAGCTGTCGGCGCGCGCGTCAATCTTGATTTCGACGCCGGCGAGATTTTCGCGCGTGTCGGCGGTTTTGACGGCTTCGAGTTTGACTTCGTTTCTGTCCCAAGCTTCGACCGTGATTGAGCCGTTAACGTTGGAAACATTAACTCGACCTCGCGCGGTGAGCGGATAAGACTGCTCGAATCGTTCGGTTTCGTCGAGCCTGACGACAGCGCTCGTTTCCTGATTTCTAAAAACTTTCTGACCGAGCGGCGACATTTCGCCTTCGCTCGTGAACATCAACCCGGCGATAACTATCGAATATAACCAACTCATAAATGCTTGTCTCCTGAAAATCTGAAATGTTTTTGAAGGTGAATTTCCCTCTTTCTACATACAAAACACCGCGCCTTTTTATTTTATGACAGGTTTTTTATTATCTTTCAAAAAAGAGTCTCGGTCGATGCAATAATCAGTTTATCAGCCTTTAGCCGCGGCGCGCGGACGGTAATGCAATGGCAACAAAATATTAAACGCTCACATCTGACGAATTTACATCTCTCTTGAGATTTGATAGGTTTATACGTTTGATAAAGCCGGAAACGGAGAAAAAAAATGAACTTAAAACAAACGCGGCTGCATATTCTGCATTCCGCCGAAAACTTAAGCACGAAAGCCAAATCCGGCGTTTCTCTGCATTGTCATACCGAGCATTCGAGAGAAATGTTGGAATTTGTGCCGCATTACGCCTCACAGATTCCGATTATCAATTTTTTCTGGCAGAGAGAGAATAAAAAATACAAAGAGCGCGAAGGCAAAGATATTAGTTTTTCAACCGGTTTCTGGTCGCCGCCCCTCACGGCTCAGGAAGTTTTCAATCTCGAACAAAATCAGATCAACCAAACCGGACTCGACGCTTTGGTTTCGATTTCCGACCACGACAGTATTGACGCCAACCTGAAAATCAACGAGCAAACGGAAAACACGAAAGCGCCGATTTCGCTCGAATGGACGGTGCCATTCGAATACGGATTTTTCCACGTCGGGGTGCATAATCTGCCGAAAGACCGCGCCGTTGAATTATCGAAAATTCTCCTCGATTATACTTTTAACAAAGAAAACCACACGAACGAAAAACTGCGCGAAGTTTTCGCGCTTCTTAATTCGATACCGGAAATTTTGGTTGTTTTGAATCATCCGCTCTGGGATATCGAACTCGTCGGCAAACAACAACACCGGGTTTTACTCGAAAATTTTATCAAAGAACACGGGCGCTGGATTCACGCGTTTGAAATCAACGGTTTTCGCAAATGGTCGGAAAATAAAGCCGTTCTCGAAATGGCGGAATCTCTCGGCTATCCGACGGTTACCGGCGGCGACCGACACGGTTGTCAGCCTAATACGGTTATCAATTTAACGAACAGCAAAACGTTCGACGAGTTCGTTGACGAAGTTCGCAACGACAAACACGCGGAAGTCGTTTTAATGCCCGAATATAAACAGCCGCTGCAATCGCGTCAATTGCAGTCGTTTGCGGAAATCTTGAAGAATTATCCTAATTTCCCGGAAGGTCGCAAAAAATGGTTCGACCGCGTGCATTTCGATGTCGGCGACGGACACGGTTTACGCCCGCTGTCGGTGCATTGGGTTTACGGCGGTCCGGCGTGGCTACGCGCGGCAATTTGGACGCTCGGCGTGTTGGGCAGCCCGAAAGCGAGACCGATTTGGAGTTTGACAAGACACAAAAAAGACCGTGTGCCGAAAAACTTCGGAAAAACCGAATTTAATACGCACGAAGTCGAGGAAACGCCACCGACGAAGTTGTCGAGCGACGCGGTTTCTTAAAGTTTCTCCGTGGTATTTTCTGCGTTTGTCGAGGCGGGTTTTCAAGCCCGCCATTTAACATTTTGCGATTCTTTTGGTAAACAATTGTGAACGAAGTTTTGCGCGTCGCCTTTTTTCCGGATTCGTTTTTGGAAGTTAACGGCGTTGCTATGACCAGCCAGCGACTCGTCGGATACGCCCGAAAAAACGGCTATCCTTTTTTGTGCATTCACGCCGGCGAAAAAACCGAAACGCGCGATTCCGGCTCGGTTCGATACCTTTCCCTCAAACGCTCGCCGGTTTCGTTCCCGATGGACGAAGGCTTAAAATACGACCCGCTTTTCCAGCGCCACACAAACCGCGTTTTGCGCGAACTAATCAAATTCAAACCTGACGTTCTGCATATTACCGGACTTAACGACGTGAGTATCGTCGGCGCTTACCTGGCATGGAAAATGGATTTGCCGCTTATCGGTTCGTGGCACACGAATCTGCATGAATACGCGGCGCGCCGTTTGAGCCGAATGTTTTCGTTTCTGCCGGAAAAAACCGTCAAGCCCGTGACTGATTTCGCCGAGCGAAAAATTATGGACGGCGCGGTGCTTTATTATAAAATGCCGAAAGTCATTTTAGCGCCGAATCAGGAATTATTAGATCAACTGACAAGCGGAACAGGCAGAACCGGACAACTGATGTTGCGCGGCGTTGACACCGAAGTTTATTCGCCCGCTAAGCGCACGGTCAAAGACAATATTATTCGCTTCGGTTTTGTCGGCAGACTGCGCGCCGAAAAAAACGTGCGCCTGCTCGCCGAACTCGAAAACAGAATGTTAGGCGCAGGCAAAAGCGGCTTTAAATTTTTAATTGTCGGCGAAGGCAACGAGCGCGAATGGCTCGAAAAAAATATGAAAACCGCGGAATTTACCGGTTTTCTCGACGGCGAAAAATTGTCGGAAGCCTACGCCAATATTGACGTTTTTCTTTTCCCTTCGGAAACCGACGCTTTCGGCAACGTCATTCAGGAAGCTAACGCTTCGGGCGTTCCGGCGATCGTAACGAATCAGGGCGGACCGAAATTTATCGTGCGGCACGGCGAAACCGGATTCATCGCCGCTAATCTGGCTGAATTTTACAAATTTTCGGTCGAGCTTTTAGAAAATCCCGAAAAATTGGCGACAATGAAAAGAGCTTCGCGCGAGTTCGCTCATTCGCGCTCGTGGGAAGCGGTTTTTCAAAGCGTTTACGACGCATACGGACAAGCCGCGCGCAAACATCGGGCGAAAGCGAGCAATCTTAACAGGAAATAAATGACCAATTCGGAAGAAGTACATTTATCGGTCGCCGAAGCCGACGATTTGGAAGAAATACACGAGCCGACGATTCCGCTCGCGGACGTTTTTCGCAGTCTCTTACAACATCCGGCACAGGTTATTACGCGTTGGAACTGGAAATCCGCTCTTCTTGGCGCATTGCTCCGCGCTTCATTTTATTTCTCGGTTTACAAAGCGGCAAAGGAAAATTGGCTTGTCATTTTAAGCGCGGTTTTAGTCGAGTTCAGTTTTCGATTCTTCACGTCCGGCATTTCCGGCGCGCTCGTTCAATCGTTTCGCCGCGCGACGCCGGCTTGGCTGGCAACATTGATCGTGACAATTTCCCTGCCGATTTTCAGCCACACAATCGAATACATCGCGCATTACACGCAGGAAACGTATTTCAGCGCGGTTCTTCCCGCTTCGGAAAACAACTCGCGGCGCATTGCCTTCGCCGTTTCGGTTTTGTTTTCAGTAATGTCGGCAATGTTCAATTTATTTATGATGCGTCACGGCGTTTTGCTCGTCGGCGCGGGCGCGGAAACGAAATCGCTGTGGAGCGATTTGAAAAAGATTCCGTTCCTCGTTTTTGAGTTCGTTACTTATCTGCCGATAAAAATTCTGCAATCGCTAAGCGGCGGCAATCTCGCGCTCGCGGCGGCTATGTTCGGCGGCTTCGGTGTGACGGTCGGCTTTATTCTCGGCGTTTTTCGCGGCAAATGGTCTTGGGCTTGGACAACCGCGCTCGGCGCGTGGGCGGTTTTGTTCGTCTGGACGCTCATCGTCGCCGCCGGAATGCGAATTATAAAATTTCGCCGCGAAAAATAAAATATTAAAATCAGCACTACTTTTGTCCATTCGCTTTTTTTGTTAATCTCGAATCAGACAAATTTTATAATCAGCAAAGCGAAAATAACATTAAGTGCCGATAAAATCAGTTCATATCACCAATTACTACCACAAAAATTCGGGCGGCATCAGCACAAGTTTTAATAATCTGCTCGCCGCCGCCGAGCGTCATCGAAGATTGGTGCGGCTGATCGTTCCAGGCGAAATCGAAGCGATTGAAGAAGTCAATGAATTCGCCAAAATTTACTACGTTCCCGCCAAATATTCGCCGATTTTTGACAAACGCTACCGTTTGATAATGCCGTGGCAATATATGCCGAACGATTCTCCGATTCGGCGAATTCTGCTCGCGGAAAAACCAGATTTAATCGAAGTTACGGACAAATACACGATTTCGATGCTCGGCGCAATGATTCGCATAGGAAAATTTCGCCAGCTCGGGCGCCCGATGCTCGTGCATTTCAGCGCGGAACGAATGGACGACAATATCGCTTCGTTTATGACCAAAAGCGCGTTCGGCTCGTGGCTCGCGCGTCGCGTCATCGGCAATTACACGCTCGCCGTTTTCGATTTTCACATCGCCAATTCGGTTTATACCGCGCAGGAATTTTACAACGCCTACAAAAAGGCGGAAAACAAAAACCGCTCGGACTGGTTTTTCAACAAATCGTGGCAGTTTTTCAAAGCGCCGCGCATTCCGATCGAAGAACGCATTTACGTTTGCCCGCGCGGCGTCAACAGCGAGCTTTTCACGCCCGAGCGAAAATCCGAAGCGGTGAAAAAAGAAATGCGCGAGCGCGCCGGAATCCCCGAAAACTCGGTTGCGCTGCTTTACGCCGGACGCATTTCGCCGGAAAAAAACATCGGATTGCTCGTCGAAATGATGAAATCTCTGGCAAAAGATTCGAGCAAAGATTATCGTCTTTTAGTGGCAGGCGCGGGACCGGAATCTGACTGGCTGAAAGATCAGACTGAAAAAAACTTTCCCGGAAAAATCGTGCAGTTCGGGCATCTCGACAAAGAATTGCTCGCCGATTATTACGCGAGCGCCGACGTTTTCGTGCATCCGAACCCGCGCGAGCCGTTCGGCATTGCGCCGCTCGAAGCGATGGCTTCCGGCGTTCCGGTCGTCGCGCCGAACGCTGGCGGAATCTTGTCGTATGCGACCGATGAAAATATCTGGCTCGTCGAACCGGACGGAGAAAGTTTCGCCGCCGCCATCCGCGAAGCAATCGAAAATCCCGTTTTGCGCGCAGGCAAAATCTCCGTTGCTTTAGCCACAGCGCGGTCGAATACGCGCGAAAAATCAACCGATTTTCTGCTTGCGACTTACGACCGGATGTTTTCTGATTTTCAAAAACGTAAAGAATTATTTACCGATGTGGAGCAGGCGAGAAATTTCAATTTCAGCGAGCTGGTAAACAACGAATCGTGAAAAGCGAAAAGTAAAAGCGTAAAACCTGTGTTTTCCACTTTCCACTTTCCACTTTCCACTTTCCGCTTTTCAAAATGTTAGAACTTGTTTTTGCCAATTTAAAAGTGCGTCCGTTTCGCACACTCATCAGCGTCATCGGCGTCGCGCTTGGTGTCGTGCTCATCGTTTTATTTACAGGCTTGGCGAAGGGAATGACTGACGATATGGCGAACCGTGCTTATAACGTCTCAGCGGAAATTATTTTCTCGCGCGCGGGCGCGCTGGAATTGACGAGTTCAAACGCTTCGGTTCCAACGGCTTACGCCAATCGCCTGATGCAAATCGAAGGCGTCGCGGCGACCGTCCCGATGATTCAATTCATCACGCCGAATCCCAATCAGCGTTGGGGATTTCAGCGGCTCGACGGCGTGGACTGGGAGCCGTTCGCGCAAATGAATAATATCCGAATCGCTGACGGACGCGCTCCGCAATCGGCAAATGTTGCGCAAACAAATTCGGCTGACAATAATTTTTTACAAACCGTTGGCGAAGTGGTTGTGGACGAGCGTTATCTACGCGATGAAAATCTGAAAATCGGCGACCAAATCGAGCTTTTCGGCGGCAAAAGGTATGCGATTACCGGCGTTTTCGCGCCGCCGTCCGGCGCTCGCATCAAAATGTCGCTCGCCGCGATGCAGGACGCGCTCGAAGCGCCGAACAAATGCACTAATATTCTGGTGAAATTAAAAGACGGCGTGAATGTTGACGAAGTAGCGGCGCGGATTAACGAGCAACTGCCGGGAAACAAAGTAAATTTAACGCGAGATCTAGTGATTGACGCGCAGGATCGTATTCCGGCACTCAACACTTTTTTGCGCGTTCTCGTTATTCTTGGCGCGTTCGTTTCGACGGTGTTCGTGCTTCTTTCGATGTACACGACTATCACCGAACGGCGCAAGGAAATCGGCATTCTGAAATCGCTCGGCGCGCCGAAATCGTTCATTATCAAAGTCATCGAAGGCGAAGCATTGATGATCGGCGTTTTCGGCGTCTTGCTCGGTTTCATAGTTTCATTCGCCGCGTCAAACTTAATCGCGAAAATTTTCGATCTGCAGTTCGAGTTTAGCCGCAACTGGATTTTGACGGCGATTGCTATCGCCATCGGCGGCTCACTTTTCGGCGCGCTTTATCCAGCGTGGCGCGCGTCGGCAATTGATCCGGTCGAAGTGATGGCGAACGAGTAATTTTTATTGAATTTATTCTTTTTCGATAATATCGCCGATTTCCTGCTGTAAAGTCTTACGCTGAACCATCAATCGTAAAAAGAGCGCTCGTTGACGAAATAAAAGCCAGACGGATTTCAGCCAAACGCTCATATCTATCAGCATTTCGGACGAACGTAGTGCGATGTAACCGCACAGAATCGTCACGGGAATCGAAGCGAGAGCGAACTGCCAATTCCAAAAATAAAAAACGATTCCAGCCGTAATCAGCCATGTCAGCGGCATAAAAACGCATGCCGCGAGGATTTTATAAGTCGAACCGGCGGCGTCGACTCCGTGCGATTTGAACATTAAACCGATAAAATTCGAGAAAAGATACGCGGGCGAATGAATGATCGCGCCGACGACGGCGAGCGGAGAAAGAAAACTGACGAGCAGCAGACGCAAAATCAAATAACGAAAAACATACCACGTCGGATGCTGCAAAACCGAAAGACTTTCCGCCGTCACGCCGCTCGTTTTCAGAGCGGTTTCGTAACTGGTGACTTTTTCATTGAGCTGCCGCATTTTTTCCGGCTCGTTTTGTTCTAAAAGCTTGTATTTTTCCGCCAGATTTTGCAGGCGCAGAAAGCTCTGCGTCAAGGTTTGTTTGAACAAAAGATTTTCATAAACCGAAGAAAAGAGCGCTTCGGCTTTTAAAACCGCGTCGAATTCCCTTTCCGTTTCGAGATTGAGAGTCGTGTCGCGCAGTGCATTTTCGATTTTCGCGGTCAAAGCGTGAACGGCTTCGCGCGGCGGTTCGCCGTTTTCGTCGAGCGCGACCGGCTCGACGTCCAGAACCTCGCCGAATCGAATCAAAGCCTCGCTGCGAAAAGCGGTTTTTGAAGTGTAATAAAGTCCGACCGCCATTATTTTCAAACCGTTTCGGCGCAAATCCGTGTGAGAAATCTGTTCGAGATTTTGTTTTTCGTCGTTATTTAATGTGTCTTTTTCATTATTCTGCTCGACATTTTGCCCGACAGCGAGCGCGCCGAGCGCGATTCGCGCCGCGCCGGTTTTCAGCGGCTGGAGCTGCGTTTCATTGTGCGAAATGCCTTCGGGAAAAATGGCGATGCAGCGACCGCGATTTAAGAGCGCGTGACAATTGGCGAAAGTCATCTGATTTTTCGACATATCGCCCGCCGCGTCAACGCGCCGGTAAACCGGCAGCAATTCGAGCGAGCGCAGCAGAAAACCGGCGACGGGAATATCGAACATCGTGGATTTGGCGAGAAACGAAACGCGGCGCGGCAAACTGACGAAAACGAGCGCCGGGTCAACCGCGCCGTTCGGATGATTGAGAACGAAAATAACCGCGCCGGTTTTCGGCACGTTTTCGATGCCGGTCGCTTCGATGCGGCGAAAAAAAAGACGCAGCGCGATGCTGATGAAAGCGTGAATCAAACGTCGTGCGAATATGCCTTTACCGAGAAAGATCATTTCCCAAAAGCGTAAAACTTTGACGTGTTCGACACGTTCGCTTTTTTCGATTTGTTTGTCGGAATCGTTCAATCTTTAATTATAAATCTTTTGACAAGACGCAAGTTGCCGAAAAAATTAAACCGCCGGGACGCACAGTAAAAACTTTCGGACAAAGCAAAACACATAATCTTTCTGCTTCGTCTTTTTCCAGGCGTCGCGGCGGTTAATTTTCTTGAATAGAATCGGCGATATTTTATTCTTCTTCTTCGCCTTCCTCGTCTTCATCATCGTATTCGCCGACTTCGCCAAATTCCCAACCGTCATAAGTCGTGACTTCGTGTTCGTCGGCGAGCGACTGAAACTCGACGTTGCGTTGCGCCAGAGATTCGGGCGTGTGAATTTCTTCCTTGTCGATGTGCAGCAGATATTCGCCGGTTGATTCTTCGGTTTCTTCATCGCCGAGTTCGAAAACGCCGACGAAATCGTAGCCTTTTTCTTCGAGTTCGACACCGAGCTTTTCGAGTTTGTCGGCGTCCTCGTCCACGAAATAAAAACTGTAGAGCATCGGCTCGTCCAGATTCCAGTTGTCTTCGGTTTTGGCTTCGGCAAAAATTTGCCTGATGCCTTCCAGTTGCGATTCAGTGTCTTTAAACATAATTTCTCCTCTTTTGCAGTAACGATAATTTTAACAGGCGCAGCGCATTCGCGCACACGCGCCTTTCAAAAATTTAACGAACTGAAACAATGATTCAGGCGGGTTTCCGATGTTCTCGCGCTCTTTGTTTATTCAATTTTCCCGAAACCGCGTTCAATTGTCGACGTGATATGGCTTAACACGCACAGCCATTGATTTTCGGATTTACGGAAAACGTCGGTCGTCCATTCGTCGGCGCTGAACGGATGAGTTTTGTAATGACCGTTGTTGGTGATGCGAGCCGTTAAAACGGCGGTGTCGCCGAACACTTTGATTCGCGCCTCGCCGACCATTTCCATCGTTTCGTGCGTCAAATCGCCGGACGAAATCCATGATAAAAATTCCGTTTTGCCCGTCGTCCCGTTTTCGCCGACGATAATCCAATCGTCCGCCATAAACTCGCCAATCGCCGCCGCGTCGTTCGTTGTCATTGCTTGCGCCCATCGCTCGGCAAAATCCAAAACTTCCCGTTCAACCGCTTCCATTTATTTCTCCTCTTCTTTTTCGTTTCCTTTATCCTCGTCCCTTTTTTCCGGTCGCATATGCGGAAACAAAATCACGTCGCGAATCGAATGTTTGTTCGTCAAAAGCATCACGAGGCGATCAATCCCGATGCCGATTCCGGCGGCGGGCGGCATTCCGTAAGCGAGCGCGCGAATATAATCTTCGTCCAAAACCATCGCTTCCTCGTCGCCGGTTTCGCGTTCGCGCATCTGGTCAACGAACCGCTCGTATTGTTCCTGCGGGTCGTTGAGTTCCGAAAAACCGTTGGCGCATTCCATTCCGGCAATGAACAACTCAAATCGCTCGGCAATCTGCTGATTATTGGGAGACGCTTTCGACAAAGGCGAGATAACTTTCGGATAATCGGTGATGAATGTCGGCTGCGTTAGCTTATCTTCGACCCAATCTTCAAACACACAAACCAAATCGCGCGCGGCTTGCTCGGTTTGATTTGCGGGAGCATCAAATGTTTTTTCCGTTTCGGCAGCGGCTTTCAACCAAATCTGTCTGACTTTTCCGATAGTTTGACGACGATGTTCCCTGCGCTCTTCCTTTGTAGTTGAGGTTAATCTTCCGCGCGCTTGATAATCTGTTTTGCGAGCGTTCTCGTTTTCGTCATTTAGTCCTCGCATTGCGGCAAGAGCGCTGAGTTTTCGAGGATCGTCAAGCCAAGTGGCGTCGTAACTTTCGCCGATTAAATCGCTGAAGGTCATAAAGAAATCTTCGGAATTTTCGCCCGCTTCGATTTGTATTTGTTGTGCTTCGACATTAAAAGACAATGCTCGATGAATTGCTTCTTTCATCGTTAATCGTTCAAACTTTGAAAAATCTATGTCCGCCCAACCGTATTTCACCTGCAAACTTCCGCCCGTCGCTTTCTGCACCGATTCATTAATCATCGCTTCGGCGAAATCCATCATGCCGTTGACGTCCATATACGCGCAGTAAAATTCGAGCATCGTGAATTCGGGATTGTGTTTTTGGGACAAACCTTCGTTGCGGAAATTGCGGTTCAGTTCGTAAACCTTTTCAAAACCGCCGACGGTCAGGCGTTTCAGATAAAGCTCCGGCGCGATGCGGGCGTAAAGCGTGATGTCGAGCGCGTTGTGATGCGTCGCAAAAGGCTTCGCCGCCGCGCCCGTCGCTTTCGGCGTGAGCATCGGCGTTTCGACTTCGATGTAACCGTGATCGTCCAAAAACCGGCGCATTCTGCTGATTAATTTCGCTCGCCGCTCGAAAACTTCCCGCGTCGTCAATTCGCCCGCTTCGTGTTCGACTTGCAGACTCGACGCGATCAAATCGGCGTAGCGATAACGGCGGCGCAATTCCGGGTCGGCGATGCCGTGCATTTTGTCGGGCATCGGCATCAATGCTTTTGATAAAAATTGGAAAGTTTCGACGTGAACCGACAATTCGCCCGTATTCGTCAAAAACAAATAACCTTCAGCGCCGATAAAATCGCCGTGATCGAGCAAGCCGAAAACTTCCCACGCTTTTCCTTCTTCGTCAATCGCGGCGCCCGTGTCGTTGCTGACGACTTTCGCGTCCTGTTTGCGAACGTAAATCTGCAAACGGTCTTTCCCGTCCGACAAATGCACGAACGCGGCTTTGCCCATCACGCGCGGCGGAACGGCTAATCTGCCGGAAACTTTCGCGTTGCCGAACGCCTTCAACTTCTCGTTGAGCGCCGCTTTCAATTCCTGATCCGGTTTTTCGCCTTCGGGCGTCGCGTCTTTCAGTTGTTTGACGAGTTCGGTAATCGGTTCGAACGCCAAAATGTTTGAAATCGTATCTTCCGCGCCCGTTATTTGCGAGCGTTCGTATTTGTTCGGATAACTGTTTCCGATGATGGCTTCGAGCGCTTTCAGATGCTCGACGCGCGCCTGCACCTGATCGTTCTCCTCGATGATTCCCGCTTTGACGATTGTTTCCGCTTGTGTGTTGGCAATTGACATAAATTTTTCGTTAAATTGTTAAAAATAAGATTATAAACCACAAGCCGCGACGGATAAATGACGTTTCGTTAAAATTTATCTCAGCGTTCGTTTATGTTAATCTTGAACGTATATTTTTTATGACTACGACGGCAGAATCGAAAACCGAAATCGCCCGACTGCGAGAGCGCATCGAGCATGGCACGAAAATTATTTCTCTCGGCGGACTGACTTCCATCGCCGCCAAAGCATTTGTTTTATCGCATCTTCAGCGCGAAACCACAAAAACCTTCGTTGTCGTTGCCGATTCCAATAAGGATTTGGAAAACTGGGAATGCGATTTGAATTTTTGGGTCAAATCTAAAAAAGCCGATTCGCAGATTCTATCGCTGCCTTCGTTTGAAACCGACATTTATTCCGGAGTATCGCCGCACGCGGAAACGCTGGAAAAACGCGCGCTTGCGCTGTGGAATTTATCTTTCAGTCAGCCGGATTTTCTCGTCGCGACGGCAAAATCTTTGATTACGCGCACGGTTTTGCCGCCGGAAATCAGAAATCTCGGCGCTGTTTTGAAGCGCGACGAAGATTTCTCGCCCGACGATTTGATCGAAAAACTTGTCGGTTCGGGTTACGTTCGCGCCGAACCGATTGCCAACGTCGGCGAATTTTCCGTGCGCGGCGGCATTTTAGATGTCTGGTCGCCGTCGGCGCAAATGCCCGTCCGCATCGAGTTTTTCGGTGACACGGTCGATTCGATTCGGGAATTCGACCCGGAGACGCAATTATCAATCGGGCAGTTAAAGGAAATCCCTCTAGCGCCGATGCGCGAATTTGCCGCGACCGAAAAGGATTTCCGCGATTGGGTGTTTTTCGCCCGCGAACGATTTTCCGAAGAAAGATTCGCCCGCGCCGTCCAAGACCGCGCTGATTTCGCCGACGAAGGCGAATCGTTTTCCGGATGGGAATTTTTGATGCCGCTCACGAATCCGCGAAAATCAGATGTTTTCGATTATTTGAAGGATGCGGTTTTCGTTATAGACGAGCCGCCGCTCATTGAGCAAACTTTGACGAACTATTACGAAAGTCTGCAGAAGCATTTGAATGAAATTACCGAAGCAGGTGAAATCGGACTCGAGCCGAGCGAATTGTTTTTAACCGGTGCGGAACTGCGCGATAAATTAAAAAACAAACAGCGTCTCGAACTGCGCACGCTCGGCAAAGGCGCGGCGGCGACCGGCGAGAGTTTGGAATTTGAAAATGAAGTTCCCGCTTCGATAATGGAGCTTTCCGGCAGAGAATCTATTGATAACAGAGACCCAAATAAACCGGAACGCAACCCGTTATTTTTGTTTCCGACAGCGGAAATCGTCGAAGAATACGAAATCGGCTCTCGCTCGACGCGCAAATTTCGCGGCAATTTGAAAGATTTCGCAGACAATCTGAAACGCGGGGATTCAGAGCAAACAAAAAGTTTTGCCGATGAACGATCCAACGATTCACGGCTTTTCGTGATGCAGTCTCATGGAATAGCCGAGCGCTTGTCCGAAATTCTGCGAGATTACGAAATTTCAGCCGTGCCGCAGTCATTTTTAATCGGCGATTTGTCGGGCGGCTTTGAAATTCCTGCGCTGCAGCTTCTCGTTTACACCGAATCGGATATTTTCGGCGAAAATTCGCAGGCAATCGCGCCGAAAACGAAAGACGTTCGCAAAGGTTCAAAATCGAAAATCGGCGCGTTCATTTCCGATTTCCGCGATTTGAAAGTCGGCGATTTCGTCGTTCACGTTGATCATGGCATCGGGCGTTTTGAAGGTTTACAGGTTTTAGATTCGGGCGGCGTTTCCAGGGAATTTATGCTGCTCGTTTACGCCGAAAATACGAAGCTTTTCGTGCCGGTCGAGCGTCTCGATTTGGTTTCGCGGTACAGTTCCGGCGAAGCCGCCGCGCCGACGGTTGATCGTTTGGGCGGTCTCGGCTGGCAGAAAACCAAGGCGAAAGCGAAACGCGCGATGCGCGATATGGCGGACGAGCTTTTGCGGCTTTACGCCGAACGCAAGCTGGTCGAAGGCTTCGCTTTTTCAGCGGACGCGCCGTGGCAGAAGGAATTTGAAGACGCTTTTCCTTATCAATTAACCACCGATCAGGCGACAGCAATCGTTGATTTGAAAACCGATATGGAAACGGGCGTCCCGATGGATCGCCTGATCGTCGGCGATGTCGGTTACGGAAAAACCGAAGTGGCGATGCGCGGCGCGTTCAAAGCCGTGATGGACAGCAAACAAGTGGCAGTTTTGACGCCGACGACGGTTCTCGCATATCAGCATTTTGAAAGTTTCAAACAAAGATTCGCCGCATTTCCAGTCAAAATAGAATTATTATCGCGTTTTCGCTCGGCGAAAGAACAAAAATCGGTTGTTGAACGCGCCGAAAAAGGCGAAGTCGATATTTTAATCGGAACGCATCGCATTTTATCGAATGACGTGAAATTGCCGAAGCTCGGCTTAGTCGTCGTTGACGAAGAACAGCGTTTCGGCGTCGCGCATAAGGAAAAGCTGAAGCAGTTGAAAAAGAAAGTTGACGTTTTAACTTTGTCGGCGACGCCGATTCCGCGCACGTTAAATATGTCGCTTTTGGGAATGCGCGATATGTCGGTCATCGAAACGCCGCCGCGTGACCGTTTGGCGATTAACACGCAGGTCGTGCAGTTTTCCGAAAGCGTCATTAAATCGGCAATCGAACTCGAAATGGCTCGTGACGGACAAGTTTTTTTCATTCACAATCGTGTTGAAACGATTGAAGCAATCGCCGCGCTCATCCAGAAAATCGTCCCGAACGCTCGCATCGTTTTCGCTCACGGGCAAATGAACGAAAAGGAAATGGAAAATGCCGTTCTGGATTTCGTGGATTATAAATACGACGTTCTCGTCGCCACAACGATCATCGAAAACGGCATTGATATTCCGAGAGCGAACACAATTATTATCAACCGCGCGGACAATTATGGTTTGTCGCAGCTTTATCAATTGCGAGGTCGTGTCGGTCGTTCCAATCGGCGCGCTTACGCTTATCTTTTGATTCCGTCGGAACTCGAATTAACACCGATTGCTCGCCGCAGACTTTCAGCGATTCGTGAATTTTCCGATTTAGGCGCGGGATTCAGAATTGCCGCGCTCGATTTGGAATTGCGCGGCGCGGGAAATATTCTCGGCGGTCAGCAATCCGGTCAGCTCGACGCGCTCGGTTTCGATCTTTACACCAAAATGCTCGAACGCACGATTCAGGAGCTAAAAGGCGAAGAAGTCGAAGACGAAACGAGCGTGGCGATCAATTTAGGCGTGGATGTTTCGATTCCGCAGGAGTATATTTCGGAAACTTCGCAAAGACTGCGCACATACAAACGAATTTCGTCCGCTGAATCCGGAGACGCTTTGCGGCAAATCTATTCGGAAATCAGCGACCGTTACGGAAAAATGCCGGAATCGGTGGATAATCTTTTTGAATATGCTCGCCTGAGAAAAGCGGCGGAAAACGCGCGCGTTATCTCGATTGATAAAACCAAAGAAGGCTTGGCGATAAAATTAGGCGAAAATGCCAAAATTTCGCCGGAAAAACTGATGGAATTTTTATCGAAAAACGAAACCGCCGTTTTCTCGCCGAACGGCATTTTGCGCGTCGAAATAAAAGTCGAAAATCTAATCGAAGCGGCGCGCCTCGTTTTGGAAGAGATTGTGGAAAGTGGTAAACGGTAAGTGGTAAACGGCAGGTTGAAGAAAAATACTTACCACTTACCGTTTACCACTTATTCAGTACAGTCCGCGTATTCGCTCGTTTCGCAGACGAATAAATGCGGCGCTACTTCTCGGGTCGTTTTGCGCACATTCGTCCAGATTAATGAAAAGCAGTGCGTTTCTTTTATCCAGCCGAGTTTGCGCCGGTTTTTCCAGACGAATTCATAGGCTTCCGGTTCGTCCGCGCCCTGCAAATGTTTGGCTTCGTGCAGAAGAATGGCGGCGCGTTCGGTGTCGTCAATCGGAACGGTGAAAAATTCCGGGTAAAGAACCATTATCTCGAACGGAAAATTCGTCGCGGCGTAAGCATTTTCTTTTTCGATTGAAGCGTTCAGCCAATGATCGTTGCTGCGAAATGCAGTGACGTAACGAAGCAGAAAAACTTCGTCCGAAAAGCCTTTCGCTTCTAAAATCGCAATGCCGCTCTCAACCGTTTGACGTTCGTCATTAGTCAATCTTTGGGCGGAAAAAATCAGCGAAAGATAGAATGCCAGTATCGTAAAAACGCAGACGACGATTAAAATACAGGCGCGCTTTAATATTTTCGATTGCAGTGAAACGTTTTCCGATGATTCGGTTATAATTGGCATTAATTCATGATTGCAGCGGGGGCAAACGTCCGCCGTCGGAAAATTAACCAGTTCGCAGTTTGGACATTTTTTCTTCATCAAGGTAAGGTATGATTCGCCGGGCGCAAATCCCGTCTTTTTTAAAAAACTGTTAATCGCCGGACATTTCAACAAAAAAACATCAAAATTTCAGTTCAAAAGAAACGCGGACGTTTTTTTCTGCATCAAAACCGGCAAGTTGCACAAAACGTCATTACATGTTTAATATTTTCAAATATTTTCAGCTAATTTTCAGTTAAAATTTTATTTTTATTCGGGAGTAAACGATGAGAACAATCAATCGCGCAATTTTTTCGATTGCGGTTTTAGTTATAACCGCTTTTTCGGTTTTTGCACAGGAAAGCGAAACGAAAGTGGTGGACGAAGTAGTCGCGCAGGTCAACGAAGGCGTAATTACGCTTTCCCGTGTTAAACGCGAAGCGAAAACCGCTGTTGACAGCTATGTGCAGGAAGGCAAAACCCGCGAAGAAGCGCAGAAATTGGTTGATGCCAAACAGGGCGAATTGATCGCCAGTTTGATCAACGAAGAGCTGTTGATGCAGAAATCGAAAGAACTAGGACTCGATGCGACCATCGAAGGCAACCTCAACCAGCGTTTTCTGGAAATTATGAAACAGCAAAACCTGAAAACTCTCGACGCGCTGTATCAGGAAATGGAAAAAGGCGGCATTAACCCGCAGGAAATCCGCGAAGTATGGCGCAAACAGGCGGCGCGCGAAGCGGTTTTGCAGCGTGAGGTCAGCTCGAAAATCTACTGGGGATTGAACTCCAAGGAAATGAAAGATTATTACGAGCAGAACAAAGCAAGATTTACCAAACCGGAAACCGTCGAATTGAGTGAAATTTTCCTTAGTTTCGCCGGACGTGAGCCGGATGCAGTTCGAGAAAAAGCCAAGCAACTCGCCGCGCAATTAAAATCCGGCGCTGATTTTCAAAAGCTCGCGGTGGAGAATTCCGATCGCCAGAACGTCGCTGAAACGAAAGGCAAAGTAGGAAAACTAAACGTCAAAGAACTCGACGAAAAATTCGCGGCGGCAATTAAAAATCTCAAAACCGGCGACATTTCCGCTCCGATTGAACTCGACGAAGTCGGCATCGAAATTCTGCGTGTTGACGAAAAAACGCAGGCGAGCAGCGAATCGTTTTTTGACGAAAACGCCGTGCGCATTGCTATTACGTCAGAACGCGGTCCAGCCGAGCAAAAGAAATATATGGCTGACTTGCGAAAGGATTCTTACATTAAAATCAGCGAAACATATCGCCCGATTGTTTCCCCGATTCTTTTCGCCGACGAACGAAAAACTGAAAAAGCCGAAAAATAAATATCAATTAACAAAAGGAAAAAGGAAAATGGAAAATGCTTTTAATCTTAAAAGCATTTTCCATTTTCCTTTTTTCGGATTACATTATCAATATGCGTCTTGATTTGTTTTTAAAAACCAGTCGTTTGATTTTGCGTCGTTCGCTGGCGCAGGAGTTTTGCGATGCAGGCTTGATAATAGTCAACGGCGCGGCAGCTAAATCCGCCAAAGAAATTAAGGAAAATGACGAGATCGAGATTCGCCGCCGCAATCGTATAACTAAATTAAAGGTTTTGCGAATTCCCGCCAAAAAACAAGTTTCGCGCGATGAAGCGGCGAATCTTTACGAAATTTTAACGGATGAGACAATCGCCGAAGAAATTTGATTATTTTATTCGAGAATTGATTTGATCGCCGTTTCGTAAATTTCCACCCGCCGTTTAGCGCGTTTGACGTCCGTATGATTGTCGTCGTATTTTTGCCGCAAACTCCACAAATCCGTTTCAAGCGCAGATTTCCGCACTACCAACTTGCCCATAGCCGAAGTCAACTTTGAAATTTCCGTCGGCTTGACTGCCGACAAACGACTAAATTCTTTTTTCAATGCTTCCATCTCAAAACGGGTTTCCTTCACTTTCGGAAAGTCTTCGGTATAGCCGATTAAAAGCGCTTCAAGTTCAGATTCAAGCTCGGCACGCCGCAAAACTATTTCGGCGTAAGCGGACGTTAATCTGATGGTTTCTAAAGGAATATACGATTTGTCGGCTCTTGATAAAGTTGTTACTTTCGGGGAACTTTGAGCAAAATTAGCCGCCGCGCAAATCATTGTCGCAAATAATATGAGGCAAAATCTCGAAACTATCATAATTTTTCGGCGCCGCAAACTTTAATTTGCCTCGGCACTAAATGTTTTACTGTCAATATTCGAATTAAAAGCAAACTCATTAATATCGAATAGCCATTCAATCTCGGTTGTACCGTTTTGTCCGCTGACCGAATAAAGCAAGCGGTATTTATGCGGCAACATCAAACCTTTTTCATCTTTGAATTCCGAGAAATCTTCTGAAATCTTAAAACGAGTTTCGCTTTGACGGGCTGATTGGTCAGCTGTTCTGCCAGCGCTCGCGGAGGCGATTCTTTTGTACTCGGTACGAATATGGCGAAAAGTATCCTTGTCAAAATACAAGATGATGTCTATGTCTCCGCCGCCTTTGGGCGTGTAGCCAATTGCATAAACTTCCTTGCCGTCTATTTTCTTTGTCCCGTCATAAGACAGTTTCGCTTTTTTATTCGTTAGATTGGACAATACCCACGAAGTCGAAAGCGTCCCGCCCAACAAACCGTTTTCAATAATCTCTTTATTTGATTGCAGGAACTTGCCTAATATCGAACGAGCGCCGTTTTGAGTAAAACTTATATTCGATTTATTACCGTCAAAACTGAATTTTTCTATCGGATAATCTAGGGCATTAAAATTCATCCCCACGAATAATTTCTCTAATGAGGACGCAATGACTATTCTTCCCTGCGCTGACAAATTTTTCTGCGATATAAATTTAACCGCGCCATTTCCGACCGCAATTTGACTTTTAACCGACGCTCTTTTTTCAGATGTCCCGATTGATTCCAAATGTTTGGACAAAACTTCTTCGGCATTCATTTTCTGTGGAAATGAATGAACGCAAAAGGCAAAGACGATAAGTAATGAGGATATAAAGGATTTTAAGTGTTTCATATTTTTTAACCAATGATTAATTTGAGATTGACACATTATATGAGTTTGGAACGTCAACGCAAGAAAAATTTGCGCTTTCCGATGGATCGCAGGAATTCAACTCTAAATCTTTATCATTTTCGGCTTCGGTCAAACCGTCGCCGAACGTTTCTTTTTCCGTGAGAGTTTCAAAATAAACGGTAATATTTTCGAGAATTTCCTCAGCCGAATGCGAATGATAAAGCGTCTGGCGAAACTGCGCGCCGCCGACCAAACCTTTAGTGAATTGTCCGGCAAGCTGCTTCATTTTGCCGAGCGCAGGCGTCTCAGGCATTTCTTCGCGCAGCATCTCGAAAAATTCGAGTAGAACGGCTTTTTTCTCCGCCAAATCTGGCTGGTAAATTTCGCGTCCGGCAATGGCATCGGCAAACTGCCTGAAAATCCACGGGTTCTGCATGGCGCCGCGCCCGATTAAGATGCCGTCGCAACCGGACTCCGTCCATTTTTTCAAGCCGTATTCAATCGTCGTGATGTCGCCGTTACCTGACACAGGAATCGAAACCGATTCCTTGACGGCGCGAATCAAATCCCAATTCGCCAAGCCTTTATAAGCTTGCTCGCGTGTGCGTCCGTGAACCTGAATATGTTCGACGCCGACCGATTCAGCCATTCGCGCAACTTCCGTACAATTGATCGTCGAATCGGAAAACCCAACGCGCATTTTTAAGGTCAGCGGAATCGTAATCGCTTTTTTTATCGCTTTCAAGATAATTTCCAAACGCGGTAAATCCTTTAAAAGCGCTGAACCGCCGCCGTGTTTGACAACTTTTGGCGCCGGACAGCCGCAATTTATGTCGAGAATATCCGCGCCCACTTCCTGCGCCATTTCCGCGCCGAGCGCCATTCGTTCTGGTTGACCGCCGAAAATCTGCACGGCATACGGACGTTCCTCTTCATCGAAACGCATCTGCCGCTTCGACTTCGGATTATGCCGCGTTAAACCTTCGACCGAGATAAATTCCGATACGACTAATCCGACGCCGCCGCGCCGTTTGATCAAGCGCCGAAATGTGTAATCTGTCACTCCCGCCATCGGCGAGAGAATTAACGGCGGGTTGATTTCGATGTCTCTGATTTTGAAAGGTTTCATTACTTTTCTTTGTCTGCTACGGATTTTGACGACATTAACCGCAAAAAGGTTCGGTCGAGAATAACCAATCTCAAACGTCATTCATCAAACTTAGAGATTATATCAAAAAGCCGTTGATTATCTACACAATACAGATTTTTAAAGTAAAAAGACCGGATAATCGATTAAATTAATCCGGTCTTTTTTTGGCAGTTTTTATTTAACTTTAAATATGTTAATTCGGTTGATGCGTCAGCGCAACTAAAGATTTTGACAGTTCAACTCTAGTCAAACTATGGTTAGGATTAAATTTTCCGTTTTCGTCGAGTGATAGAAAACCTTTTTGCAAAGCAACCGCGACGTAACCGCGCCACTGAATAGGAATTGAAAGAGAATCTTTGACGGTGCTAGGCAGAACAGCGGTCGCCGCTGAGTTTTCCAGTTTCGCTGCTTTAACGAACGCGACTGCTGCAACGAGTTGTGTGGTCGCGTCATACGGACGAAACGCGTCGCCGCTTGAAACATCGAAAAAGAGCTTGCCTGAAGGATTAGACTGCACGCTTTCAACAGCAGCGCGCGTCGTTAAATCGAACACGTCAGTGAACATTTGTCGTGCCGCTACAAACTGCGGAACTCGACCACCGCGCACTAAGGATTCGGCAAACTCGCTGCGCGAAACCATCCAGTATGGGTGAAATTTTTTGCTGTCGGAAAGCATCAGATAGGAACCGACGCTTTCATAAACCGCTTGTTGATCAAGCGTCGGCAAACCCTGCAAATCTTTAAAATCGTGAAAATGTATCTGCGTCGCCGAAATCGTACCGACGAAATTTTGCGTAGTTCCGATGCCGAGCGAGTTTCTAACGGAAACGCGCCAACTTTCATCAATCGGATTTCTAATAGTTACTTTTTCGCGTTTACCGGTCAGACCGGGCAAATTCAGATAATTAGATTCGCCGCGCAGCGCGCCGTCTGTTGAATAAACTCTCAAGCCCAAATCATTCGGACTAGTCAGATCTCCCCAATTAATATTAACGCTCGTCTGCACAGTGTTTGCCGGAATCGAAACTGTTGCATCAAGCGCCGAATTCGGGCTGACCGAACCGCTTAAATTTTTGATCGTTGAAGTTGTAAACCCGACCGTTTTCGTATCGAGAACAGAACGAAAAAGCCCGGTTCGCCGCCACGGAAATGCCGACTCCAATACGGCGGCGTAAGCATTGAGCATTCCCGCACCGACTTCGTGATTGAAATAATTCGGCAAGGGCGTCGCCGAACGCTGCAAAATGTCTTTGATTTCAGCCGGTCTCAAATTTGGATTGGCTTCGAGCATCATCGCGATTGTTCCGGCGACGATTGGCGCTGAAAACGACGTGCCGCTTGCTGTCGTATAAAAAGGCATTTCGCCGACCGTTAATCTTTGTGTGTCAGCGCCGCCGACGCCGAGCGTTCCGGTCTGTGTTCCGAGGCTTCTCAAGCCGATGACATTGACGCCCGGGGCGACGAGCGACGTTTTCTGCAGCGCGTCTTCAAATGTTCCGCGCGACGAAAAAGCGGCTAAACGGCTTTTTTCGTCAGTTGCTCCGACGCCGACGACCCACGGCGCGACCGAATACGGATTGAGCGTCCCGTTGCCCGCGCCGGAATTTCCGGCTGAGAAAACAACGCTGACGCCGCGCTCGGTTAAAAATTTGGTAGCGATATTGACCGGATCGTTCGCATCGAAAATCGTATTCGCCGAAAAACTGCAATTGACGACGCGCACATTATATTGCGCTCCGCGTTCGAGCAGATAATCAAAACCGGCGAGAACGAATGATAAATTCAAATCGCCAGCACTCAGACCTAAAATATTAGCGCCCGGAGCAACGCCGTTATATTTTCCGCCCGACGAAACGCCGCTTGCCGCGATCAATCCGGCAACGAAAGTTCCGTGTCCGCTAACCAAATCCGTATTGATTAAATTTTCAACCGGCGTCGGATTCATGAATCCGAACGGCGCGCTTTGCGTATCGTTTAGACGTACGTTCTGCACGACTTTGCCCGCTAGATCGTTGTGCGCCGCATTAACGCCCGTGTCCAAAACCGCAACCGTTACGCCGCGTCCCGAAACCGGCATTCCGGCGTTTTTAACCTGTAAATCTCTGTCGGTCGCTACTCTGCCGGCTTGCGTCGCGTTTAAATAAGAATCGGAATTAAAATTGAGTGTGCGATTGCCGTAAATCGAGCGAACCTGCGGCAGACGCGACGCGGCAGCAATTTGCTGTCGTGTCGCAGAAACAGAAACCATCGGCAAAACGCGGTAAAGCGTGCCGCCTAAAATTCCGATTTGTTGAAGCTGCGCGATTACGTTCGTTGTCGGATATTGGTGGAAAACGATAATTGCATTGATGTTGCTGTCATCAGTCGCCTGATTAAGCGTGATTGCCAGTTCCGGGTCAATGCTTTGCAAACCGACAGCTTTATCGGATGTTAAGATTTTGTTGTCAGCGCCGGTAAAAGTCACGCCGTCAGCGCCGGTCAATGTGATGCCGTCGGCTCCGGTTAAAGTTATTCCGTCGGCTCCGGTGAATGTTATTCCGTTCGGAGATGTAACCTGAAAAGTCGAACCGTCAGCGCGAATGCCAATTAACGAATCCGCGCCGGTAAAAGTCACGCCGTCAGCGCCGGTCAATGTGATGCCGTCGGCTCCGGTTAAAGTTATTCCGTCGGCTCCGGTGAATGTTACACCGTCAGCGCCGGTTAGTGTAATTCCATCGGCACCTGTTAGCGTAATTCCATTCGGACGCATTGCTTTGAATGAGTCAGCTCGATACTGAGTTCCATCGGCACCTGTCAAAGTGATGCCGTCAGCGCCGGTTAAAGTTATTCCGTCGGCTCCGGTTAATGTTATTCCGTCGGCTCCGGTTAATGTTATACCGTTTGAACCGATGTAAGTCGCGCCGTCAGCTCCGGTAAAAGTTACACCGTCAGTCCTCGTCAACGCGTTTCCGTCCGCACCGGTCAAAGTTATTCCGTTTGCCTGATAATTAAGAAAACCGTCAGCGCCGGTCAAAGTTATGCCGTCGGCTCCGGTAAGCGTGATGCCGTCAGCGCCGGTCAATGTGATGCCGCTCGATTTGACGAATACCACTCCGGCTTGAGCGATGTTGCTCAAAAGGGCGATAAGTAAAAACAAACTCAGGGTTTTTCTGGTAATCATATTCGAAATAACCGTATCAATTACTTACAAATGTTTACGAAAATGCCGGGGGTTTGAATTAGAATCGAACGCTAACTTGGGGAAGGGTTAGCAATACGATACTAAACAAAAGCGACTATCGCAAGCGCCGTGCCGTATTTTAATCAGACTTAAGGCGGGAAATTTATTCGGCACATCAAAATTTCAAACTTCTCGTTCGGCAAAAGTGTTTGTCATCATTTTTCATCAAACGATAGACACATCTTATATATAAAGACTTGAGAAAAACTTGAGAACACACGAAAAATATCCGGGCGAATTTTTTCTCAATCTTCAAAACTCAAGTATTACTCAAGTTTGCAGTGATAAATTTGTTGATGTTATGACGATGACTTTTTCATTACACGAAAATTTTGATTTCCGCGACCTGGAAACCGGTTATGAAGTCGCTTCCACATCGGCTGGCAATTCAGCAAGTTTCTCCGAAGAAATTCATTTCTTCGCCGAAAAACTTTGTATTCCCGCACTTAAAAATCAAATCGAGCGACCGCGCCTGTCAGAGGTTTTGAGTAAATCTTCAGCGCAGTTCGGCGCCACGCTGATAACGGGTCGCGCCGGAACCGGTAAAACGACATTGGCGGCGCAATTTGCCGAGCAATACGACCAAACCGTCTGGCTTTCGATTGACGCGGCTGATACCGATTGGCAGATTTTTTCCGCTTATTTTTCCGCCGGGCTGCGCGGAACGAACATGCGTCGAAAAATGACGAAAAAAGATTTGGAAAATTCCGCTGTGCCGCTCGAAGAAATTTCCGGTTACGTGGAAAATCTTTTAATCGAATTTTCGCAAATCAGTTCGACTGAACCGAGATTGATCGTCCTCGACGACGCGCATTATTTGTTCGACGCCGAATGGTTCGCGACGTTTTTCAGCAGTCTGCTTTATTCTTTATCGCCCGAAACGCATCTTTTAGTGCTTTCGCGCGGTACGCCTTCCCTTCCGTTATGGCGGCTGCGTTCAAAACAGGTTCTGGGCGTTGTTGAAGAAAAACTGCTCGCTTTCGACCTTGAAGAAACCCGCCGACTTTTCGAGAAACATCATCGTTCGGCAGAAGCGGCGGCGCTCGCGCACGCCAAATCTTTCGGACGCGTTTCGCGGCTCGTCGATGCGGCGAAAGCGGGCAGTGAAATTTCGTAAAATCATTGGTTTATGACATACTTTTGGCGAAATCAGAATGTTTGCCGAAAAATACTATTAATAAATTAATATTGTAAAGTAGTTGTTAATGTCGAAACCGAACTTTTTCCTGCGGACGAAACTTTTGCCGCCCCGCGCCGTCAGCGAATTTCTGCCGCGTCCGCGCCTGACGGAAAAACTTTTAGCCAATCTCAATTCGCCGGTCACAATGGTTGCTGCCGACGCGGGTTGCGGAAAAACGACGCTTATCGCCGATTTTATTCGCAGTCAGACGCGCCAAACAGTTTGGTATCAACTCGATTACACCGACGCCGACCCGTTCGTTTTTCTCGGCTACATCACGCACGGCATCAAAAAATTCGCCCCAGAATTCGGCGAAACCATTCTGCCTTATCTTTCCGAAGCGACCGACGAACTCGTCCGTTTTCCCGAACGCGCCGTTGACCTTTTGCTCAACGAAATTCTCGACAATATCGAACAGCCGTTTATTTTAGTTTTAGACGATTATCATCACATCGGGCGCGAAACCGTCGTTCATAAACTCGTTGACCGATTGCTGCAATATTCGTCGGATATGTTTCACCTGCTGATAACGACGCGCGATTTGCCGCCGCTGGCGATTATGCGGCGCCGCTCGCAATCTTCGGCGCTTGTCATCACGCGCAACGAATTGCTTTTCACCGACGACGAAGTGCGCGAATTATTTCGTCAAACCTTAAATGTCGAGTTAAAAGACGAGGAAATCGCCGAATATCGCGAGCGAACGCACGGTTGGATTACGGCTTTGCAGCTCGTCCGACAAGTCGCCGAACAGGAAATTTACGCGGGCGCAGAAAAACCCGCGATTGATTTGAAGAAAATTTTGCAGCAATCGGAAAAAGACATTTTCGATTATTTCGCCGAAGAAGTCTTTCAGCGCGAATCGGCGGAAACGCAGGATTTGCTGATGCATCTATCCCTGCTCGAATCAATGCCGCTCGATGCTTGCAGCCGACTTTTTCCCGACCGCCGGTGTTCCGCCGTTCTGCCGGAGCTTTTTCACAAAAACGTTTTTTTGTCAGTTGCCGGAGACGGAAACGGCAGCGAAGAATATCGGCTTCATCCGCTGTTCCGCGATTTTTTGCTGCGCCGTCTGCGCTCGGAAATCGGGCGCGAAAAACTCGCCGCCGAACGCAACCGGCTCGCCGATTATTTTCTCGAAACGAACAATTGGGAAAAGGCGCTCGCATTTTTAATCGAAGCAGAAAATTTCGACAAAGCCGCCGAAATTATCGCGGAAAAAGGCAGCGAATGGATTGCGGCGGGCGCGGTGACATCGCTCGACATCTTCGCCGAAAAAATTCCCGTCGAATCGCTTGAAAAACGCCCGCGCGCTTTGCTTTCGTTAGCCGAAATCGCCCGGCTTCAAGGCGACGGCGAAAAATCATCGAATCTTTTGCGCCGCGCCGTTCGCCTTCTCGAAAACGAAAACGATAATGCCGGAAAAGCCGAAGCGCTGCATTCGCTGGCGAGTCTGGCGCGGCGGCAGAACGATTGCGCGACGGCTTTTTCTTACCTCGAAGAAGCTGAAAAACTGATTGACGAACAAAGCGAAACTTTTCTCAAGTGCGCCAACACGCGCGGGCTTTGTTTGATCTCGCAGGGCGCGTGGTCGCCCGCCGAACAGCAGTTTCGCTACGCGCTCGAACTCGCCGAGCGTCAGTCGAACGAGCATTTTATTCGGCTTATTACGCACAATCTCGCGCTTCCAGCCGGATTTCGCGGCGATTTCGGCGAAGCTCTGCGCTGGTTCAAACGCATTTTTCGAGATGAAAAAACCGGCGCGCCCGTGCCGCAGGAAGCAATCGGACATTTAAACGTGGCGCGGCTGCATTTATATCGCGGCGAATTCGACGAAACGGAAAAACATCTCGAACGCGCCCTCGAAATCTGCCAGCTTTACAATCTAAAATCGCTGCGCGGAGAAATTTTCGAGGCTTACGGCAATTTTTACCGCGACAAATCCGATTACCCACACGCGCTCGAATTTTACGAGCGGGCGCGCAAAGCCTATGAAGACGCCGGAATCAATCCGTTCGACCGCGAGCTCGAAGATGAGCGAGCGAAATTTCTGATGTTGCGCGGCGACGCGGTCAAAGCTCGCGGCATTTGGGAAAAATTGATTGAACTGCGCAAGGAAAAAGGCGACGAAATCGGCTGGCACAACGCGAAATTGAGTTTGTGCCGCGCGCGTCTGGCGCAAAAAGAAAACGAGAATTCAATCGAGGATTTACAGGAAATCACCCAGTTTTTTCACGACCAAAATCTTTTTTACGATGAAGCGAATTCTTCGCTCGCGCTTGCCGAAAGTTTTTTCTCTGCCGGAAATCGCAAGGAAATGATCGCGCCACTCCAGCGCGCGCTTGATTTAACGGCGCGGTTCGATTACGAGCACTGGCTGCGCGGCGAAATCCGGCGTAATCAAGCAATGTTCGCCGATGAAGACGTCATCGAAAAACTTCCGCTCGATTTGCGCGATGAAATCAAAAATCGCGTATCGCAAAACGAAGCTCAAGATCAAAAAACGATTTCGCCCGCGGCGGTTCAAGAGCTGTCGCTTTCCGCCGCCGCTTCAATTGTCGATCTAACCGTCAAAACGCTCGGTTTCGTGGAAATTTATCGGGATAAAACGAAACCGTTCGCGCCGGACGCGTGGACGACCCGGCGCGCGCGCGATATTTTCTGTTCGATTGCGACGAGCAAACATCGCCGCGTGGACAAAGACGTTTTGATTGATACTTTCTGGGGCGAAGAAGATTTCGCGTCAGTCGAAAAGAATTTTCACCCGACGATTTCGCACGTTCGCAAAGCGTTGAATTCGCGTCAATCGTTCAAACAAAATTTTCTCATGTTTCGCGACGGCGCTTACGGTCTCAATCCTGAACTGTCATATTCGATTGATACGGAAGAATTTGAAACTGCCGTCGAAGAAGCTGAGAAAGCCAAGCGCGAAAAAGATACTGACGGTTTTCGTCAGAATTTGGAAAAGGCCAATTTGCTGTATCGCGGGGATTTTATGGCTGGAGTTTATGAAGATTGGACGGAAGAGCGGCGGCATTATTTCAGCGAACAGCACGCGAGAGTTTTAAATGCTCTCGCCAAGCTCGCTTTCGCCGAAAAAAGCTGGTCGAACGCGCTCAAGTTTTCCGACGAGATTTTACGCAAAGATCCGTATCGTGAAGACGCGCACCGCTTGATAATGAAAATTTTCGCGGCACAGGGAAAACGTGCTAAGGTAAAAGAACAATTTGAAATCCTTGAGGAACTTCTTAAAAAAGAACTCGGAGTTACTCCGGCTCCCGAAACGCGCCGCGTTTTTCAGGAACTGATTCAGTAAAACTCAAAAAATTAAACCAAAAATTAAGTTGCAAACTACAAATTATGAAAAAGATAAAATTTTTTCCGATTCGATTTGGATTTATGCTGTTTTTCGCATGCGCTTTGACCTTATCCGCAAACGCGGCAAACTTTACCGTCAATTCGAGTGCCAATACACCGGACATCAACACGGCGGATAACATCTGCGCCGACGCGAGCGGCAGCTGCACTTTGCGGGCGGCGATTCAGCAGGCGAACGCGACAGCCGGAGCCGACTTGATTGATTTCGATTCGACGGTTTTCGCCGCGGCGCAAACAATCTTATTAAACGGCTCGGCGCTGCCGCAAATCACTGAAAATTTAACGATTACCGGCACGTCTCCCTCTCTGTTGACAATTGACGGCGAAGAGAACAGCAGAATCTTCAACATCGGTTCGACAGCGACCGTCGGCATCAGCAACCTGACGGTCACGAACGGTTATGTAGGCGAAGATGACGGCGCCGGAATATTGAATCTCGGTAATTTGACTTTGACCAATCTCGTCGTCCGCGGCAACAGCGTCGTTTTGGGCAACGGCGGCGGTATTCATAACGGAACGAACACTCTGAATATCTCGAATTCCTCGATTTATGAAAACCAGGCGAGCAGCGGCAACGGCGGCGGAATTTCCAATTCTTCGGGAACGGTAACAATTACGGATTCAACCGTAAGAGATAATGAAACCAGCGATAACGGCGGCGGCATAGCGATATTGGGCGGAACGCTCAACGTCAATCGTTCAACCGTCGGAAGTTCGACAGAGGGCGGCAGTAACAGAGCGTCTAACGGCGGCGGGATTTACAATGTAAACGGCACGGTAAATCTAATAAACAGCACGATTTCGGGAAATCTCGCCGGAAATATCGGCGGCGGATATTACGGATTTGCCGATTTAGGCGGCACCGTCTTTAACTCCGCTTCATCAACCGTCGCTTTTAATATTGCCGTTAACGGCGGCGGAGTCGCGGTTTCTTCGATCACAGGCTTAAATTCCGCTGCAACGATAAATAATACGATTATTTCAGATAACAATGCACTAACGGGACCGGACGTCAGCGACAATAACGGAATTGCGCTCGGAACGATAAACTCAACGGGTTATAACATTATTGAGAACACTAGCGGAGCGACCATCATACCCGCGACCGGAGACCAATTCAATGTCGATCCGCTGCTCTTGCCGCTCGCCGATAACGGCGGTCCGACGCAAACCCACGGGTTAAGCAACACTCCGAGCGCGGTCAGTCCGGCTATTGACAAAGGAAACAGCAGCGAAACAACGGATCAAAGAGGATTTACGCGTCCGGTTGATAACACGTCCATTCCGCCCGCGCCGCTCGGCAATAATTCAGACATCGGCGCGTTTGAAGTGCAAGCCGTAACCGCCGCTCCGGTTTTCATTAAAGGCAGAGTCGTTGGTGAAAACGGACGCGGAATTTCAAGAGCTTCGGTGATTTTGACTGAAAGCGACGGAACGCGCCTCTTTGCAATGACGAATCAGTTCGGTTATTTTCGTTTTGAAAACGTGTCGGTCGGGCAAACCGTGACAATCGCAGCCGGTTTAAAAAAATCACGTTTCAGTCCGGTTGTAATAACGGTGAATGAAAACATACAGGATTTGAATCTGACGATTCAACGCTAGCAATATCGTTCAATGCTTAATAAATCAAAGTGAATAAAGAAGAAAGGCTGTCAATTTTGACAGCCTTTCTTCTATGGGAAAGCATTTTTCAAGTTTGCCTCAAGTCTAGAAAATTCACTCTCAAGTATTTCTCAAACCTTTTTATATATTCTGGCTTCAAGTTTTAATAACAAATTTTTGAACGGAAACAACAGGAGACAAAAGCGGTGAGAAACAAAACGAATCGAACATTTAGCAGGTTTTTTAGTTTGGTTTTTGCGATGGCGATAATCAGCGTTTTCGCATATCAAATGCAGGCGGCGACTTTGAGCGAAAAATTAAGAAGTCAAGTAACTTCGCTGGCTGATGATGCGGGCGTCGGTATGGTAATCGTTGCCTTTAACACCAACGACGGTTTGAAGGACAGTCATTTGAATATTTTGCGCGGAATCGGACTGACGGGCGGACAAACCTTCTCAACTTTAGGAATGGTCGCCCAGCCGATGACGGTGGCGCAGGTTAAAGCTTTGGCAAACAATCCGAACGTGCGCTCGATTTGGTCGAATGACCGTCTTTATTACACGATGAATCAAGCTCGCGTGATGACGGGCGTTGACCGGCTTCGCTCGGAAACTCCTTTTACGCTGCGCAACGGCGGCATGCCGGTTTCAGGAGCGGGGGATTTTTCGGTGATGGTCATTGATTCCGGTATTGACGCGACACACGCCGATTTAGCTTTCGGCACGAAAGTCATTCAGAACGTTCATCCGGTCGTCGCAGCCGGAACGCTCGAAGGCTTTACGCCGAATGTTTCGGTCGAGAACGTGCCGAACACCGATCAAACCGTCGGACACGGAACGCACTGCGCCGGAATTATCGGCGGCACTGGCATTCGTTCGGGCGGCGGTTACGCTGGCGTCGCGCCGGGAACGAAAATCGTCGGCGCTGGATTGGGCGCGGGACTTTTTGTTTTGAACGCTATCGGCGCTTGGGAATACGGTTTGGCAAATCAATACCGCTATAATATCCGCGTCGTCTCCAATTCTTACGGCTCGGACGGTCCTTTTAATCCCGACAATCCGCTTAACGTCGCCAGCAAAATGGCGTATGAACGCAATATTACCGTCGTTTTCGCGGGCGGAAACGCCGGTCCGACGAAAAACACTTATAATCCATATGCGAAAGCACCTTGGGTTATCGGCGTTGCAGCCGGAACGAAAGAAGGCGATTTAGCAAGTTTTTCATCACGCGGAACACCGCGCGAAGAACGCTTGGCGAACGAAGATGTCAACGACGATTTCGACGCGCCGACCATCACCGCTCCGGGAACCGGACGCGCTTTTGAAACGAACGCGACTCGATTCACTTCGGCAATCGCTTCGGTTCGCGCAATTACCAATTTGACCGCCAACGGATTGGACGCTGATACGGAACTGCCGGTCGGAATGGTTCCGTTTTACACGCAAATCTCGGGAACTTCGATGGCGACGCCGTTCGTTGCCGGAACAATTGCTTTAATGCTCGATGCGGATCCGACTTTGACGCCCGACGAAATCCGTGAAATTTTGACTTCGACGGCGAGCAAAATGCCGGGCAGAAGCGACTGGGAAGTCGGGGCGGGTTATTTGAACTCTTACGCCGCCGTTGACAAAGTTTTCAATCGTTCAAAAAACTACGCGAATTTCCAGGCGGAAAAATTCAATACTGTTTTCGGCGAGGAACGTCCGGCGCAGCAACCGTTTCACATTGATTTTAACCCGGCAGTTTCCGGAACTACTTCAACTAACGCGAAAAACTTTACGGTTGAAACAGGAATGAATGTTCTCGACGTTTTCGCAACCGTTGACGACGCAACCGAACTCGGCAATGGAAATCTTGTCGGCATTCGCTTAACAGCACCTGACGGCACGACTTATTCGAGTGCTCTGGATTTTCCTGTAATCGGCAGCCTTGCACGCCAGGTCGTCGTACAGAATCCGCAGGCAGGGATTTGGAGCGTCGAAGTTCGCGGCGCACGCGGTTTGGCGGCAGCACCGGTTTCATCACCGACGCAGCTTGCCGCGCCCGGTCCTGTAGACGGAACCGTTACGCAGATTAAATACATTCTGCCGAATATCGCTGACATCAGCGGGCATCCGCAACAAGCCGGAATCGAGTCCGCTATCAAGAGCCGATTGATTGATACGCTTGCTGACGGAACTT